>Ga0325414_1007691_pt1 | contig 11409 bp, 4 predicted proteins | sample PopdelMetagenome_8_FD_206183 | JGI IMG/M metagenome (GOLD analysis project Ga0325414, IMG submission 206183) | Populus deltoides microbial communities from Bellville, Georgia, United States - Leaf-PdKOR-R3 | ecosystem: Host-associated > Plants > Phyllosphere > Phylloplane/Leaf | place: USA...
AAAAAAACTAACAGCCTGTCTTCAATCATTCTTTCTTAATCCTAGGCCAATATTTCTCATTTTAAATCTTTCTCATAATTAATTTTAAATCTTAATTTTAAATATTGGCAACTATGTACAACGCACATAAATATTTATTTAATTAAAAAAAAACCTTAATATTGGCAGAGGTTTACACGGCAAACACGTGGAGTACTTTTTAAAAAGCCACACATATTTTATCCTTTTCGTTCGAGTTGAAATTGTTTTTACTTTTTAAATTTACTTTATTTGTTGGATAGTATGTTTTTTAAAATGATTCTTTAAAAAAAAATAAATTATTTTCTATGTTTGGTGTTGCTATAAAAAATAAATTGAAAAATATTTTTCAGTATTTGGTTATGTTATGAAAAATGAGCCGGAAAATAACTTATTAATTTTTTTTTCAAATTTATTAAAATAACAAGGAAAAAATCTTACAAATTAAATAGTTGAATGAAAATGAAATTGAAAAAAAATAATTTTATAAATTATCTCAAATAAAATAAATAACAATCAAAATAATAGAGACCAAATCTAATAGATAAAAACATTGAAGGATGATGAAATTAAAATAATAATAATTAAAATTTTATAAATTATTTTAAATAAAACAAGTAACAATCAAAATAATGAGGATCAAATTTAATAGATAAAAAATTTTAATTAAAAAAATAATAAGAGAAAAGCAAATAACAATCATAAAAATAAGGACCAAAGTTAATATAAAAATCAAATTAAATCAAATTCTAAAGGGTGAAGTTGAAAAAAAAAAGATTCAAAACAAAATATATAGCATTCAAAAGTTTGAGGACCAATTTGTTATAATTAGTAAATAATATGATACTTTTATATTTTTCACAACTTCTAAAAAGTATTTTTTAGTGATCAATTTTTCTAATAACAAATAAATATTGAAAAGTCTGAAAAATAATTTTTAAAAAATTACTTTCCGCTAAACAAACGAGGATGTTTTTTACACTTTAACATATAAAGATTAAGTAAGAAAAATAAGAGATTAAATTATATTTTTTGTAAAATACAATGTCAAAAAATTATACTTAAGAACCTTTTTTTCTAAGAAAAACTAAAATATAAAGATCAAATTATATTTTTGAAAAACAAATTTAGAAACCAAAATGTATATCAGCGCAAATTTCATGTTGTGGAAGCACGATATATATCAATTTTTAACAGTGTCAGTGACATCAACAGAAGAAATAATGTGATCGAAAAAAAATATAGTTGATATTGAAATAAAAAAAGCAACCTCTTAAATAATAATAATAAAAAATAAAGGACAATGGAAACATTAACCTTTTTAAAATTTGTTTATTTTTATATTTTAAAAATATTTTAATTTTTTTATTTAATTTTTTTATATTTTTAAATCATATATAATAATATCAAAAATATTTTTTAAAAATAAAAAAATTATTTTAATATATTTTTAAATAAAAAATACTTTAAAAAATATAACACTTGCCAACGCTACTCAATCGTATATCCAAAACACAGGCATTCATTAATTCAAGCGTAGGACATTCGTTAATTCAGAGCGTAGGCCGTATCATTACTTTCAGGCCCATCCAAGTGGACCACAAAATCAAATTCAATTCTCAAAGATTTAGGTAACCTAGCCCAGTAAATGGCCCACAATAAAATATGTAGCCCACTCTAATTTTGAAACAATAAGCCCAATCATGCTTACAATTAAAGAAAAAAGAAGAAGAACAAAACGAAAACCTCAAAAAACGGAAACCCCATCATCGTTTCAACTTTTATAACCAGAAAGAAACCCTTGTAAAAGAAACGCAGGTTTCGACAGCACCAAAAATATAAAAGATCGGCAACTTGTTGAGGTTATCATTTTTTCCCCCTCGTTATTGCTGTTAAAATCGTTGCCTTTTCCTGCTTGTTTGCTGATTTGATTTCTATCTTGCTCACTTTGATTTCGAAAGTATCCGACTTCTTGCCATTCATGTTTTGAAAAAAATGATTCAACCTAAAGAGAGCTAGAAATGAAGTGGGTTTTGATTAAAGATTAGTGATATTTAAAATCTTTTTAGTGATTGGGATTTTGCTGGGTTTTTGTTAATTTAAAATACAAATTTCATAAAGTCGAAGTTGAGTGGTAAAGTTGTGATTTTTTTCCAAGCTAGAATCACCAGAAAAGACTTGGAAAGCTTCAATCTTTCATCAAGAAATGAGGTTACTTAAAGATAGAACGCAACCTGCCACCTTTGATCAATGTGGCTTGGAAAATTTGTTTAGGTTGTATAAGGAATGATAGTTAGCTTAATCTTTGGACATCAATAACATGTTTACCTACGTTTGTTACCAGACTACACAGTGACACTAGGAAGTCGAAGTTGAAGATGTATAAAATGGCAAGTCTAAAATGCAGCAAATGCTGAGATAGAGCCAGAAGTAAATGTTCAGTCACATGTTGAGTACTGGACAGAGAACTTAGTTTGGAAGTCTATGCATTACAATTAGTTTAGCTATAGTGTAAAGAGATCGTGTTAGCTCTTCGTTAGATTGGAAAGTCTCTTTTGTGAAAATATCATTTTATATTTCCATTGGCAATGGTGTAAAGAATTAGTTCCATTTTCGCATATACATTGCATGGGTGCCTTGGTTTGGCATGCTACTTTATAGGAAGTTCAGTTCCCTTCTATGTGATGATCTGTTGAATCGTAGTTATGTTTAGTGGTGCCGTCACTCAAAAAATGACTTGACATTCCCTAATTCTGTTGCTTATAGCTCTTTTGAATCGTAGTATTAGTTATGTTTCTTGGTGCCATTATACAATAATGTTTTTACATCCTCCAATTCAGCTTCATATAGCTCAACTGGAACTTTTGCTATTGCAGGCAGACTGTTTTAATATGTCAGAACATTAAGCAGAATAGTTGAGCTGTCAAAGATATTCAACCTGTGTTTTTCTCTACAGCATTCACTTCCTCCTCTTGTTATGCACATATCTGAATCTTTTCTTTGGTTTGAGTGGAATGACAATTTTGTTATCGTTGCCTTTTCTGATTTGACATAGGTTAGCCTATTGTATTAAATGCTTAAAACGAAATTCTTTGAATGAGATGTGCAGGTAATTAAGAGAAGTTTTGGAGGGAGAAGTGGAAGAAGAAAGGCTTGGTACCAAAATTCCGTACAAAATGTTTAGACTGAGCTCAGTGTAATTATAAAACTAACATTACTGAGAGGGTAAGAGAAAAAAAATCCGCGAATAGTGTTCAGCACTTCCTGATTGTGCAGAATTACATAAGAAAAGTGTGAGTCCATTACCTGTGACCAATTTTTTTTTTGTTGAATCAAAACAAATGAGAAGTACTGGGAATCAAATTTGGGAACACCGACATCAAGATAGATATTTTTTGTCTTTCTTGGACTCAAGGCATGAAAATGATGCAGCTCTTTGTTCAATAGTTGCTATATCCTGATATAACCAATTTCATTTCTGTCATATTGGTTTTGTTGGTATGCCAGGGACAGTGGACGATACCTTTACGACATACATTTTCTTTGGTATTCAGGACAAGGCTTGGAAGTATGCCATCAGAATCTGATAAGTGGGGATGGGAACATGTTAGTGTGTTTGGTGGATTTGACAGGGGAAGTGGTACAAAAAGGTGGAAATGTAACCACTGTAATCTACGATATAATGGATCTTATTCACGTGTCAGGGCCCACCTTCTAGGCTTCTCAGGTGTTGGGGTCAAAAGTTGTCCTTCTATCGATAGGTCTTTACGAGAAGCATTTCAGGTCCTAGAAGAGGAGCGTCTTGCACAGAAGAAGAAAAGGAGCTGTGTCATTGGGAAGCCTGGTAAACTTATTCGGACTTCTCAGCAAACTCTTGCCTGGAAAACCATCACAAAAGAAGATGTAGATGACATAGTAGCAAAGAGAAAGGGAGGATTGAAAAATTAGTAGCTCTAGTTAGGGACTCCTGGCCACATACGGGATGCACAATACTGTGTGCAGGTCGATTAGATGGTGCATTAGGTAGCCTAAACATCAGTATATTTGTCTCCAGCTCAAGGGGACTTGTATTCTTAAAAGCAGTTGATGTGGATGATACTGATGAGAGAGAGCATGTGTTTACTATTGCTCTCACTGATACAATTATGGAAGTTGGCCCCACAAATGTTCTTCAGATAGTCTCACATCTAGGCGATGCATGCAAATCATCTGAATCCTATGTATTGTCGAAGTTCCCTAATATATTTTGGTCTCCTTGCACTTCACATTCCGTGTTCATGTTGATGGAAGAAATAGCTGAAGTGGAATGGGTAAAACCTATTGTCTTGCGTGCCAAGGCAATTGAGCAATGCATGATCACATATCAACATAATTCATCATGTTCTTTCGGTCAAAATTTGAAAGAGTTGTCTGATCCAATATCTGCCAAATTTGCACCTTCGTATTGTTTTCTCCTGAGGGTCTTTGGGCTAAGGCAATCACTTCAGGATATGGTTGTTAGTGAGGACTGGAAGCAATGGAAGCATAATATTGCAGAGGATGTTGTAAATGTGGAATCTGCCATTTTAGATGATGGTTTCTGGAGAAATGCTCATTCGCTGTTGCAGTTGTATGAGCCATTTGTAAGGTTGCTTGCTACCATGGATATTGGCAAATCTGTTATTGGGGCAGCTTATGACTGGCGGTTTCAGGCACTTGAAGCATTGAGGAGTCAGGCAATTGATGATGGCATATTGAATCAGTTAGAAGGGCTGGTTGAGAACAGGTGGGATGTTCTATTTTCCCCTCTTCACGCTGCAGGTTATTTACTGAATCCTAGATATATTGAGAAGGGTCAAACAAAAGATAAATCTGTAATGCCGGGCTGGAAAGCTACTCTAGAAAGATACGAGGGTGAAGGCACAGCCAGACGTGTTCTCAGAGAGCAGCTCAGCTCATACTGGCGTCTGGAGGGATCCTTGGGAGAGGAAGATGCTGTGGATTGCAGGGATAAAATGGACCCAGTTGCATGGTGGGAAAACTTCGGTTTTGAAACACCCAGCTTGCAAACACTAGCCATAAAGGTTCTGAGCCAGGTTTCAAGTGTTGCTATGTTTGAAGAGATTTGGCAAGCTAATGACTTCTCATGTCGAGAAGCAGCAGGCAGGTTGGGAGTGCAGAAAATGGAAGATCGTTTTTTCATTCGCAACAATCTCAGACTTCATGGTCGAATAAATGGGAATTTATGCTTCTCATTTGCCCAAAGAAACGCCTTTTCAAGCTCCTCTTCTGGAGTTAAGACACGGGGAGGTCTGCATCTTGATCAATCTAGTGCGATGGTAGATATCCATGAAAAATTATAATAAAGCTTTCTCCGCTTCTAAATTGGGGCTGGACTCCGACCAAAGGCGTGCTTTTATTAATCAGCAGGTACTTGCATGTCAGCTACCTGCATTCACTGGACTTTGCTGTGCACTGATCAGGATGATCCTTTTGAGGTTAGTAACATCTCTTTTGTAAAATGAAAATCAATTCTGTATTTGTACTTGAAATGGTACGTGTTTATTGTTCACTGTTAGTGACCTCAAGTTTAAAAGTTCTCCATCAAAGAATTGTAGTTGTGGTAAAATCTAAGAGCATTTTGAAGCATTAGATGAAGTGGATTAGCAATAATTAATATCAGTGACATTATGCTTACTTGCCTGGCGGATCAAGATTAAATGTGTTGTCTAGAGTAAATTAGCACCAACATACTTGACAACCTATGAATATATCTTTCCAGACATTGAAGTAATTCTATCACAGCAGTGTCCAAAACCTTAATCACAGTGGCCCACTATCATGATCAAAATTTCAACGTGGGGCATTCCATTGGTGATTTGATTATCCCCTTTTTATAGTCTTCTAGTCCATCTCTTACAACTAATTAATTAGGTGCTATTCTTTTTCTTTTTAATCTGATGTTGGGGTACATGGCTGTTGCATTGTCGTAGAATAATATGAACAGTAATGAAATTTTGTCGGCACAAAATGTTCCTCATTAGTTGTTACTCCATGTTGTCTGGTTTATGCCTGCAGTGACCTCCATACTTGTCTCGAAATCACTGATTCATCATTCATTATCCTGCTTAAAAAATCTTGAGTTGTGGGGTATGTGATTTGAAAAATGGGCGAGAAAAACATCTTTAACTGGTATCGAACTCTGTGAGTACATCATTTACGCAGGATTCACCTCTTTTACGAGGTTATTAAAAAAATGACTACCCTTTAATGAACTAAACATATTTGTAACTTTCCTTACTTTTCTTTGAATTAAGTTATTCGCCGTCATGTTGACTCCAGGAAAATCGATTTCTGCTTGAATCAAGAGTGGAGAGGAAAATAAGAAAAGGAGAGTGTAACCATTTAGACGTTTTACCCGTTTGGGAATGGAGTCAGCTGCACAGTCTAGTTGGCAGCATTCCCAAACAAAGCCTTGGTGAATCCAGAAAAAAGAAGAAGAAGAAAAGAAAATGCCTTCAGGTCTAAGCATAAAAGAAGCGTACTTTCTGCCCTATTTACTCGATGGTGAACCTCTTGGACCAGCCCTCACCCAGGATTTATGCCCTTTGATGTACGGAAGAAGAATAAGTGGAATGGAGCAGCAAGAAGAGGTCTCTGTATTAATTTGTATTTGTTGGATTCGAGAACATTAAAACATATTTGACTCTCGACCCCATTGATCCACACACAACATAAATCACGGTGCCTCAGGTGTATTGATCTTGTTCTTTATGAGTAGTGGAAAGGGATTAATATTAGGTTACTATTAATTTAGAGGGAGGATATCTACTTGACTTGGACATTACGAAAACTTAAGAGCAATATCAGCGGGGGATTGTCGATTTCCATGAACAAAAATTAAAAAAAAGATTTTGAGAAAAGTGGGTTTGCTAAGAAACAGAGGAAGCATAAGATGTGGGGATCCAATTAAGATGTAAATAAAGGATTTATTGAGGAAAATGGCATTAATAAAGAAAATCTTAGATTGAGTATCTGTGTCTACATTAGAGACAAACATGAGGTGGGAGTACATAAAGCAGCATATCAAAACCTAACCTTGCATTACCTTCATGCCAGTAAAGTGAAAGCATTACTGATAAAGTAAACTACTGTACTGCATGGAGGGAAATGAACCTAAAAGTAAAAGAAAAAAAAAAAAAAAGAAACTTTGATTTCCGAAGAAGACTTGGGAGGTGCGGGATTTCAGCATCCCAAAAAAATAATAAAGAAAATCCATGCCGTCGTTGAACGTGGTGCGCCGTATCCCTTTTCCGTGGGCTCTAATGAAATGGATCCAAGAAGGTATAAAAAATAATAAGACTGGAATGATTGATTTCGCACACCAAGAGCCTCGATTTAGCTTTAGATACTTTTCAAACCAAGATAGGGATTAATATCGGATATTTTTTAAAAGTATTTTTTTATTTAAAAATATATTAAAATAATATTTTTTTAAAAATATTTATTTTTATTATCAATATATTAAAATTATTCAAAAATATAAAAAATTTAATTTTAAAAGTACAGCTAGACAAAAAAAAAAAAAAAACCCCTAGAACTTAAGACAATATGTACTTAATTAATTCTGCTTGATCTAATCAAATTCCCTTTTCTTCATTTTCGAGTGTCGGTATCAGGCTCACAACAGTTCCTTTTCTCTTTTGTAGCAAGAAAGCAGGCATTCCAATCACAATAAAGCAATTTTGTTTTAATAAAGACGGTGGGGTAGAATTTGGGATCCGTCCATAGCTAAAAAACTTCAAGGCATTGAAAGACTAACATAAAAAAAATAAAATTAAACGCACTATTTTCTTAACTAGATATATTATATAGTCACTGATCTAGATTACAATCAAATTCTCTTGACATTAAATTTCTTGTTTAAGAAATAATATATAAAAGATTGTGAAATATTAAAAAAAAAAACCAATTTGAAGAAGTTCACTAATTAAAGAGCAGTGGCCAGCCACTTGCCTTGTATAGATAGGTCAGCACACAAACGCAAGATCTTTAATTAATCAAATCCGTGAAGGTTAGGTGGCAATTATCAATGGAAAGGCAGTTTATATACCTTTAATTAGTTTTGAATAATTCTCGTCGTTAATTTATTATTCTTAGTATACAACGATGTTTTAACAGCGTCAATTACAAACTATTCATCAAATATTCTCAACTGATAGTATTGTTGACATCTTGCAAAACTCACATTACTTTCCAAACTATTCATCAAATATTCTCAACTCGATCCTATACAAAGACTTCTCTTAATCGAGTGTGCAAAGTTTCTCAAACGTCTCGATGGAATCCCCTTGAACGTGTCCATCTAGAGCGAGAATTTTCAAAATTTGAAGATGATTTTGACATCTTCTATCAACAGAAAAAATAAAAATCTTAAATTATAATTCTAAAATTTGCTAAAACCTGACAAGTTGGTTTGTTATCTACCACCTCATAACCTAGATCATGCCATACCTTGCAAAATTTTCAAAATTTGTAGATGATTTTGATTTTCCTCTATCAACAGAAAAAAAAAATTATAAATATTTGAAATTGTAATTCTAAAACTTGACTAGATCTAGTAAGTTGATTTGTTATTTGTAAACTCTTAACCTAGATTGTGCGAAGTTTTTTCAAAACTATTCATGTAATTGATTTGATTGGACTTTGGTGACTAATCAAAATCTATATGAGACTTCGTCAATATATTTGTTCAAAATATTGTTTTAGTTTTTTTTTTAAAAATAATAATTTAAAACAGTGTTTTAGACAAAAATTAAAAAAATGATTTAAATTAATCTACTAACCCATGAATTGACCTATTTAACTTGTATATCAAGTCGAGTTTCAAAACTATATTTTAGCCTAGTGTCCTATGAGAGAATTTTGAATAAATGGGCAACTTAAACAACAAAAACTTTTGTTTGGGAACTACACTGAAACTTGGCAAAAAGTCGGGATACTAATATGAGGTTAGGATCGCATGCCTCACAAATATTCTCAAAAGACTCAAACTACTCCATCTAAATTTAAAAAAAAAATGGCATTAAATTTAAATTTAATTAGAAATGTATCCTAAAAAGTTATAGAAATGTAAACAATTACATATGCATGCATGAAACTACCTTGATAAATTCATGTTATATACGACAAAACTGCTTTGATTAACTCTAAGAATGTTTCTCAAACTCATAACACGTCATTGTTAACTTGGTTTATCGTTCATCAGCCAAGAATATAAAAAGAAAGTGTTTCCTGTTCTCCACCGATCTCCTTCTCTCAACCACATTGCCTCCCACTTGTATTAACAGGAGACAAGAAAAAGTGTGCTAGCCTAGCGGTTCTCCAACACGAAATTAGGTGCCGTTCATTTACTTTAAGAAAAATAGTTTTTTTTAAAAAGTGGTTTTTTTTAAAAATAAATTTTAAAAAAATAAATTATTTTTTGATGTTTGGTAGCGTCATGGAAGGTAAATTAAAAAACACTTTCTAGTGTTTGGTTATATTATAAAAAAATAAGTTGAAGAATAACTTATTAATGTTTTATTTATATTTTCAAGTTTATTAAAATAATAAGGAAAAAATCTTACAAATTAAAAAGTTGAATGAGAATGGAATTGAAAAAAATATAATTTTATAAATTATCTCAAATAAAATAAATAATAATCAAAATAATAGAGATCAAATCTAACAGATAAAAAAATTAAAAGATGATGAAATTAAAATAATAATAATTACAATTTCATAAATTATTTTAAATAAAATAAGTAACAAACAAAAGAATGAGGATTAAATTTGATAGATGAAAAATTTCAATTTAAAAAATAATAAGAGAAAAGTAAATAACAATCATAAAAATAAAGACCAAAGTTTAAAAATCAAATTTTAAGGAATGAATTTGAAGAAAAAAAAGATTCAAATAAAATATATAGCAATCAAAAGTTTGAGGATTAAATTTGATATAATCAGCAAATAATATAATATTTTTAAATTTTTTTATAATTTCTTAAAAGTATTTTCCGTCTAAAATAAAAGAAAAATATTTTTCTAAAAATTAAACCAAATTTGATTTCACATGAAAGTATTTTCCCATTGAAAAGGAATTAATTAGTTGTTCCATGCTCCAAGCTGAATATTTTTATGTTGATTTTGTTATTAAGTCAGTAAAAATTAAAAAAACTAAGGGTATGCGTCGGCCAAAATGAATGGTCGAATTGATTTTTTTTTTAAATTTTGAATTGAATCCAACCAAATAAAAAATCTAATCAAAATTATTCAACAAATTCGAGAAATTATTCGGTTCAACCATACGAGAAATCCTCCTCCAATTCTAAGAAATCAGTGAGTTAATACTCTGGATCATCTAAGCTAATTTGTTCGTCCCTACCAAAAACCCAAAATATGCACCTAAAAAAACAGGAATCCGAGGGTTGACGAACCAACCGACAATCCTGGTATACAGGGAACGTAAGGGGTCGGGAGAGACGTGTCCTGATTTGTTTCAGAAAAGGAGGGATTACGTAAGAAGAAAAGGAGAGAAGCTTCACAATTACTATTTATTTCTGCTTCTCAATCCTTTTAATAGCTAGGCTTTTGTGTACAAGAAACACATCTCCCATCCACTTTTTTTTTACGAGGGTCCATCAGCTTAATTATTGGTCTGACTTGGAAATCCTCACATTTTTTACAAAAAAAAAAAAAGATTTGGAAAATTCCTTGTCGATGATTCTCGACGACATTTTCTATAATGACCAAGTTTAACATTGTCTGATTCAAAATAAATAAATTACAGTCTCAAATTGTAGTTCTGTCCACTATAATGACTGCTGTAAATTCATCAACTAAATACTGACAAAGGCTTAATTAATTAGTAAATTATTTTACCAAAGCATGATGGAAAGGGATAGGACTCGTACATATTAATTCAAGTGTTAATTTGTTCCCGTTTTACCACTCCCTGTGTATATAATAAAGTAGTAACGGAAGAGAAAAACAACAAGAAAAATTAATTAGTCTCACATCATTGTGAAACATATATATATATGTTCTGGGGGTAAAGGCAGGTAGGGCATATAAGATAAAATTAAAGGGGCTGGTCACACTCTCAATGTGGTAGGTCACCATATGTCTTAACTTTTGACACATTATTATTGTGATTAGCCTCACCTTCCCAAAGCAAAAAAAAAAAGAAAGAGGAAATCTGGGCTACCTGCCAAAAAGATAAGGCATAGTCGGTTTGCCTCTAACATGTCACTCGTGAGAATGATCATCACTATAGCCAAAACCCTAATCCAAACTACCCTTTAATTTTCTCATGTGGCTTTGACCTGATGTATGCATGATAATCATCCATGTACCAATGCGCCTTCACCT
>Ga0325414_1007692_pt1 | contig 11409 bp, 8 predicted proteins | sample PopdelMetagenome_8_FD_206183 | JGI IMG/M metagenome (GOLD analysis project Ga0325414, IMG submission 206183) | Populus deltoides microbial communities from Bellville, Georgia, United States - Leaf-PdKOR-R3 | ecosystem: Host-associated > Plants > Phyllosphere > Phylloplane/Leaf | place: USA...
TCGATCCCTAACTTCCTTTCAACCTGTTTTTCAATCCTCCAATTTCCCTCCAAAATTTATGGAAAATTCCCTTACTTTCTCTACAATTACTCTAAACCCACTAAAACCCTAATATTCTCTCTTTCTTTTAGATACTTCCTCAGGGTATATCAAATTAATCAACCATCTACTCACAATTACTCTTGCTTTATTTTCCTATTTTTCTTTGTCAATTGTCTAATTTATTTGTGGGTTTTTCATTTCTCTCTTGCCTATTGAAGAATTACCATTCCTTTGTTCAAATCGTTGCTTGGTTTTTAGATTAGGGTTTTTTTTCCTTTCTGCTTGTTTCCTGAGAAAACTAGGGCAGAAAGAAAGAAAACAAGATTCTCTTTTCTTATGATTCTTCCACGTCGTATAATCTATGGTTATCTTCAAGAATCACTTGTGAAATGGTGGTTGATTTGAAAAAGCCTTGATTTTTATTGACATGAGGGTTCAAATATGAGCAATGGAGGTGAAGACAATACACCGGGAAGACCCAAATCCGATGACTTTGGTCGTGCTGTTTCAAGAATGGCAGTGGCTCAGATATGTGAGAGTGTGGGCTTTCATGGGTTTAAGGAATCTGCTTTGGATTCTCTCAGTGATATCACAATCCGATACCTCTGTGACCTAGCCAAGATCGCAAGCTTCTATGCCAATTTATCAGGTAGAACCCAATGTAATTTCTTTGATATAGTTAGAAGTTTTGAAGATATAGTAGGAGCTTCACAAGGGTTTTTAGGTGCGTCCATTTCTGGTAATTGTCTTGTTAATTCTGGTACGATTAAAGAAATTATTGACTTTGTTGGTTCTAATGATGAGATTCCGTTTGCGCAACCGGTGCCAAGGTTTCCTGTTATTAGGGTTAGAAAGTTAATTCCTAGTTTTGAAAGTATGAGTGAAGCACCACCTGGGAAGCATATTCCGGCATGGTTGCCTGCTTTGCCTGATCCTCACACGTATTTGCATACACCTATGTGGAATGAGAGGGCTGTGGATCCCCGTGCAGAAAAGATTGAGCAAGCTAGGCAGAGGAGAAAGGCAGAAAGGGCTTTGTTGAGTTTGCAGCAGAGGTTGTTGAGTAATGGCTCAGCAGGAGCTTCATCCTTGGGGGTCAGTAATAATGTGAAAGAATTGGGAGTAGTTGAGAGTAATCAATTTCTTGCCACTCCGTTGGAGTCTGGGAAGAAGGATGTCTCTCCAGTTGTGTTGCCAGATAAGCTAAAAAACCATGTTTCTGTGATGGAGGCATTTGCACCTGTCATTGAAGCAGCAAAAGAAGGCGGGATTTGTGATGATGTAGATGTTGAGAGGAAGAGTCTTCCTGAAAAGAGGCTTGCTGTGGCTTTTAAGTTTAAGACCGGGAAGAAGTTGTTAGGAGAGTCTTTGGATCTGAGTCTTTTGAAGAAGGGTGAGGGGAGAACAGGGCATTGGTTAGGGCGCGATGATGAGAGGGATGACAAGAAGAGGAGAGCAGAGTATATACTTAGGCAGTCAATGGAAAACCCACAAGAGCTTACGCAGTTGTAAACTATTTTCTTGTCTGACTGGCTCATTCAGAAGTTGCTTTTAGTAGGGGCTATTGGTTCTCTAATTATTTCAGGGGCATATTTATTGTTCCTGCGTGGATTTTATGAGATTCTGTTGTGAGTGTCCCATGCGATCCTACTAACAATTTTTGAGGTATGTGAATGCTTATGTTTATGTTACTTTAGCTTTAGTCTCAACTGATTCTTTGACGGTGAAGTTTGTGCTTCTTTGTTCCGTCATTAGATGTTGTATCATCACATTGAATTTTATTGTGGGATGGACAAAGTGTGCTCTTTGATTCTGGCTATTATCGTCAATATTCTGTTTTTGTACATGCAACAAAATATTCTGTTTAGGGTACAATGCATTTCCACATAAGCACCTTAATGCCATTACAAAATTTTCTTGTACTGGACATTTTTATGCTTAAGTTTTTACTTGGGGAAGATATTGGGTTTATGATGAAGGTCTTATCACACCACCATTGTGTGTGTGTGTGTTTGTAAAGAAAGTTTGTGATAGAAACAATTTTAGAAGGACCATTGTAACTCAAGAAGGAGTAAACATAATAAATATTGCTCAAAAGTTGATGATGATGTGAAAATTTAGAAGTCTTGTAAGATTGAATTTAAGTGGATGATGTTGTGTTAGATGAGGCTGTAATAAGTGCAGACTTATGCTATATATCATGGGTGAATTTCCATTCATTTCCATTCTACATAGCAAACCCAATTTCAAAAGTTAACTACATGTAGTTGCTAGCATGAAAATTGGACTTCAACATTGATTTTTGCCACTGCCCACAGTATTTTTTTTTGCATGTATATTAATTTTTGGCTTTTATTGTTGTCTGGAGGAGCATGTTGATTACTACTAGTTATATGCCATTTTGCCAAGATGTCATAGAAAATATCTTCATTATCGTTCACCCCTTCATGGTTTCTGTATCACCCACCAGTATAATTTTGCACCTGACCTGATAACACATGAAAACCAGATGTTGATACTGTTGCATTTCTTAATTGCTCAACCTTTCTTTGTATCTAAAGTATCTAAAGGGCTTCAATAACAGACAAGAACAAACCAGAGATTAAGAATTCGGTAAAATATTAATGCAAAAGACTTGTAGCGAAGGGATAATGATAAAAGGAATTGGAAATGTGTAGCAGATTCAATAAAGCAGTTTCCATACCTAATACAAGTCACTGACTTTAGGCCTTGATGTTCTTAGTACATAACAGTTTGGAACCTAGGAGATGTAGAAGGTAAACTCTCTGCTTTCACACTGTGAAGAAGTTTGACTTATGTCATCTTTCATGTCCTCCATTTATCAAATTAGATGCAGCAGGAGAGGAATTTGGATAGAATCACATGGCGACATGGTCATCCCCTGCTTTTATCCACAGTTAGACAACCCAGCTGGGAAATAAAAGCTGATTAGTGCTGCCAAGTGCTATGTCACATTATTTGTGCTATGAGATGTCTGGATTGAAGGGACATCCCATCAATCCAGACCATGTTTGTCAGTCTAATGTTGTGCTGCGGATAACAATTTGTTTGATTTAGTGTCAAATAACTCAGGGATGGCAAGTTTATTGCTATTCACAACAATGCGTGCATCTGGGCCAAATGATATTCCTTTTGTTATAGAATTAAGAAGTAATTGCTTGTGTGTATGTTGAAACAGTTACACTCTTCCATTATGTTCTATTCGGATTGCAGAGTGTCCTCTGATCAGTAATGTCCTTATAAGCAATGAAGTAGTTATTTAGTGCCAAGAGCACTGGTGTTGAAAAGGGTTGAGCTGACAAATATTTATTTGAATTCAATTCGCTGTAGATTTGGTCATTTTGGATGTTGATTCTTTTCAGGCCAGCTGCTTTATAATAACATTCGGGAAGTCGATTTATTTACAGTGAAAATAGGTAAGAGAAACCTCAAGCGCGCAAGCAATGTTGATAAATTGTAGCTTGTGCTTATACATATAGCACTGGTTATTTGACTTCAATGCCAGCATCAAGTTGCTAAAGTTGAAAAACTACCAGTTCTCGCGACAAAGGACGAAGATATCAGAATCAAGAAACAGTAATTTATATGAATAAAATTTCGTCCATGAGAGTTGAGAAAGCCATTAATGTTTTCGAGCATTCCTTAAGTTAATCAAACCCAAGAGGACCCTTCGACGAGTGCTTTTGAGAACAGGGGGGACAGGTAAGACGTGCAAAATGCTTGCTGTCAACCTTGCAAAATGAATCTTCTTACTCGCATATTGAATACATTCCTTCTCTTCCCTCCAATCCAAACAATCCGGTTGCAGTGAAAAGAGAGTATTATCCTATCCTGGTACAAGAGGATAAAGTTAACCACTAACACGGTATCCCAATGAAATCTTTTTGATTTCTCTGCATATCATCCTGGTGAAATTTCCTTTGTGCGTGGATTAATCATAAAAAAAAATAGAAGCAGTCAAGGCAAGGTTACCCCTTCGTCATAATTCATCATTCAGATTCCACAAGTATGCCCTGCCTGGATTCAAATACAAAACTCTAATGCAACTGATGAAAAAAACACATCAACTGAATTCTAGTTACATGACTGTGATGAGAAATATAAGACCATTACAAATCCAAATAAAAAATCATAATTATGTAATCCCAATAACTTGACAGTAGCATTATTGAGTTGACGAAGTTCTCTCAGTGTTAATTTGATTGAGAAACATTGGTCTTCTTAAAAATGTTGGACGTGAACCTTCCATTTCTTAAATGACCTTAATGCTTTAATTTCATGTCGATTTCTGGAACGAATACTTTTCCACGATGGTTGAAGATCATGAAATCCAGGTTGTCTGGCAAAGAAACCATCCTGCATTGAAGAATATATGAATAATGTCAATGGCCAATTATTTTGTAAAAATGACATTACACGCAGTCACATTAGGTGTAATTCACATCTCTAATGCACGAGAATCAAGTAACACCACTAATGCATGCCCTTTAAGGAGCACGAAATTTGACAGAGTATTTGGCCATGTTCAGCCTATTCCTAATCTAGGCTAGACATATGTGGAGTTGATTGCAATTGTAAGTAGTAGCCAACAAAAAAGAATTGTGCAAGTAGTCAGATTTTTACGAGACAATAAGGGGCTGACTTGGGTCTTAATTGTTCTCTGTATTTCATGCATCAGTGTTCAATGTGTTCATCTTATACTTTGCTAATTAAGCTACCAACAACTGAAAACAATCTTCAAGCAATAATTAGCAATCTAAACACAATCAACTACAATGCAACACAATAACAAAACATGCATCCAAGCAGAGAACACAAGCAATTAACATAAAACCATTGTTGTTAAACCCAGTCCGAAAGTTGACCCGGCCAAAGGGCCGGGTCCCGGGTTTTATGGGTCAACCCGGGTCAACTCATAAAACCCAGGTTATTTACTTATTTATGGGGTCAGGTGGTTAAAGAAAGAAATGAAAAAGGAAAGCAATTATAAAGAGGTGAAGTGGAACCCAATGTGGCAGGGCATAGGCATGGGAGAGGGTGACATTATTGGTTGTTGGTTGTTTTGTGCAGAAATCTCTTAATCTCATCACCATCTCCTCCTACCCTCTCTGGCTCCTTGACATGCTTTCCCCTGGGGTGAAGCACAGTCCTTGCTCCTTACGCACCCATGCTCTAAAGCTTAAAAACACCACATGAATCCTCTCTTTTACATCTTTTCCCTGCAAATTCTTCTGGTTTCTACATGCTTGAAAACATTAGCCAGAGAGAGAGAGAGAGGTGTTAAAGACTTGATGGTGCTAATAAAGCCTGTGGTGCTGGTACTGCACCTATTGCCTCTCTCTCTCTTGAAACTGCAAGTTTGGTCCAGTTTAACCTTCAATTTTTTGTAAGTTACAATCATCAATCGTCAGGCTAGAAGGAAGAAATGGAACCCAATGCCAACCCTCAAGATCTCCAAACCCAGATCGACCTGCAATCATCTCAAGCGAACCATCTCCAAAACGCCGAGTCTCGTCCAGGTTCGTCCGGGTCGCCTGGGTCATGGGTCGACCCGCCAGGTCGACCGGGTTTTGCGGGGTTGTTGCACCGGCCGGTCTTTTGACAAACCCGAACCGGTCTAGCCACCAGGTCGGCCGGGTCCCGGGTCACCCGCCGGTCCGGTCCGGGTTTAATAACTATGCATAAAACCATCTAAGATGGAAACCTATGAGGACACTAATCAATGAGAACAAGAGTGCTATTTCCATAAGGAATTTCCAAATAACACAATAAACCCAATTGACAAGATATCCACCAATGGCTCAATGACTAACAGAGTTTTGGAACACACCCAAGTGAGTACAACCATAAAAACAACTGCTGTGCCTTGATCTAGAACTACCCAAACCCAAGAATGAGGACATCTCTTTTTTATGGCTCGAGGAAAAACACAAGCCCAAATACAAGGCTGACATGTTCTGGTCCTTAAACTGACTCACTATCTCTATGCTCTATATTTTTTTTAAGGGTTTACGTTGTCATCTATCACTTGCAACACCAAGCCTACATCTAAGTTAATCCAGCCCAATAACACAAGTAGTAAGCCAAGAGGCCATTGCCATGGTCAAGGCTTCATAAAAATCAAAAGCCCTCTTGCATATCAAGCAAATTTTAGTTTGATTTAGTCCCTTGTAGTTTGAAATCTTCACTCAAACAAGCTTAACATTTACATGTACATGATTATGCTCCCCAGGTCACACCGTAGAGTAAACATATAAATGACGATGATGAAATGGTAAGCTACAGTTCAATGTAAAATTCCTAAGATATTTAATCATCAATCAGAATGTATTCATGCTATATGAAGGTACAACAACCCAATTAAAGGATCCTTAAGGATTTCAATTTGTTCCTTAACTATCAAGTTATGATCTATAAGATACAGCGACCCTGTCCAGAAGACCAATTAATGGATCCTTGATTTACCACAAACTATGCATATCATGTGGCATGAATTAACAGGAATTGCACTTGAGACAATTGTTGTGCCATGAACATTACTGGACAGCGATGGCAAATTTAAACAACAATTTGAGGTTCAGAAGATGAAAAGTCAGAAGAGATAAAACAATTCCATCTTCTACTCCATTTAGGAAAATTCAGGACCATCTCATGACTTTAAAAAGGATATTTTCCTTATAACTGCCAGAAACTATGCAACCAGGTAGCTAAATTATATCTAAGTTTGCCATTTTCAATATAAAGTGAAAATAACAACACTGTACACCATTTGTTTCAAAGAACAGCGTCCTGTATGGGTTTTTTCAAAATGGAATGAGAATAGCCTTGTATGGCACCCAAAGGAAAGAAACCTCCAGAAATAAGTGTAACAACTAGCAAGAGCATGCGAGCAAACATGCTCTTGATGAACTAAATCACTTAAAGTTCTGTAGCACGGGTTCATTTCTTTTGCTTAATAAGCATGTTAATCCAGATACCATGCATCGACCGACTCAAGGAAGCTAGAAATAGTTCAAACTCATTTCAACCAGAAAGAAGACTTTCAAAAGAAGTTTACAACAGAACGATAACACCCATTTCTATGGAAACCAATTTCAGTGGCTGTTTATTTTCAATCTAGTACACAAAAATAACAGACTCCTTAAAGGGAACTGATTACCTCATTAAATGACGCTCAAATACAAGTAAACCAGTCTTTATTATTAGTATTATTATTACTACTCTCAATTTCTTAAAGAGTAATCTGACTGCTTGACACTGAATTACCCACATCGATCCTTTTAAAAACAAAAATATTTTCAAAATCATTGCTTCTTTTCTTTCTTTTTTCAACTAGAAAGAAATCCCAATTGACAAAAATAAGAGCGAGAATTTAAAAAAAGAACAAGAAGAAGAGAGAGAAAAAGTAACCTATTCTCATCAGAATGTGGATGAATAGAGAGGAAGTTGCCAGGCACAGTTAATGCTGCCCACATACACAAAACCAGCCCCACAATTAATTCCACCACCACCTGCATAAACACCCAACCCAACCAAAACAACATAAATATATATGTGTGTACATATACAAGGAAAATAAGAGTATAGAGATTGGTATGATACACTGAAAGGAGGTCCAGAAAACTCATCCTCTGTAATCTTCAACAAACCACGATCTGCACCATCATCATCCATCACGATTAAACAGGATTATAATTATATAAAAAAAAAAGAAAAAAAGATTCAGGAAGAGAGGATGGTGAACAAACATTGACTGGTAGAATAAGCGGCATGAGACAGAATCAAGACTCCAACCAATCCAATCACAAATCCTACAGAAAAACCCATTTTTATTAACTATCTAATCTATCTGATCGGCACTGTAAAGTATACTAATTTAACCCAAATTGCTCTTCCTACCCTAAGTTAAGCTGAGCTAAGCTATTCCGAAGGCGAGAGGTTCCCTTCAGATTTGTGTTTTTCTGTTTTCTTGTTTTTCGGTTGTTTTATAAAGCAAACGACACGACGTTGTTTTCTGTCACACGTTACCTAAAAAGCACCGTTTTTCGAAAATATCCACTTTGCCTCTCCCCGAGTAAATACGCATCGTTTTAGAGCTATACGAATAAAATAGCTTTTTAAATAGTATAATTATATCTTTTTTAATTATATAATAAAAAGATATTTAAAAAAGTCAATTATATTTTAATATATTTCTAATTAAATCATGATATTATTAATACAATTATATAACTAATTTAAATATTTTATATATAATATAATTATAATGTTATTAATTATATAATTAATATGAGTAATTTATAAAAATAATATAAAATTAATGAAGTAATATGAAAGTTAAAAGATATAATTTAAAATTAAATTTAAAATTTATTTATATGAATATTTTTAATTTTCAGTTTTATATGTTACTGTTAAAATTTTAATTTTGTTAAAAGTAAATTCAAATTCAAACTTTGAAAAAAACCGCCAACATTTTAAATTTTAATTTTCATATTTTAAAAAAAATTCAAGCTTTAAAAAAATGACCGCCAACATTTTAAATTTTAAAATTTCAAATGGGCAAAAATTAACTGCCAACATTCTAAGATTTTAAAATTTGAAAAAATAATCCATCTATAAATATTCTCATATACCTTAATATTTTTTCTCATTATTTTCTTCTCTCCAATCTTTATTATATTTCATTAAAATTCATCATGAATCATTCTAATTTTAATTTTTATGATGCTTTTGATTTTAATAATGACACTCTTGTGTTTGCTTTTCAAGTTGCTACCGCTGTGGTTGCTGAAGAAGAATCGAATAATCAAAGGCGGAGAACAGGGTATCTTGGCTCTATTCTTGGTCACAATATTGTCAATCATAATAGAAAGGAAGGTGAGTTAATGTTATATAATGATTATATTGCTGAAAATCCTAAATTCACTAAAACTCAATTTCAAAGAAGATTTAGGATGAGTCGTCGTTTTTTTCTTCGGATCGCAAATGCAATGGAAGCTCATAATCCATATTTCAAACAAAGGACGGATGCTTTTGGTGTTCTTGGTTTATCTTGCCTTCAAAAGGTAACTGCAGCTCACAGAATACTTGCATATGGTATTCCTGCAGATCTTACTAATGAATATCTTCGAATTGGAGAAACCACTGCGATATAAAGTCTTAGAGTTTTCGTCAAAGCAATCGTAGAAAATTTTGATGATTGGTATCTAAGGGCACCAAATGAGGCCGATATTTGTCGATTATTATCAATTAGAGAGCAACGTGGATTTCCAGGGATGTTAGGGAGCATTGACTGTATGCATTGGAAATGGGAGAAATGCCCAATTGCACGGCATGAGATGTATACTAGTCATTGTCGTGAACCAACTATAATTCTAGAGGCGGTGGCTTCACAAGATCTTTGGATATGGCATGCCGTTTTTGGAATGCCTGGATCATTAAATGATATTAATATTCTTGATAGGTCACTTATCTTCGCTGCACTTGCTGAAGGTCGAACTGCTCCTATCAATTATACAATTAATGGGCATGAATATACAATGGGATACTAATTAGCAGATGAGATTTATCCTAATTGGTTAAGCTTTGTTAAGATAATCCCAAGGCCATTAGGAGCAAAGAGAAAATATTTTGCGAGTAAGCAAGAGTCTACAAGAGTCTGCAAGAAAGGATGTGAAGTGGGCATTTGGGGTGCTCTAATCTCGTTTTGCAAATGTACGTGGACCTGTTCGATACTGGGATAAAGAAACGCTTGCAAATATTATGAAAGCTTGCATAATAATGCATAATATGATTATTGAGGATGAAGGAGTAATGAACCTTGGATTTGACCATGAACGTTAAGTCAATTTCTTTATATCAGTGTCACATGGTGAAATACCAAAACTACATGATTTTCTTCAAAGTCATAATCGAATCAGGGATAGAGCAACTAGCTCTCAACTACAAGAAGATTTGGTTGAACATTTGTGGGAACAATATGGCAACGAGTAGAATCATTAGATTTGAACTTCTTATGTCATCATAAGTTTCAAGTTTTTTTTTGTTTTTTATTTTCATTATGGTTGTTATCTTTTAAGTTAATTAATCCTACTTATTGTTGTTAAGTGTTAGAAGAACTTCAAAAAAGTATTATGAATTGATACTACTTTTATAACAATATATTTAAAATAACCAAGAAATTTCTACATATTTAATTAAAAATACATTACATTAAACAATAAATCAATCTAGTTAATTAAAAATTAAAACCCCTCTTTTGCATAATTTCTAACTTTCTATTTTGAAAATACGTTGCAGAAATTGGATCCAAATTAGAAATATCCATTTTCATAATTTGTTCTTCTTTCTCAATCCTATCCAATTCTTGTTTCTTTTTTACTTTGTTGAATCATTATAGCTTGTTACTTTAGCATAATTTTTCTATCTTGTTTCTTCTGATCCTCAATTTCAACTAGAGTATCCCTGAATCGTTATAAGAGATTTGTTACACTTACCTCCCCAACTTTATCTTTTCCTTGTTTACGTTTAAGTCGTTTTTTTGCAGCCTTCTGACCAATTGGTCTATCTTGATAAATCAACTGTTCACTATCTTCTCCTAAACTAACAGAATCAGGGATAGATGGAGCTGATGAAGCCGGACTTGCATTAACATGACCTTTTTGTTTCTTATTTGACCTTTGATGTTGACTTGCACGCTCAAATTGTCATTTGGTTTCTTTTCTTAAGATAACCCAACAATGTTCTAGTTGAAATCATTTGCCAACACAAGAAGCATACATTTGTCGAGCATCATTAATCTAGTAAAAAAAATTAGAGAAATTAAATAATGTTAAAATATGTGTTAAACAATTTAATATAAAAATAAATATTAAAATTACCCTTGATTCTTCGGTCATTCCACTTTGCTGATGATTTTCAATTTGAGTAACAAATCCAACAAATTTACCGACTTCTCTATTTATTTCTTGCCATTTACTGGAGATGCTTATTTGGGAACAATTATTCAAGTTTCCTCCATTCTCTACAAAGTAAGCATGTACTCGAGCCCAGAATTGTTTTGTTTGTTGTTCAACTCCTGTAATTGGATCCTTGCTTGTATTTAGTCATGCAGAGACAAGTAAACAATCTTCCTTTAGTGAGAAATTTTTACTTCTTTGTGATTTTTTTGCCGAATGAACATTTAAATTCGAGTATGTTAAGTCAACAATTAATTGATTAGAATCACTTGGTTGAGAGAGAATATCTTTTAACTCACTCATAAGAAATTGGTAAAAAAGCTTAGAAAATTTGAATCCATCTACATTAAAAATAAAAATAAAAACTCAAGTTAAAACCTTATAA
>Ga0325414_1007693_pt1 | contig 11409 bp, 6 predicted proteins | sample PopdelMetagenome_8_FD_206183 | JGI IMG/M metagenome (GOLD analysis project Ga0325414, IMG submission 206183) | Populus deltoides microbial communities from Bellville, Georgia, United States - Leaf-PdKOR-R3 | ecosystem: Host-associated > Plants > Phyllosphere > Phylloplane/Leaf | place: USA...
TATCAATTAACCCTTCAAAGTATTGATTTTTGGTGCCAAATCAAATGATGACAAATAAATTATTTTCTATAATTTTACAAGGAGAATTTATTAAAAGAAATTAAAAAAAAACTCACAAATTGTACATAATTTCATTTGTTTTATAATGACATAAGTGCATATGACATGTATAGGAAATAAATCTTATTTTGAGATTTGGTTATTTTCTACGCTAATATGAAATAATAGGTTTTTAAGGAGCTTATGCAACAGTTACAAACCAACTCTTGCATTTCAAACCAATACACAAGTGTGTGCTTATTGGTAGATCTTGTGTTGGTGGGTTCTCCCTCGTGGTTTGACTTTTTAGAGTGGTTGCTCGCGAGTGAGAGGCGTCTAGAAGTGTATCCCTGATACATATATAAAAAAAAATACTGAAGGAGAAAAAAAGGGCAAGATTGAGAGGGATAGACCAAGACAAAAATATGGATGGTGTGCAATGAAATGAGAGAAGGATTGTATTGCATGGATGAAGTGGAAAACAACCAACTTCCATTGTTAAAAATAATAGTTTTCTAAGGGGAATGGGGTGATTAGATTATGAGTCCAATAATTTAATATCAATTGAAAGTCAAAATACATTATCTAATGTTGTTACTCTATCTATTTAAGTAAAGATAGTTTATTTAGAAAGGATAATTGAGAATCTCAATACTTTAGCTTTTAAGAGGCCCAAACTACCTCAAATCAGTCCAAGAAATAACTTTTTTCTTTTTTTCCTTCACTATGGTATTGATATTATTTCAATTGTTAAATAAGTAAGGATTAATTCTTTTTTAACATGAATTTTTTTTGAATCGTTTTAATTTAATATTAAAGTTTGATTGTCCATGACAAATAGAACTCAAATGTCGCAATTGATTAAAACAACAAACAATATAAAGTAGCAACAACACTTGCAAACATAATAATAGGTTTTTAAAGAGCTTGTGCAGTAGTTGCAACATATTTATACAAGATGGACCATATCTCAAAGGCTCAAAGAAAGAAGCCTATGAAATCTCTACCCAACAACCCATAGCATCAGCCAATGGTCATTAAAGGCATGATGTATATCAACATAATGATAATTAGATCTAGTTAAGGGCTATGAAGCTAGAGTTCTTATGTTTTAATTGGGATACCCCTATTGGATGGTGTGTATTAAGCAAACCAGTTTTTCAATTACCATAACACTAATCCACAATATGGGATATTAATGACAAATTTTCATATAAAGGGACAATTTATAGTTTTATTTAAGAAGATAGAAGAAACATGAGCAATTACGAGCTGGGAATCATTCATAAAAGCTCTACATATTGATTCAGAGCCTTAACCTCAATGACCTTATTGAGGCATTAAGTAACTTAAACAGGTTTTAATTATTAAGAGTTATAAAACTCAATTTAAATTGATTTATAATTCAATTAGAGGATTGTTAAATAATCATCAACTATGTTGTTTTCTAGATGGCTATAAAGAAGAGATTAAGATACGAGTTAGAATGTTAAACCTTTAAAATTTAGTTGTAGCACACTGGTTAGCAAGAGTGTAGAAAGAGAATCTTATAATGATTTGTAAGAGTTGAAAGCTAATATGTAGTTGGCTTCAAGGAATGACTCTTCTACTGGTCCAACTTGGAAATGAGCCCAAGCCTAATTTGGTAGTAAATAGTTTGACTTTGGTTCAAATGAGAGAAAACAAATAGAGTCAATGTCACAAGTATGAAGGCCTATGATTATCTCTAATAGAGGAAACATAGGAGGAAGTTGAAGAGGTGTGGGATAAAAAAATAAGTAATTTGATTGACTTAGAGGAACCTGTTCTTACTAATGATGAGCTTAAAATTTATGTACATGTTATGGTAAGGAGTTATAATCCTAAAACTATAAGAATCCAGGCAAGGATTAACAATCATCCAGTGATAATGCTCATGGATACTAAAAGCACTTACAACATCATCTACCTTAAGTTTACAAGGAAGGTTAGAGTGGACACAATGGCACTCCAAACCTTAAGGTAAAACTTGCAGATGATACTATGATTTTTAAGTTAAGATAGTTATGCAAGAATTAAGTCCAGTACTCTTATAATCCAATTAGAAGGGTGTGACATGGTCTTGGAAATATAATGGCTAACGGATCTGGGACTAATCTTAATGGATTTAATAGAGTTGACCATGGAATTTAAGTATAATAAACAGGTTAAACTTAAAAGGCCTTAGAGTTCAATAATTCAAGACTGATAGTGGGTTTGATTTTATCTAAGAGTTAAAAGGGAAGACTAACGACATACCATTGTAGATATAGGGCTTAGGAACAAAGCCCAAACCTAGCAGTAACTTACCAAACCTAGTGAAAAAGTTATTGCAAGAGTATATAATAGTATTCAAAGAGCCTAAGGGTTACCACCTATTCAAAGTATCGATCATTCAATTATGTGAAAGGAACTAACTACTTTGATTAATGTTATTGTTATCCATATTGTTGTTACTCATTTTTGAGCCCCACGTGCTGGAGATGGCGTGTATCCCTCTTGAACCAAATACAGAAGTTTAGTTCATGGTTGATGAAAAATTAACAAAAACAGAGAAGAAAGGAATGTTTTTCAAACTCTGTTCCAGCTGTTTTCTACTCTTTTTATCCTTCCCTTTCGTTGCCAAAATTGTCAGGATTTTTAGATTAATTAGGAGTCTCCGTGATGTTAACTCGTCCCTTATTTATCTGGCCTTTAAGTTTGGATAAATCCCTCAGAATTTGCACTAAAAAAATGATTCTGTTGCGGTCACAATTCTGTTGTAAGACTAATTTTGTTCCAACTTAGACTTTGATTCTGACTTGGTTTCGTACAATATCTGACCATCCCAACTATATTTCGTCATTCATGACATATTAAAGAATTGCCATGCACCTTTATTAGGTCCTAGAGCTCATTGTTCTTATGTCAGACTCTCAGTCAGATTGGGATGCTCAATATTTTTAGTTTGTCTCACTTTGAATCCTTTATGAAAGTTATAGTCATGTACGTGCTGATGAATTTAGGCTTTTGAATCGCTTGATTTTATTACCATAAGCTCAAGATATTCCTGTTTGAACATCTAGTGGAAAGGCAGAGAATCCTGCTGCGAGAAGGGTATAGCCCGAGTTCACAGGTCTGATTCGAGGGATTACGGGTCAATTTAAAGGACTTTTTTTTGGACCAAGGACTGAATTGAAAAGTGCTAAAATGAGAGATTTAATTGAATATGAAATTAGAAGAAAATTAGTTAGGTTTTAAAAAGCTGAAGAGGGGGACTAGATCATCAAAAAATGACAGGAATTCCACCACGCCAGATAAGGAAATAAGACTTTGCAGCATGGTACTGTTCATTTGTGTTTTGAACATTACCCCTCCCCACCTGTAATTCTTTCCTTTTCTCTGCACAACCCTCCCCGTCTGATTTCTTTCCTTTTCTCTGCAACTTCCTGCTAGCTTCCATGATTCTCTCGCTTGATTTTGGAGCTGCAGATCACGTGTTCAGCTTTAATTCAAAAGAGACAGCAGCTTTTGCTCCTCCTCTGTGACAGCTGCAAAATGACATGAAGAGAGGAACCTCACCATCACCATCATCTAATGGCTGAGATTTTATCCCTAACATGGATGGTTGGGATGATGTGTTAATGTTGGAAAGAAATCACTGGAACCAGCATAGAATCAATCAGGATATTTTAGTTTTCTATTTTTGCTTTATTTGATCACCCGAGATTACATCCTAGAATTAATGTAATATTCGTTTCCTAATAAGAGCTGTGATTAGGCTATATAAACCTCCTCTGCTGGGAGGAGAAAGGGGACGAAAAAAGGAAAAGAAAAGAAGAGAGAAAGAGGAGAGAAAGAAAAAAGAAGAGAGAGGCGGGCAATAGGAGAGAAAAAGAACAGGGAAACGAAAAGAAGAGACAAAGGGAGTAGAGAGAAAACGCAGAGAACATGGGTTCATCTTTTCGACTGTGAAAGTCTTCACAGGAACGAAGATACAAAGAGAAAAGAGGGAGCAGGGAAACGAAAAAACAGAGAAAGAGATAGGAGAGAAAAATACAGATAACAGGGGAGTTTTTTCTTTGATCTGGGGAACTACTATCTAAAGCCTTCATTGAATGGGGGGCAGAGAAAAAAACAAAGACAAAGAAGCAGGGAGACGGAAAGTAAAAATACAGAGGAGACAAGAAAGCAGAGAACCAAGAACCAACGAAGGCAAAAGCAAGAAAACTAAAGAGAACAAAAAAAAACCAGCAACACGCAGAGAAGAAAAACAGAAGCGTTGTCCAGAGCACGCCATTACCATCTTCGACTTCATTGCTGCCTCCAGGTATGTTCTTCCCAGCTTTGTATGCATTTTTGGTTGCATTTGTTATTGTTCAAGTGAATTATAATTCACTTGAATAGTAACCAGGCAAGGCACGCGTGAGGAAACTCAAGCATGCCTTTGTGCCCAGCCGGGTCACTGGTTTGGGCCAGTGACCCGGCTAGGCCTGATGAGTTCAGCCCAGCCACATGGGCCAAGCTGGACCCAGCCCCTAAAAAACGAGTAAAATCGTTGGTTTTTTGTGTATTTATTTTATGGTTTTTTGTGTGTGTGTGTGTGTGTGTGTGTGTGTATATATATGTCTAAAAAAATATTTTTCTTGTGTGTTGCATACGGCCAACACCCTAACATGTTTTGAATGTTTTTTTAAAAAACAAATATTCCAAGTTTTAAAAGAAAATTTGTTTTAGCATGAATTTCTGAAACACAAAAAAAATTATTTTCTTGCATTCTGGATTTTACAACATGTTTGTAAAACTCCAAAGGGTGTTGGCCAATATTCCAAAAAATATAAAAATCTTATTTTGGGGAGAATTCAACTATTATTCACTGTTAATGTTTGGATAAAGAAATCCCTAAGGGATGAATATCCAAAATATTATTGGGAATAATTTGTTATTATTCACTGTTAATATTTGGATAAAGAAACTCTAAGTGGTTAATATCCAAAATATTTTTCTAGAAATAATAAGTCATTATACATCCTTGAAAGAAGCTTCAATTATAATTGGGGACATTTCAAATTTTGACTCCACGGTTTACGAGCAGTGAAAGTATGAAATACTAAGGCAAAAAAGAGCTTTTAAAGCACCTTGAATTTCCTTAGATTTCTAACTTAGTTTTTTTTGTTCATCTTCCTTGCGATTTATGAGTCGCGAACACTTGAAATACTAAGGGAAAAATGAGCTTTTAAAGCACATTGAATCTCCTTGGATTTCTATCTTAACTATCTCTTAAATCATAGGTTATAAATTTAGTCTGAATTAAACACAGATTTCAAGAGATCTGCATTGGTTCTCCTTGGTACTTTGTAGACATATCTAAAGGTGTGATCCACATTGACCAAGGGTTCTTTCTTTTAGACTTTGAACCCAAGTCCATTCATCATAGCAAACCTATCCTAGGAAAATTGATTAGAGAACACCAACACCATAGCAATCATAAGGCAAACCAAACACCAAGCAGCTTACCTTAGGTAGGGCGTATTAGGGGTGCTAAAACCTTCCCTTTACACAACAAGTCCCTTACCTTAGAATCTCTGAAAGACCAGTTAGGTTTCCTAGTGACCATAATACTAAGTGGTGACTCCCTTATTCACAAAACAAAGACCCCGACATCAATCTTCCGATCCTAGAAGGGTAGCCACGACGTCGCGCTCACATATTACTAAAAGTTAGAGGTAAAAATAAAGAGCTATTAAATATGGAAATAATTCACCCTAATTAAAGCCCATTCTCATCCCTAGTTTATTAGTATAAAAGAAAAATAGTTCATGGTGAATATGTATTCATTATAAAGCTCTTAGTAAAGAAATAATGAAGGATGAGTTTCCCATCCTAATGGTTGAAGAGATACTAGACGAGTTATATGTGTCACAATTCTTCTATAAACTAGACTTAAGTTCAAGGTACCGTCAAATCAAGGTTAGACTATAAGATATTTCAAAGATGACATTGCAAACCTATAAAGGTCACTATGAATTCCTCTTCATCTTTTTTGAGGTAACTAATCCCCCTTTCATATTTTGATGTTTAATGAACTATTCCTACTCAAATTTGTTTTAGTATTCTTTGATGATATACTTGTCTATAGTAAAAAAAAAAAAATAGATCATATAGGTTACTTAAGTATTATCTTAAAAATGTTGACACAATATAAGTTGTGTGCTAAAATGTCTAAATAAAGATTTTTTTTTATCAGGAAGTGGAGTACTTGGGCCATATAGTTTTGGTTGAACAGATTAAAGCTGACCTAAAAAATATAAAAGCCATGATAATATGGTCTTGACTCAACAATATTAAGTCTCTTTATAGGTTCTTAGGGGGTTATTGTTAAACGTTTATAAAATGATATGGGACTATTGTAGGTCTATTAACCAAGTTTCCAAACATGAAGGTTTTAGTTAGAATAGAATAATCGAGGAAGCTTTTTTAGGCTTTAAAAGGACATTCATTAGCCTATTAGTTTTAGCTTTACCTAATCTCGTTAAACATTTTATGATGGAATATGATGCATTGGGTAAGGGTGTTGGGGTAATATTTATATAAGAAGAAATGCTCATTTCATACCTGAGTAAAGAACTCAAATGCGAGGAGTTATTCCTATCTACATATGAAAACGAGCTCCTAGTTATAGTAATGGAAGTCCAAAAATAAAGACCTTATTTGTTAGGAAATTTATTTTGCATAAAAATCAACTAGCATAGCTTTAAACATTTGTTGGAATAAAAGGTAGGAACCCTAATTCAACAAAAATGGATCACAAAGATAATTACTTATGACTTTATGGTTGAATATAAGGTTCTAAAGGAAAGTTGTGTGGCAAATAACTTATCTAGGAGGATAAGATAAGAGGATGAAGGGAAACTTTAGGCCATTATTGTCCCACTAGTAAGCTAGGTAGATAAGCTCAAGGCAAGCTTTGATAAGGATAAGAAAATACAACAAATTTTTCAACAAATGAAAAAAGTCATTGTGGGTGTCCTAATATTTCAGAATTTAGAAGGATTATTGCTATACAAAGGCTAAATTTACCCAAGTAAAAAATGTTCTCTCAAGCCAACTATCATGCAATATATACATGAAACCTATATAACAAGCCATTCAAGTTATGAAAAAACATTGAGGCAAGCTAAGAGGAATTTTTATTAGATGGATATTGTTAGAGAATAATATAAATAATATATTGAAGCCTCACTTAATAGCTTAAGCCTCACTACATTATGATCTTAGTGGTTGGGAATAGATTATCTAAGTATGCACATTTCATGGCTTTAATGCATCCCTATATAGCTTCCAAGGTATCTCAAGTCTTCTCTCAAAATGTAATAAAGTTATATGGACTATCGAAGGGTGATATGACTAACCAAGATCCTATTTTCACTAATAGTTGCTTATTTAGGTAGAGTCATTAAGAATCTTAAGACTTTAGTCATTTGCGAGTGTTTATTTTTAATATCATATGATTAAATAAAAATAATTTTTAAAAGATGTAGTTATTAAACTTCTTTGGGTCCATGAGCTGAGTCATGAGTTTAACATATTAACCTAGGTTAGTCTAAGTAGATCCAAAATGTTATCGTCTTGATATTTTTAAAAAATTATGTTATCCTTAAAAAAATTTAAGTCATATCAGGTTTTTACCGGTCTCCCCTGATGGCTTTGGACTTACCTAGTCGATTAGGCCATATTAGACCAACTCTTACACAATTTAATTTAATACATAGGCTAAGCAAGAAATCAAGTCGGAAGGTTTCAAGATTGATTTACTAGGTTAGATTTAAAGACATTGCTTTATATTATTCTTATTTTTTTAATACACTTGCATTAAAATTATCATAATGTTATTTATTTATAAGTGAAACTTGATTTTGGAATAATAATAGGATGTTGTCTAAAAAATAAATATTATAGTAAAAAATTTCCAAAAACAATTAAGCACATTAATAAGACAAGGAGGTTTTTGTTAGAAAGATAACCTTTTTATTTTATTTTAAATTGTTCATGTCTTTTTTTCACACATCCTCTTATTGCTTTTGATTTTTTAATAAATACATGAAATTGAGCAAAATGTTATATTTTCTTTATTGGAATTAAAGATGTTAATAAAAAAGGAAGAATTAGTTTATTTCAATGAAAAAATTTAAAGAGCCCGCCGTAATACAAGATTAAATATCTTAATATGTGTATCTTTTTCAACTTAACAACTTAGTTATTAGCTAACATTAAAATATTTTTTTAACATTTATTAGTACATATAATTCTCTATTTATTTTATTAAACATATGCATTAATTTTGAGTTTACAATCAATTTTTTTCTTGTCATTATAAAACATATTAACAATGCTAGAATACATTTTTTTTACATTCTATTTTTTTTTACTTGATTTGTAGTGAAGCAGGGATGATTATTTAGTTTAAACCATATAAAATCAGAAATTCTTAACTAGGGATTTCCATCTAATTTTAAGTTTTTATATTTCCATCCAAAAATATACTTTTATTATATAATAAATGACATCATTTCAAATAGTATTTAATATTTTCGGTTAAGTGATTATAATCTAAGTCATAATTGAGAAATCAAAATAATATATATGTAAAAGTGAAAAAAACACATAGCTCAAGGGCCAATAATTTAACACCAAATGATAAAATAGTAAAAATAAATCAATTTGTTAAAAAATAAGGGAAAATAATCAAGTCAATCATGGTTAACTTGATTAACCTATTAGCCGGGATATAAGATCAGGATAACACAACAAAAAGAAAAGTTGATCAAATAAAGAAGACAAGGGCTTAATAATCAAATATCAAATTATGAATTTGAAAAAGAAATCATTTTTTAATAAAGGATTGACTTGTTGGAAGGCAATAATAAAAAAATAAAAAAGTAAAATATCCAACCGTAAAATAATTTAAAACTCAAACAATACAAACCAAATATGGTATAAAAACAAAATGCAAGAAAATAATCAGGGGCTAAATTGGAAAACAAAAAAAAACTAAGAAAATGATTAAAAAAAAGTAATTGAAAGAAGGAGGATTGAAACTGGATAAAAAAAAATCAAATGAAATTAAATGTTGAGGGACAAAATTGAAAAAAAGAAAGATAAATCAAGAAAATGATAAGAATATAGAAATCAAAATAATATGGACCAAAAATGGATTAAGAAAACAAATGCACTAAAATCAGAATGGACTAAATTGCAAATAAATAATAATCAAGAAAAGTATAAAACATAGAAATAGGGCAATCAAAAGTAGTGTGACCAAATCGGAAAAAAAATCAAATTGAATAAAATATCCAGTAATGAAATTGGAAAAAAAAACTTCAAAAAGTATTAAAAGCCAAATAAACAATAATCAAAAGGAGGCTAAAATCGATAAAATTACAAACTGGATGACACAATTATTTTTTGAAAGGTTAGGCGTGAATTTCTAGGAAATGAGAGAGAAAAGAGAGAAAAAAGAAAAAACATTCACCGTAGCCCAACCAAACCTCCTCTGTAAACACGCGTCACACCGCCAGATAAAGCACGACTCACCACTCCCAACGATGCACAAAAGCATGATTTTGATAACTGAAAAGAACCTCACGCACCATTTGAATGGCACAAAGATCATCACATGTGTTGCACGCGTTAGCAACTTGTTTTTATCGTGTCCAATAAAACCATGTTTCAAGTTCCAAATTTGGATTTCAACAAGAATCCATAGTAGAGAAGGTTTGTAACCACTTCTGCAATAGAATCCAATTGCATTCCCACCTTATTTTGAATTGAATTGACTAAATATTAGTGTTTTGAATCAAGAGTTCAGTGGAATTCAATTATTGGCAATAAATCGTTTCTCCAAGTCACCATTGTCTATGTGTTTACCTAAAATGATCCACCTCTCAAATCTTTTTTTAATTTGATGCAGAGAGAAATAAAAAAAAAATATTTTTGTACTTAGGTAAGCATATTATAAAATATACTAAATGGGCTCAGTGCCCTGTTACTGTTTACAGACAGAAAGCACTGTGGATTGAAGCAGTGTAATGGCAGGCCAGCCCTTAACATAAAGAGTTGCAAGGGCAGCAGGGAAGGGATGGGGTTGTCTTTCACTGGGGTGCATTTGGCATTGAAGGGTTGGTTTGGGAGAAAATGGTCAGCATAAGTTTTGGTTGGGTTGCAGGCCATGGGGAGCGAGCACCTGGCGCTGGCATTACCCACACAAGAATAGGTGGCGCTTAGGCTGGCCGGCCCTTGCGCGGGGCAAACCCCAGCGCCACCTGGCGCTTGTGTCTTGGCAAAATGCATGATTGGCTATGGCAGCCCTAGAGCCACATGGTGCTTGGGAAAACCCGAGCGCCATTTGGCGCTTGGGCTACTCCAATGTGAGGGGCAGACCCAAGCGCCACCTAGCGCTTGGGTCTTGGCAAAAGGCCCAATTGGCTATGGCTGCCCAACCACCACATGACGCTTCCCATTTTTATTATAATATTATTACTTATAATAAAAATAGTATTATTTATACCACAACTGATAATATTTTTAGTATTCATACTATCAATTATAAATAAAATAATAATATTTATAGCACAAATAATACTATTTTTATACGAATATTTTAAATTTTAATAACCATAATAATATTTTTTAACGCAAATGTTATTCATTATACAAATAAAACTATTTTTGATATTAATACTTTTAATTATAATAAAAATTAAAATATTTATAACACAAATAATACACTCTCGATCGCCACCTAGCGCTTGGGCGGCTCCAATGCAAGGGGCAAACCCAAGCGCCACCTAGAGCTTGGGTCTTGGCAAAGGGCCCGATTGGCTATAGCAACCCCACCACCACGTGACGCTCAGGTCCGGACGAGTCCCCGCCCAACCCTAAGTTGGGCCGGACGCGCCGCGCCCAACTACATGTGTTAATATAATAAAGTGTGTTATAAATATTATTTTTTTTCTTATAATTAATATTTAATTATTATTAATATTAAAAAATTATTTTTTATATTATAAATTTTTACAGTAGTTTTATAAAAATAAAAAGTAAGCTCACCGTGTCGCGCTAGCATCCAACAACTAGTATATATCTATAAAATAAAAAACTGAAACCAATTTTAGATATGCATTCGTGGTTTCGAAGTTATGGTGAAAGGTAAACAAAATATAATATCAAAGATCCGAGACGAATCCTGTCGTTTGGACTTTGGACACGACTTATTGTAACTCCTTCTAGAGAATATTAAAATGTAACTTCAAGAGATAAGATGACATTACTGGCAAATTTGATTCGATGTCGTCCGTCTAGAAAAGCAATTTT
>Ga0325414_1007695_pt1 | contig 11406 bp, 3 predicted proteins | sample PopdelMetagenome_8_FD_206183 | JGI IMG/M metagenome (GOLD analysis project Ga0325414, IMG submission 206183) | Populus deltoides microbial communities from Bellville, Georgia, United States - Leaf-PdKOR-R3 | ecosystem: Host-associated > Plants > Phyllosphere > Phylloplane/Leaf | place: USA...
TCCTTTGTGTGTGGTTTCTAGTTGAGTAATAAAAAGAGTTTATATTATATTTATTTGAAATACCATTAGTGAATCCTCTAATCTTGACATTTGTTTTTATCATTGTTTAATCCTTACATTAACCTTCATTTCTTCCTCTTCTTCTTTTTACTACTACTACTACTACTACTACTACTACTACTACTATTACTACTACTACTACTACTACTACTACTACTACTACTACTACTACTACTACTACTACTACTACTACTACTACTACTACTACTATTATTATTATTATTAGTTACATTCTTGTTATATGTTATGTATGTTAAGTATGCTCTGTCTTTGATCAAGGATCCTGACATTATTGGTCTTGTCTTGTTCATTCGCATCAGAAATCTGTTTATATTATATAATATATCTCTTTGATCTTTTCATAAAATCAGTATATAGGCTGGAAACCTGTGACCCGATCTTTTAGATCATTCTCAAGTATAACAACGCCACGTACTGAGTATTATTATTATTATTGTTGTTGTTGTTGTTGTTATTGTTGCATTGTTATTTATAATTTATACAATTAACCTCTCTGTGGTTCGATCCCGGTCTTGCCGGGTTATTTATTACTTCGACACTCCTGCACTTGGGAGAAGACATCATTCTTTTGGTCGTGTCAGTGCTCGTTGCAAAATTAGATATTTGGATATAGAGGAGCTTTGTTAGTGACTGTTTATATGTTTGTGTTAGGGTGGAACCTATTTTCATGACCGCTTACTCATTTCCTCCTAGAAGGACTTTCCTCAATTCTTCAACAGCTTCTGTTCTGATCTTCACTCTTTCTTTTAAGGACCTTGCTAGTTCAACACTAAGGCTTTTTTTTCCCTTTAGACAAATAAAGGCACATTACTTTGAGGTTACTTGATTCCCTTGAACTGTGGAAACTCCCTTTTGAGTTGGGATTTTCAGTCCTAAGCAACTGGTGCTTATAGTAGCATTGATCTAATGATGAAGAGGTCTACCCAGGATGGCGTTGTAGGCCAAGGTCATGTCAATGATCATGAAAGTTTATTGGAGGGAGACACATTTTAGGGGAGTGACAATAGTGATAGGGACTTCTACGACGCCCTTCAATGGTATGTCTAAGCCTTTTATCCTAATAAGTTGAGCCTTCACTAAGGTTAACCTTAAAGGAAATATTTTGTTTTGTGTCATTACTTCACAAAAGAAGATGTTGATTGCACTACAATTATCCACCAATACTCGATATACCTAATGGTTAGAAAGGATTGTAGATATAACCAGGGCATCCTGATGTGGGAAAGTTATTCCCTTTCCATCTCTTAAGGTAAAGATGATAGGCTCATGGCACAGATTTAGAAGACGAGAAGTTGTAAGGACATGTTTCCTATACTTTTTTATGTTGTGTTGGAATCACCTCTAGTCAAGGTGCCACCTAATATCACAATGATTTCAGGTAGTGCTAGCATAGATTGACCAGGCTCTTTCATACCTTGTTCATGGTGAGAATTACTTTTTAAAAAATAGTGGAGATAGCCCTTAGCTATCAGTTTTTCAATCTCCTTCTTCAAGACATAACATTATTCAATGTCATGCCCCTTATCTTAGTGTAATAAATAGTACTTCTTGGATGAGCAAGTACTAGGTGGCGATCTCATGGGTCGTATTCAACAAAATCCTTACCCTAGATGGCCGTGTAAACTTTAGTGAGGGTAGTGTTCAGTGGAATAGTATGCATTTCTGGATAGTTCAGGTATTCACTGATTAGTTTCTTTTTAGTTTTTCTAATGTTGTTGTCTCTCCTAAGAGAACGATCCCACTTAGAAGACCTTTGAGGAAATGTTTCTTTAGAGAAACAGGGAGGAACATAGGGCAACACACTTGCCTCCTCTACCCAAATGTGTTTCTTTATGGCTTGCTTTACTTTCAACAAGCTTCTGTTTGGTAGGGCATAAAACATTTCCCACAGAGTTCTTCCCTTTACTCCATTTATAAGGGCTTCTAAAGCCACACGTTATATTAATTCTACAACCTTGAGCATTTCCTTATTAAACCTTTTCAGGTATGTTCTCATGGACTCGTCATCCACCTGAGTGATCCTAAAAAGCTTTGTTCAGGTTTTTGTTGTGGAATGATGTGATTAGTAGATAACCTCTTTCCTATGATGACCAGATGGTCGTCTAAAATACTCGTTATATGCACAAGCATCATGATGACACACATGCTCTTTGGAAAGGCTGGATGACTTCTGAAGGTAAAAACCCCTTATCATTTCATTTTACTCATATTCTTTGAGGTAGTGTAATTGTCTGTGGACACTGGATGCAGCAAGTTATGGTAGACATGTAAATGAGGATGTAGCTGGTTGTTTAGGTGGTGTCGAGACCTGTTGAGTTGGCAAAGTTTCTTTTAGGCCTTGGGTTACCAACATTGCTTAGGTGAGGAGTTACACTTGGTTGATAAGTTGTTAAAAGGTTGGTCAGGCAGAAGTGTTTGTTGTGGCAAGGAGATCTGTTACATGTCCTATTCCAATAGCTCATAAAGTATATAATTGATGGTGAAAGTCCTAGTACCTGCAAAATTGTTCATTTTTATGGGATTTAGGGAGTCTCTAATGATGAAGTCAGTAATTTTAAATGGGGATTGTAATAAATAAAAGATAGAGCTTAAAATTTTAAGAACAAGAGTATTTATTTTTATTTTTGTATGACAAATGTACTAAGGGTTAAGATATAAATGCTTGGAGAGTAGAAAAAATGAATAATTTACCTTGATGGTTCAGGGGGTATATATAATCCTTGAACTTGTTTTGATGAAGTGGAGGAACTAAATAGTTATTTTATCCTGATTACATTAACGTGGGATAAAAATCTATAATATATCATTAATGGTAATTTACCAGATCAATGCTAATTTCTCTCTCTAAGCATCAAAACATTAAGTCAAAAAGTCTGACTCTTCATGAACATACACAAATTTTATTTATTCCCAAAATATTCCCAACAAGAGAATGAGTATACGGTTAAAAGAAAGTATTAACAAAGACTGTAGACAAACAAAATTAAGTGATTATGAACTTTTCAAAATAAGAAAGGATCTCTCAAACATTTTAGAAGCTTAATTATAAATTCAGCATTGTCGACCTTTTAACACTCATTCAAAAATTTCTTCTCTCAACCTTTCGCATTCTAGACAAGTTGCCCCCGTCAATTTGTTATTATTCAAATGGCCTAAATTATAATCAACAGATTTTACTGCCGACCAACTTGCAGGAACGAAAAAGCTACACTGTCATGCAGAATAGGCTGAAAGATTTTAGTGCACAATACAGAGTACAGAGTCGAATGCTCACAACGTCAAAATTAAAAGACAAACCAAAAATGCCGCTGGTTTTAATGCAAACTACGCATTTTAGCTGCTAGTTTCACCTTCCATTACAAGGGGCGCGCCATCTGAAGCTTGCACTATTTGATTTGATGCCATGTTTTCCTAACTAGATTACAAAGTTCGACAATGATTGTACTTCAAATTCCCCCTAATGAAGCAATTAGCTATGCCAGGTTATGTAAGGAAATGATATTAACTAGATTGGTGGCCTGCTTATAGGTTATGTCAAATTTCTTTTAACATAAAAAAAAAATAAGTTGGTAATGTTAATGCTTTTAAAAAAGTAAGAAAAATCCAAGACTCGAGTAAATGACTCAGCTAATTCAATAAACTTGGTTAATTTAATAATATAATTTAAAAAATAGGTAATGATAATAAATAAATTAAATTAAACATTATGGAAATAGTATTAATGCTTGTAATATTATGGAAATGTAACCTCCCAATATTTTTAAAAGTTCTCCATGACCTTATTTGATAATGAAGAAAAATAAAAACCCCATAGAAAGCAAAACAAAAAATTTCAAAGCTTAATTGCTAGTAAATCAAATATTGTATGATGAAATAAAAAAAAACAATCAATTTAAGAAAATGACAAAAAGACTTACTCGAGTCCACTCAAGTCAGCCTGAAAAATCCATGATCCAATTGTCAGATTAGGATAAACTTGTGGAAAGAAAATTAAATACAACTATGAAGCTCAATTATCAAACTAATCTATTATTGAAGGACAATATTGAAAAAAAAAACTCAATTTAAAAAAAAAATAGCAATGGAAAAAAAAACCAAGTCAACTTGGGTTAACCTGCAAAGCTTGCGACTTGGGATATGTGATCAGGATAACTCCTTAAATTCTCAATCAATTAAATACTAAGGGACCGAATTGAAATAAAGAAATTCAATTAAAAAGGAATAAAAAAAACAAAACATATAGCAATCAAAAGAATATGGATTAAATGTGACATAAAAATTTAAACCAAATACTAAGAAATGAAGTTTAAAAAATAGATCCAAAAACAAAATAAATAGCAATCAAGAGAATGAGGGTCAAATTTGATATAAAAACTAAATGAAACCAGTGCTTAGGGAAAATATTGAAAAAAAATCAATTCAAAAAAAGATTCAAAATAAAACAATAGCCATAAAAAAAAATAAGAACCAAATTTGGTACAAAAATAAAATGACAAGGAACCTTTCAATCTTTGCAGACTAACGTGAATCCTGAGAAGAGGAGAGAGAAAAGAGGGAGGAGAAGAACACAAGGTTGCTAAAGGCTTGCCGCTGCTCCTCCTCCATCACATGTCAGGCAAAATAAAAAAGCTCAACATGTCGCTTCCAATTCCATTATGAAAGTTGGTGTTTAACTGTCGGGAAAAGTTGCACGCATTGTTATAACGCAACAACTTTCCCCCACCTGCTAGCGCGTGGGTTGTAGGCGCTAACTAATTTACCATGCACATTTACCACAATCCTCATATTTGTTTCACTTTAAACTTTGGTCCTTTAATACTATTTTTTTCTAAATTACCTGGATTTTATTTTATTTTACAAAACTAAGCATAAATCAAGCATACAAAATCTTCCTCAAGGAAACGAAAACAAACTACCAAATCAAATCTCAAATACAATCAATGTGAAGGGATCAAATTGAAAAAAGAAGAAGTAGAGGGACCGAAATTAAAAAATAAACCTAATTTTTTTCCTTGACCATGCAAATTAGAAATGTTGGCTAAAAAAGGGATTGAACATTTCTTTAGGCTTCAAATTTGGTGAATGAAATTGAATTTTGTTTCGTCAAATTTAGTATTAACCAAGAGACAAAATATTTTCTTGGCTCCTCGAGATCCATGTACACAAGTATGAAGAACAAATTACCAAGACTAATCATAAATCAAATTAATGTTAAAGGGTTGAAAAAGAAAAAAAAAGTTAAGGGACCAAAGTGTAGAAAAATCCTAAGGAGAAAAAAAATATTGTTCTAATAAATTGTATTTCTCCTCACATACTATAATTTTTACCGATGGCTTTTAGGTTTTGAATAGTTAAATGCCCCGCGCGATGCCGCGGGTCAATTATTTTTTGCATTTCAAAAAAAATCAAGATCTAAAAGTGTTAGATTTTTTTGCAAAATTATACCCAAGAGTTTTAGGTTTGGTTGCAACGCTTGACCCAAAAATAATATTTATAAAATTAATAATAACATTAAACTTGGGTTAACCCTTAGCATAAAAGTGTCTGGACTGCAATACCAGATCCAATAGCATTGGACGTGGGTCTGGCTGCAAGGTCATGTCATAAAAGTGTGATAATTAAATAGATTAGTTAAAAAAAAACAAAGAAAAAAAACAACAGGAAGAAAAAAACTAATGAAGAAAAAGAAAAAAATATATGAATTAACTGGGTTAACCTTTCAAATAAGGTAAACCCATCAAACCTTGAATTCGCATCGTGAAAGTTTGATAATTAAAAAGAAAGAAACAAATTAATGGGTTAACTCAGAATTAACTAGGCCAACTTGTCAAACCAGGTTAGCCTGTCAAATCCGGAATTCGTGTCATGAAAGCTTGATAACTAAATAGAAAAAAATTTAAAATTAACAATTTAAATTAAACAAAAAAATTAATCAAAAAGAAAAAAAATAAAAGGCATCAGCCTTTTCACTATGGACTGCACTGTGCAGTCCACAGTCAAAGGCATAAAAACAACAAAAAAACAAAAAGAAAAACTAAAGGCATCTGTCGAGAACTACTTAGAAAAAAATTTAATATTAATAAACAAAATTAATTAAATAAAATTAATTAAAAAGAAAAAATAAAAGAAAAAAAAACCTCTTAGAAGAAAAAAACTAAATAGAAAGAAATTTAACATTAACAAACTAAACTAAACAAAAAAAAATTAAAAAGAAAAAAAAGCAAAAAACAATTACAGGTTAACTCGTCAAATTAGGTTAACCCATTAAACCCGGGATTCGTGTCAAGAATGTCTGGTAACTAAATAAAAAAAAATGAAAATTAACAAACTGAACCAAACAAAAAAAAATTAATTAAAAAGGAAAAAAATCCGGGTTAACTCGTCAAACCATGTTAATCTGTTAAACCCAGGATCTGTGTCATGAAAGTCTGATAACTAAATAAAAAAATTTAAAATTAACAAACTAAATTAAACAAAAACAATTTATGAAAATAAAAAAACAAAAAAAATTGACGGTCAACCCATAATTAACTGGGTTCACTTGTGAAACCAGGTTAACCCGTGAAATCGGGATATGTGTCATGAAAGTTTGATAACTAAATAGAAAAAAAATTAGCATTAACAAAGAAAAAAAATAAATTAAAAAGCAAAAAAATAATTTCTGGGTTAACTTGTTAAACCAGGTTAACCCGTTAAATCTGGAAAACGTGTCATGAAAGTCTCATAACTAAATAAAAAAATTAATATTAATAAACTAAATTAAATTAAACAAAAAATTTTGTTAAAAGAAAAAAACAAAGAAAGAAGCAAAAAAATAATCCCGAAAGGCATAAAAAAAGCTAAAAAAATGAGACAACTTAAAAAAAAAACCTAAAGCATCAGTGTTTTACTGTGGACTGCACTATGCAATCCACACTAAAACACTGATCCCTTTTAGTATATGTTACAATTAATTAAAAAGAAAAAAAGCAAAAAAAAAATTTTAGGTTAACTCGTCAAACCCGGGATCCGTGTCATGAAAATCTGATAACTAAATAAAAAAATTAACATTAACAAAAAAAATTAAACAAAAAAAATTCATTAAAAAGAAAAAAATAAAAGGCATCAGTCTTTTCACTGTGGACTGCACTGTGCAGTCCACAGTCAAAGGCATAAAAACAACAAAAAAACAAAAAGAAAAACTAAAGGCATCAGTCGAGAACTACTTAGAAAAAAATTTAATATTAATAAACTAAATTAATTAAATAAAATTAATTAAAAAGAAAAAATAAAACAAAAAAAAAACCTCTTAGAAGAAAAAAACTAAATAGAAAGAAATTTAACATTAACAAACTAAACTAAACAAAAAAAATTAAAAAGAAAAAAAAGCAAAAAACAATTACAGGTTAACTCGTCAAATTAGGTTAACCCATTAAACCCGGGATTCGTGTCATGAATGTCTGGTAACTAAATAAAAAAAAAGTAAAAATTAACAAACTGAACCAAACAAAAAAAATTAATTAAAAAGGAAAAAAATCTAGGTTAACTCGTCAAACCATGTTAACCCGTTAAACCCAGGATCTGTGTCATGAAAGTCTGATAACTAAATAAAAAAAATTTAACATTAACAAACTAAATTAAACAAAAACAATTTATGAAAATAAAAAAATAAAAAAAATTGACGATCAACCCATAATTAACTGGGTTCACCTGTGAAACCAGGTTAACCCGTGAAATCGGGATATGTGTCATGAAAGTTTGATAACTAAATAGAAAAAAAAATTAGCATTAACAAAGAAAAAAATTAATTAAAAAGCAAAAAAAAAAATTTCTGGGTTAACTTGTTAAACCAGGTTAACCCGTTAAATCCGAAAAACGTGTCATGAAAGTCTCATAACTAAATAAAAAACTTTAATATTAATAAGAAAGAAGCAAAAAAATAATCCCGAAAGGCATAGAAAAAGCTAAAAAAAAATAAGACAACTTAAAAAAAACCTAAAGCATCAGTGTTTTACTGTGGACTGCACTATGCAGTCCACAGTAAAACACTGATCCCTTTTAGTATATGTTACAATTAATTAAAAAGAAAAAAAGCAAAAAACAAAATTCAGGTTAACTCGTCAAACTCGGGATCCGTGTCATGAAAATCTGATAACTAAATAAAAAAATTAACATTAACAAAATAAATTAAACAAAAAAAATTCATTAAAAAAAACATAGAAAAAAGCAAAAAAAAAAACTCATAAAGGCTAGAAAACAAAAAAAAACAAAAAAAAAATAAACAAAAAACAAAACAAAAAAAACAAAAAAAAAGAAGAAGACAGCTCAACGTTTCACTGTGGACTTGCACAGTGAAACACTGAGCAATTTTAGTTTATTGTCAATTAACAAACTAAATTAAACGAAAAAAATTAATTAAAAAGAAAAAAATTTAGGTTAACTCACCACACCAGGTTAACTCGTTAAACCCGGGATCCGTGTCATGAAAGTTTGATAACTAAATAAAAAAATTAACATTAACAAACTAAATTAAATAAAAAAATTATTAAAAGAAAAAAAAATGACGGCCCATGAAACCAGGTTAACCCGTGAAACCGGAAATATGTGTCATAAAAGTCTAATAACTAAATAGAAAGAAATTTAACATTAACAAACTAAAGTAAACGAAAAAAATTAATTAAAAAGAAAAAAAAAGCAAAAAAAAAATTTTGCGGTTAACTCGTCAAACCATGTTAACCTGTTAAACCCGGGATCCGTGTCATGAAAGTTTGATAATTGAATAAAAAAAATTATTAAAAGAAAAAAACAAAAAAAAGCAAAAAAAAATCAGCTCATCTTTTTATAAATAGAAAGAAATTTAACATTAACAAACTAAAGTAAACGAAAAAAATTAATTAAAAAGAAAAAAAAGCAAAAAAAAATTTATGGGTTAACTCGTCAAACCATGTTAACCTGTTAAACCTGGGATCCGTGTCATGAAAGTCTGATAACTGAATAAAAAAAATTAACATTAACAAACTAAATTAAATAAAAAAATTATTAAAAGAAAAAAAAATGACGGCCCATGAAACCAGGTTAACCCGTGAAACCGGAAATATGTGTCATAAAAGTCTAATAACTAAATAGAAAGAAATTTAACATTAACAAACTAAAGTAAACGTAAAAAATTAATTAAAAAGAAAAAAAAATCTAGGTTAACTTGTCAAACTAAAAAAAATTCTAGGTTAACTCGTCAAACCATGTTAACCTATTAAACCCGGAATCCATGTCATGAAAGTCTGATAACTGAATAAAAATATTTAACATTAAAAAAAAGCCTAAAAGTGTAAAAAAAAAAAACAGCACATAAAACTCTAAAAACGTTAAAAAAAAAAGAGGGTGGCTCATCTTTTACTATGGACTGCACTGTGTAGTCCACAGTAAAATACTGAGCTCTTTTAGCTATTTATAATTAATAAGAATCTATGATGTCAATGATAGGTTCCTAGCTTTCTTTGACTCTTCCCACCAATTTTTACCACAAGTCATATTACTTATAAAATCTTTAGCTAATGTTTAGAATATTTTTATCTCGCATTTCAACTGACTAATCTTTAGCTATACATCATCCACCATTGATGTATAGAGAAAGATAGAAGATAATGTACAGTGAAAAATGGAAATTAGAGTTTATCAAATATTAGGTCACTAGTTGTAATTGCTTTTGTTTTACAAATTTCAAAGAGTATGAAATATGTTATAAAATAACTTATAAAGTTGTTTAATTAAAAGTTAAATCAACCTAGGATAAAGAGAAAAAAATCCTAAAATAATTATAAAAATAAAGAAAAAAATTAAAAAATAACTATAAAAAAATACAAAACAATATCTTATAAGCCTCGTTTGAACATGATCTCGATCTCAACTTATTATAATGAGTTGATTCATTATAAAACTGAATATATCAAACATGTTGGCTCAATTTTAGTGCAACTCAATCATCAAATAAAAAATTATGATATTTTTGTTGGGTTCCTGAATATTATACACACAGTGAAAACTATGAAATAAAATTATTCAGGATTCCCTAAGATCTCATTAGATAGATTTGAAATAGTTTAGGGATTCATTACCTGAAAATCTAATCATCTTTGACTTCAAATAATTCCTTAAAGGTTGGGTTGTCACAAACCACAAGTTGTCCAAATGTCCAAAAACTTAGCCCTTTCTTTGTCTTTTCACTTTCAATAGTTTAACACATCAATCAATCCTTTAAATTGTGAGATATGTTTGTATTTAAAATGATCATTTACCATAAATTAAAGATATCTTATGTTATCGGACTTGCTATTATAAAACATGCTCAAGTTAAGGAATTTAATGATACTTTAAGTGCAATATGATGATATAAATCCTTGATAAAAATGCACTTTGAAGTACTAATCAAATCATCTTAATTAAATCATCCAAGTTTAATTTCTGACTAACAATTCTTAATATATGTGACCTATTAAGTTCTGATTTAACATTAAAGTATGGAGTATGTATATCATGTTTAATTATATAATCTTATCCTTAATTTCTAAAATATATTTTAATCAAGTCATAGTTAATTAAATCATCCAAATTTAATTTCTGACTAACGGTTCTTAATGTGTGTGACTCATTACGTTCTGATTTAACATTAAAGTATGGAGTATGTTTATCATATTTGATCTCTACATAATAGCCATTATTGTTTGAATAATATTTGAAACCCTTTTCAAATCTCATTCCACCTTAGTCAAGGATTTCTTAATCAATAGTATTTGAGAACAGAGGAAACATTTTTTCCAATTCACCTAGGGTGATGAATCTTCTCTTGATCACTTAAATATCTTCACATAGTTCATGTTACACTCAATGTCAACCCTTTTGTTACCTAGATTAAGATAACATGTAACATGATCAAAACATAACATTTTCTATATAAAATGACTTAATGATCTCAAGTCTAAAGATCACTTACACAATCGTCGTGTGAGCTTTTCCATAAACATAGGTGATCTCTCCATATAGAATTCTCATGCGGGTCAGTTTAGTGTATATGTTTTATGACAAGTACTTACATAATAGTTTTAGGTATTTCTTATACCTCAGTTTATGAGAATAACTATTTTCTTTTATATATAAAAAAAAAAGAACATAATATGTACCGATCTTTACAGCTTTAATGAATGTCTCGTATTTAAGAGAGTATGGACCATCAACATTTTAGGAACAATGCTTTGATGCAATAAAAATATCATAATTATAACTACTTTATAATTTTCTTTACAAAGTATTTTTGTCTCATGAACTTTATCTTTACTCTAGATTTATTAATCT
>Ga0325414_1007698_pt1 | contig 11402 bp, 3 predicted proteins | sample PopdelMetagenome_8_FD_206183 | JGI IMG/M metagenome (GOLD analysis project Ga0325414, IMG submission 206183) | Populus deltoides microbial communities from Bellville, Georgia, United States - Leaf-PdKOR-R3 | ecosystem: Host-associated > Plants > Phyllosphere > Phylloplane/Leaf | place: USA...
TTGCATCTTTCATCCAAAAGTGCCTTCAAAACATAAAACAAAGAATATCAAGGCATTTTATATATAAAACATAGGCAAAATACTAGTTAAATGGGGGTGAAACTATCAAATAATATGATTGCATCAACATGTTTTTTATTAGAGTACAATGAATATTATGCCATCAAAAGCAAAAAAAAAAAATTCTTTGAGTTAAGGGCTCTTTCGTCTTTTTAAAAAACTAAACAATAAAGTTACGGTTATGCCATTGAAAGAGAAAACAAATATACATGCATAAAGGAGCTTCTCCATCTTTTCTTTTTTTTTAAAAAAAAAAACAATAAAATAACATAATTAACTTTGCAATTTGAAAAAACAAAAGCTATTTGCGAGAGTGTTTTGGTCCTTTTCGACTAATTTTGTTGTTATTTTTAGGTTTTGTCAGAGCGGCTTGGTAATTTTAAGTTTTTAAATATTATTAAAAAAAATTAGTTGATGCACATTTCACACATTAGTGCTTCATGGCCTTCGCCCCATTCAAGTGGCACGTAAGGGACCATGAAGCGGTCAAAGTCTTGCTTCCACCGTGATGTTAGAAGCGACGCGTCGTCCTCTTTCAAGCGATATGGCATGTACTCATAGAGGAGGTCTGATTAGGCTGCAATAAAGAATTTTTTTTATTTCTTTTCTCTCATTTCCTAGAAAAACGCGCTTGAACTTCCAAAAAAAAATGGCGTCCTCCGGTTTGTGATTTTATCGATTTTGGTCCTCCTTTTAATTACTGTTTATTTAATTTTTGATGCTTTTTAAATTTGGATTTTTTCAATTTCATCATTGAGCATTTTATTCAATTTGATTTTTTATCCGATTTAGTCCTTCTACTTTTAAATTCTCTATTTTTGTGCTTTATACTTTTCTTAATCATTTTTTTTTCAATTTTGTCCCTTTTGATTTTACTGCATTTATTTTTTTAATTCATTTTTTGTCCCCATTCTTTTAATTGCTATATTCTTATTCTTTTCTTGATTTATCTTTTTTTCAATTTTGTCCATCAACATTTAATTTCATTTGGTTATGTTTATTCAATTTTAGTCCTTATTCTTTCAATAACTTTTTTTATACATATACTTTTCTTAGTTTTTTTTGTTTTCCAATTTATCCCCTGATTATTTCTTTAATTTTTTTATATCATGTTTGATCTGGATTGTTTTGGTTTTAAATTGTTTTACAGTTGGATATTTTACTTTGTTATTTTTTCGTGGTTGCCTTTCAACAATGCAATCCTTTATTGAAAATTGATTATTATTTTCAAATTCATCATTTGATATTTGGTTATTAAACCCTTAACTTCATTTTTTTGTGTTTTTTTTTTTGTTGAATTATCATGATCTCATATCGTAGGTAATAAGTTAGTCAAATTAACCATGATTGCCTTAGATTTTTTCCCTTGTTTTTTTATGACTTTATATTTTTTAATTTCATCATTTTACATTAAATAATTTTTCCTTGAGCTTTGTTATTTTTTCGCTTCTCTTTCTGTTTCGTTATCTCGAGAGCGGGTTGGTCAAGCTAACCCGAGTTAGCTTGCATTTTCATTCACAATGTTTTTTTTATTTAACTTGGGTCTTTTTTGTTAGGCCTTTCTTTCAGATGTCTATTTTTTATCCCGATCTCATGTCGTGTGTGGTGGGTTAGTCGAGTTAACTCGACTTGATTCGAATTTTTCCCTATATTTTTTTTTACTTTTTTTCAATTTCATCATTATACATTAAATTATTTTTCCTTGAGCTTTGTTATTTTTTCACTTTTCTTATTGTTTGGTTATTCCAAGAACGGATTGGTAAAGTTAACTGGATTGGCTCAATGTTTTTTTTTTGTTTAGTTATTTAATTTTGGTTTTTTTACTCGGTCATCCTTTTGAATTTTTTTTTATCCCGATCTCATATCATGAGTTGTTGGTTTATCAAGTTACCCTGAGCTGACTCGAATTTTCTTCTTCGGCGTTGTATTTTTTGAAGTTTTTTTTTTCCATCTTTGATATTAGGTTATTAGGCCTTAAACTTTACAATTTTCTTTCGTTTTTCTTTTGACGGGTTCTTTCGAGCTTATATCACAAGCTGCGTTTTAGTTAATTTAACCTGGGTTGTCTCGAATTATCGTCGCTTAAACATCTTTTTAGCATTGGAAAAAGTTTGGTAAGACTCACAGCGTAACATAGGCCACCTATCTAGTACAAAAATTAAAAAAAAAATTAATGTTTCACCATGAAAACAATGTGACCTCCAGAATGAACATTGTGGATTTGCACAATGTTTGTTTTTCCTATTTTTTTTCTTTGGTCATCTAGTTTTTTTTATTTTAAATTTCATCCTTTGATATTATGTTAATTGAGATTTAGAGTTGATGATTTATTTTGATTTTTCTTTTATGTGGCTAGAGTTATCTTGAAAAAACATGTTGGCATCAGGTTTGTTCTCAATTTCATGAGAAAGAACTCAATTTTGTTGTTTGCAAGAAATTGAAAGTGAGGGGACCAAAATTGAAACAAAGAAATAATGGTAGGATTATTTTAAAAAATTGGTGTCAATTTTGATCCCTTTTTTTTTTCCAGCTTCGATCATTGATTTTTTTTCTTTTTAATTTGAACATTTAATGTTGGGTTGATTAGGGTTGGGTGATGATATTTTATTTTGATTTACTTTTTATGTGGTTCTTTTGATCTCAAAAATAGGACAAAATTTAGACAGTAGCCAAAATGGTCTCACCATTTTAGAAACGGCAAGGAAGTAACTAAAACGGTCCAACCTTTTAGAGAAACGGTCAGGCCGATTCTCAAACTAGTTTAGCCGTTTCTCAAAATGGCTAGTCCATTTCTAGAAATTTCCATAAACTCTTGGGGTTCTTTTAAACAATTCGACCGGTTCTAAAAGGATCTGATCGATTCTCAAAACGATCAGACTGATTATAAAATAGTTAACTGGTTCTTCTAATAGCTAGAAAACAGTGTCTAATAGCTAGTTTCTTTTCTAAACCTATAAATAGCCTTTTACTTGCCCAAAACAATTGTAAAACTCCTAAGACAAAAATCTAAGCATACTCCCTCTAAAAACAACTTATAACACTCTTGTTTCACTTGTAATCACCTAAAAAACAAAGTTAGGAGTGAATTGACAAAATCCTCCTATAGAACTTAATTGTTATTCTGATCAACTCTACTAAGAGAGTATATTGTGGAAAGTAAAAGTGACACTCTAAACACTTGGAGAAATCTCATAGAGACAAAATTATGAGTGGTTTAATACTTGTTATTCAACAAGTATTGGTGAAAGGTTTTCTAGTCTTTAGCCCATAAAAAGATTAGGGATAATACTTACCAAAAAAAAAAAAAGATTAGGGATAATAGCTTGATTTTAAGCCCGTGAAAGAATTGGGTTTGATCTTGCACTCGCAAAAAGATCGTTTAACAGTTTGGTCTCACCTGCTAAGAAGATCAGTGTGTAATTTTTGAACTTCTATAAATCTTAGTGCAATCTCTCTAAACTCTCAATTTTTAATTGTCATATTTATACTGTTTATTGCTTCCGTATTTAGTTGAGTGTTTATAATTGCATGCTATTTGGTAAAAAGTTTTTAATTTATAATTTTACCTTGTATACCTAATTCACCCCTCCTCTTAGGTGTCCGTGTTGCTTTAATCCTAGAAAAATAGTGTATAGGAAGGACGTATCACCTTTAATACATCTTACCTAAGATAATTTGCAATACTATTTGTCTGAAATAAACTAAGGTACTATTGTGTTTTTCTAATTGTTGGTTTTTCTATTGTTTAAAAACCAGTCCACCCATTAGAGTGGACCATGGTTTTATAAGTCAAACCTAGTCATTCTATAGTAAAAAAAAATATCTTTTTTAATATCATAAATATACCTTATGTATGAGTTCATAATCTCAAATATTTAAAAGACGCAAAATAATTTTTTGTATTTGTAGAATGTAGGCCAAGTTTTCAAGGTTTTAATAAATTAGTTATTAAATCAAATATTCATAAAAAAAACAATTTTTTGATGATTTTTTAGTGTGCTAAATTATGCACTATGATTTATTTTTAAGAAATTTGGCCATATTTAAATCAAAATATTAAAATGTATTTTTTGAATAAAAAAAGAAGATTTTTTTTTTGTTTTTGAATAATTAAAAAAAAGCTTATTTAATAATGGAAAAAATCTTAAATCTTAAATATAAGAATGTAAAAATGTGAAGGACCAAAAAAAGTTGCGAGATGGTCCCTTAAAGAAAATCAGAAATTAAATAGAAAAAATAAGGTAGTTGGCCAAGCAAATCAGCCGGGCTACAAAGGAACAAAGGCCTCGAAACTGTCAAGAAAAGCATGCTGCCCATGTTGAGGATAAATGGCTTTGCCCTTCTTGTTTCTAAAAGATCAGACAACACATTTAAAAAGAACTGCACCCGGTAACGTGATGCTGCAGTATAAGAAGAGTGATCAATGCCAGATGTAGCTTGAAATGAAAATACGCCGTGATACAAGGCTCCCCCTCTCTCTCAAACAAAGGAAAACTGCCACATCCTAGATCGAAACCCCTGGAAACGTAACAATTTTCATTCATCCAGCAAACAATAGAAACCATCGTTCTTTTTTGAAAAGAGAAACATTGCACTCCATTACAAAGAAAAGAAAAGGGAAAAAAAAAAAACTATATATGAACTACTGTCCTTTTATCAAGCAAGGAGTGTAGGATATTGTAGTGCGATTTTAAGCCAAAAAAAACAACGAAAGACGAGAATTGCATGCTTCACGGTATCAACACCGAAATAGCAAAAACATTGTTGACTAAAAGACAGTGAAGTGAAAAAGAAATCCTTACCTGTGGTGATGATGAAGATGGGTGAACTTGTTAGGAAATGTTACTGTGAAGCTGCAACTTGGAGCCGTTGAAGCTGCCTTTGAACCGAGAAAGCAATAATCTATGGAGCTGCACTGGTCTGGAACCTTGAGGGCTGATGCTCATGGGCGTGGAAGATTTCGCTGCTGCTCAGGAAGAAAGACTTCGCTGCTATTGAACCCTCAATTGAATCTGATTTTTTTGAAGCATTTCAATTTTATCCCTAGAATGTTTCAATCAGATCCTCCAGTACTAGGGCCTTGTTCACCTTGATCTTTGATTTTAGAATTTTTCAATTTAGTTCTTAATTAACCTTCGTGCTTTAGATTTCTTTTAAATTGAACCTTTCATTTAATCAATTCTAGCATTTGAATACATGTGAATTTTTCACCTTGATCCTTTGTTTTAGAATTCTTCAATTTAACCCTCACTCAACATTAAATCTTTAAATTTCTTTCAATTAAACCCCTGATTATACTAATTTAGCCTTTTAAAGTTTTTTTTTTGTGAACCTAATCTTCGTGAATTGATTTGAATTAGCCTTCAAATTTGATTTTTCTTTAATTAAATTCTTGATTGAATCCATAAACCCCATTAGAAGTTTAATTAAGTCTTTAAAGTTAATTAATTGTTCTTTTTTTTTTCTAGATCTTCCAAACTTTTGCGAATTGATTTGAATTAGATATTCAAATTTGATTTTTCTTCAATAAAATCCTTGATTGAATCCATAAAACTCATTACAAGTTTAATTAAGTCTCTAAACTTAATTAATTCTTCCAATTTTTTCTAGTTGATTTTCAAACTTATTTTTTCTTAAATAAGTCAATTAAACCTATTAAAAGTTTAAAAATCCTTAAACTTAATTAATTCTTTTAATTTGAGTAATGTTTGGATTTTAACCTCACTTTTCTTTCTATTAAGTCTTTCTTCATCCTTTTTTTTGTTAAAATATCCTAGTATGGTTGTTCTTCTAGCATTTTGGTTTGTTGCAGCTCGGGGTCTTATCTCCTAGTATCCCAAAAATATTTTTTTAGATTTTAAATTTTTATTTTAAAAATAAAAAATATAAAAAATTAATTTACCTTGAAATGAAATACCTATTCACTTTAGTGTGATTGCACAACACTCTAATGATGGGATAAACACAACAACTCTTTTTGGAAGTGATGGATTTGAAACCTTCCTAGTGCGATAACACAACTCTCCTTGGAAGGGATGGATTTGAAGCCTTCATAGTGCAATTGCACAACTCTCTATGGTCCATCCCCTACGCCCCTTAGAAATGTTTTCTAAATTGAGGCGTAAACATGGGTCCGTCTCACTCGCTTCTTATAAATTTTTCTAAGTATAGATGTCGATATGGGTTTGTCATATCCACCCCTTATCAATGTTTATGAGCATAGACGAAGACATGTATTCTCCCCAACTACTTAGAATTTTTCTAAGTATAAGACTTACCCTTTTCAGGTTCCTCTTAACCTCTAAGAAAATTTTCTAAGTATAGCCTCACTCTCTTTGGGTTTCAACTCTGCCTTTTAGAATTTTTTTTAAGTATAAGAGTGACATAGGTATATCCCCTCTACCCCTAAAATTTTTTTATAAGTATGGGCTCCTCCTCCATGAGTTTCTTCATCTATTAGAAAAATTTTCTTAATATGGGTTTTTCTATAGTTCCCCTCTATATGCTTAGAAAATATTTTTCAACCATGGTATATGCCTTTACACACGGACTCTTTAGTATATTACCTGGGTTTGCACTCCTCTTTTCATACGAATAAAATTCACAAACTTGTTATACTGAGTATTTTTACAAAGTCTTTATGTATAAATATCACAAAAACTTGAGGGTTATTGATAAACCTAAATTTAATGAGCCTAAAAAACTCATTAAAGGCCCAAAAACCGACAGTATCAGGCAATGTGCCTGGACCCAGTCTCATTGGGCTTAACCTTAGAGAAGAGCCTATTCTCCATAGGTTTAGCTTTGAAAAGAGTTCAATATCCAAAGGATCAACTTAGAAAAAGAGTTCAACTCCAATAGGTTATGTAACAATCCCAACTATTTGATTCTATCAACGTTAAAAGATTCCGACATATGCTTTTAATGTGAGGGTAATTTCTTTTTATTTGTACAGAATTCTTCTAAAATTTTGGTAGAGTTTTCTTTGTATATAGAACGTTCCAATTTATTGACTATTTCCAATTTACCCATTCAATCCATCACAACATGGTCTAATAGTTCTGAACTTTATTTCCATCATCAATACTCAACACCTCATACAATCCACACACACACACACACACACACACACACATATAGACACACACACGAATCAGATTAATATAAACATAGCCCATATATCATATTATAAAGTCTAAAAGGAAAAGGGATACTAACATGTAACGAGAGAAATTAAAACATAACATAAGTATTCTTAGAAGTTTCAAAGAGACTTTATTTATATTGAACATAACATTATTGTAATTGCATTCATCATGAAGATTTTAAATTGCATAAGTGTAAAGGAAAGGGAAACCATGCACCTACTCTATTTGTCTCGTGACTTCCTCCAACAGAAGATCCAATCCTGGTCGCTCCTCCTAAATCACAAAAAAGTCTTTAGTCATGATTTATTCAAGCCAAATGTTATAGGCAATCCATATTCATTCATTATACATATGATACTTTCTATGCATGTTTATTCCCTCATCATAACATACATATTCATATCAAGTATATTTTTAGAGTTATTATATCAACGTGAAAGTGTCCACACGATTCAGTTTTACATCAACGAGATTTCTATAACTATGACTTGGTTTTGTGTCAACAAAATTTCAGCATCTATTTCCGTGTAGACTCTTTTATATGTTTCTTTTAAATGTTGACATATGCATCTCCCGTGATTTGGAAAAAAATAATTTCAACATGAATCATTAGCATACCTAAAATCACTAATCTTTTGCACATATGTAAATCTGTCCATCAATTCACAATATGACCAGTCTGTAGTTTTTAATCCCTAAATGGAATTCTAGAGCTTTAATTCAAATGAGGCCAAATCCTAGTGAAATTTAACATATTTAAGTACAACTTTTATGTATAAGGTTGCCCAAACTTCTGTTATTCATCTATTCTAAAACTAGTTAGAAGTTAGGTAGTAAAATATATCGTGTTACAAACAGCTTGTCCACTCAATGATATTTTGCCTATATTTGGAGTTCTATAACTCCAATTGAGAAAAGACCAGTGCTAAATGTTAGCTAGCTCATTCCTCTACAACTTTTATATGAAAAGTTACAGAACTATGTATCATCTTCTATGTCTAATAATAGTTTTAATTTTGATTACCAAAGTATCTTATTATGAAAAACTTGACCTCTTAACGGTGTTTTGCCCATATCTAGAGTTCTATAACTCCAATTGAGGCAAGGCCTATGTAAAAGGTTAGGGAACACATTCCTCTACAACTTTTATATGAAAAGTTACAGCAATGTCTATCATCTTCTATGTCTAACAATAGTTTTAATTCTAATTACCAAACTGTCCTATTATGAACAACATGACCTCTTAACGACATTTTACCCATATCTAGAGTTTTATAATTCCAATTGAGGCAATGCCAATGCAAAATGTTAGCTAACTCATTCCTCTACAACTTTTATATGAAAAGTTACAACAATGTTTATCATCTTCTATATCTAATAATAGTTTTAGTTCTGATCACCAAACTGTCATGTTACGAACAACTTGACCTCTTAATGGTATTTTGCTCATATCTAAAGTTCTATAACTCCAATTGAGGCAAGGATAGTGCAAAATGTTAGCTAACGTATTCTTCTACAACTTTTATATGAAAAGTTACAGCAATTTTTATCATCTTCCATGTCAAATTATAGTTGGAATTCCCATTACCAAAACTGTCCAGACTTGAATTCATGGATTTAGACACTATATCAAACATTTCCTATGCATCCTTTTAACATCTTAGGACTCCATTACGTATTAAAATCTATTATGGACCAGCAATTGAAGTTCATTCCTTATCAAGACATCAAATCTTTTTTTTTTAGCTCACACATTAATCTTAGAGCACTTGTTCAAGACCACAAATTGCCTAATAACTTGTAGTCAATCATTTTGGTTCTAAAAATTAATAATATAAAAACCCTAGATTGTCTTATTTAAGTTTTTCTTTTCTTGATCTCAAATCAAATCAAGGTAATAATAGAAGAGCAAGGTTTTGCTTACCACACTAATTTATCCAAGACTTGAGGGTGTTCTTTGATGATTTTTCTTCTTCTTCTTTGCTTTTCTTTCCCTTTTTGCTAATGTTCCAACCACTCTTTAAGACCCTTTAACACCATAATTTTATGGTTCTACATTATCCAAATCACTCTTCTCTCTTGTAAGTGTTTAATGTATGTAACATGCAAGTTTTTGGTTGAGAAATGCGTACAAGAGAGGGAGGCTAATTCTTTTTCTTTCTTTTGTCGTGCTGGCCGAATGTGAGGGAGAAGAAAAAACATAATTTTTTTCTCAATGTATTTATACCCCTCATAAATGAGGGTAGGTCATGTTTGGTTAATGTCAAAAAAATTCCTAGTATCTCCACTTTTCTTTTATATACTTTGGTCCTTCATCACACAATTGATTAGTATCTCCCCCTTATTCCCACTTTTCTAGAATACATGCTAGTTTCTCATTTCCACCCTTTAAATGGGTAAATGGACTTTTATAAACTAATTTTTTATTTATTCTAGTCTTGTTTATAAGTTTTAAACAATTTTGTTTTTCAAATAAATTTCAACTAAGGGTTTACAGGTTATGCCTTAGGAATAATCTCTCCCCCTATGTTCAGACTTAAGGAAAAGCTTAAATCCTAGGGCTCAGCCTAAAGGAAGAGACCAACATCATAGGCTAAGCTTAAGGAAAGAGCCCAACCCTTATGAACTCATCCTTGGGAATAACCCAACCCCCAATGGGCTCAACCTAGAGGAAGAGCCCAACCCTCATGGATTCAGCTACATTTTGAATTTTACTCTCTTTACACCCTTAAATGTATAAAGTCCTCTAAAGGTCAACTATATTTCCATCAATATTAATATTGTGTAAAGGATAATATATAAAAGTTTTTTATGGGCTTACCATATTTCTATCAACATTAATATTGTGTAAATAATAGTGTATAAAAAATAAAAAATCTCACAATGACTTACCATATTTCCATCAAATTAATGTTTGTATAAGAAATATTTATCCCTTATTAATGCATATGTCATGGATATTTTCTCTCATTAATGCTTGTGTAAGAGATATTTATCTTTCATTAATATAATCAGGGTAAAATTACATTGTGGTCTCTACTCTTCACAAAAAAATAAAACTCATAAGTTATAAATACTTCATGAATCCTTCAAACTCCAGGTTCACAATCTCTGTTCTCTGTTACACACACACACACACAGAGATATATATTCCAAAGCATTTCTCTCTAAAATATCATTGGTGTCGCTCTCTAAAAAAATACTTACTTGAACATAGTCCCCAAATCTACCAAAGGAAACGTTTTGCAGGTATCAGCCTCTAGGTATCTTGACTTACCAAACACCAGCTACATTGACTAAAAAAAATGAATCAGATTGTTAGAACTAAGGGATTAATTAATTATTCAACATATAAATTTTATTTCTAAATTACTTAGATTTTTTAGGATATCATCATATTATGGAGTTTCAATTTTGTCAAATAAGCTCGTACCAAAATTTTCAATTGGATTAATCAAATACAGAATTGGAAAAAAGATAATTAATGTGGTTGTACGCAAAGGTAATGTTAAAGCTATGTGATGCGTAGTTATAAGAGGCTGGTTTACGCATGTCTCGATTAATTTTTTGAGGTCTTGAAGTTAATGATTATATAAGCTTTTAGTAGCCCTGAGGTTTATAATATTCAAACTGATAATCTCTAAAAAATAAACTCAAGATTTAACTAGTTATGCTACACCAGATATTTAGTTTTGCAATTTTGAGCATAGCGGTTATGTGACTTGAGCAGGATATGGGATGCACACTGCGTATTTCTCTTACTCTCGTGCACTTTCTGTGAGTTGAGAAGAATGAATTAGTCTCCAACTCTATAGCATGAGTCCGAGTATGAAAATGAATTAGTTTCCAACTACATCTATACTTCTTTAGTGTCAATTTAGTGAGCTATCTTAATTTTTATTTTATTTTATTTCTAATAAAGAAGATAGTTGGGGGCTCGAGAACTCTTAATAAGAGGGGGTTATTAATTTCAATTCAGCTATAGTTTATCGACGCTATTTTAACTTTTTAAATGTTACTAGTAAGTGCACTTCCTCTTTATCTCTTAATTGTGACACCCTCGATCTTTGGCAAGACCAAATGGAGTATTGAATTTTTTTTTTTAGGGGATTTTAATACAATTAAATTTGACCCAACCCAAGTCAATTTGTACAAACAGAATAGGTTCAAAACAAGCCCAATTTAGTTTTAATC
>Ga0325414_1007701_pt1 | contig 11399 bp, 8 predicted proteins | sample PopdelMetagenome_8_FD_206183 | JGI IMG/M metagenome (GOLD analysis project Ga0325414, IMG submission 206183) | Populus deltoides microbial communities from Bellville, Georgia, United States - Leaf-PdKOR-R3 | ecosystem: Host-associated > Plants > Phyllosphere > Phylloplane/Leaf | place: USA...
TGGTGCAACCCATTTACTGTCCGTAATGGGGTAAATGACTCCTGCATCTAACAGTTTCAAAATTTCAGCTTTCACTACCTCCATCATAGGCGGGTTCAACCTCCTTTGCATTTCCCTTGTTGGTTTTACGTTGTCCTCCAATAGTATGTGATGCATACATATTGAGGGACTAATGCCCTTGATGTCAGCTAAAGTCCATCCAATGGCCGTCTTGTGATCACACAACAACTTCACAAGTTTTTCCTCTTGCATAGTTGTCAAACCTTTTGCTATGATAACGGGAAGTGTATTGTTGTCGCCAATGAATACATATTTCAAATTATCGGGCAAAGGTTTTAATTCTAACTCGGGGGCCTGTAAAATATATGGCAAAAGCTTTTTATGTGAGAGTACTAAATCAACAAAGACATTACCATGGGGAACAGTTTGCAAAGCTTGTAAGGCCAATACAGATTCATGCATGTTTTGGGGAACACACACGTGGCTCTCCATCTCTTCTATCTTGGTGAAATCATAGCCATAGCTTAAAGCTATGCTTAATCCATCTTCGCAATCAAAATCACTAACTTGCTGCACACACTTATCAATTTGGTCATAACATATGATAGAATAAACATTGTTATAAAGTATTTCATTGCATCATAAAAATTGAATTCAATCTTTTCATCTCCTACCTCCATAGACAAGGTATCCTTACCATAATCAATCTTTGTGTTAGCAGTTTTCAAGAATGGTCTCCCAAACAATATAGGAGTGCTGGTTGATGAATCACAGGAATCATTTTCCATATCAAGAATATAAAAGTCACATGGAATAACCAAACTATCAATCTTGACTAGGACATCTTCTATCACACCAATTGGGTAAACAAAACTACGATCCACAAGTTGTATTACAATGCTAGTTTTATTCAAAGGCTCTAGATTAAGAGAATCATAAACATGTTTAGGCATAATACTAATGGATGCACCTAAATCGCATAAAGCTCTTTTAAAACTAGTATTACCAATAACACATGGGATAGTAAACGCACCTAGGTCTTTTTATTTCAAAGGCAGATTCTTTTGAACAACAGCAGATACAACTTCACCCATACTTACCGTTTCATGACCTTTTAGTTTGAAAGCTCTCTTGGTAGTGCACAACTCCTTCAAGAATTTTGCATACTTGGGAATTTGCTTGATAGCATCAAGCAAAGGAATGTTCAGTTCCACTTTCTTGAAAACCTCTAAGATCTCTTTTTCTTTGTCTTCTTTCTTTAACCTAGAAGAACTCACAGGAAAGGGTGGAATTGTTTTAAAACTAGAATTCATTGAGTGAGGAGTTACCTTTGGAGTGTTGGTCGTGGTTTTAATTTGTGAAGGAGAAGGATGTTCCTTCTTTGTTTTAACCTTTTCTCTTCAAGTTCTTTCCCACTTCGCAGCATGATCGCACTAACATTCCCTTTTGGATTTAATGCTTGAGAGGGCAACTTTCCATTCATTTGTGCTTCCAATTTCCCTACACTTGAAGCTACTTGCCCTATTTGCTTTTCCAAGTTGTGAATATTTGACCTTGTTTCCTGTTGAAAAGACATGACATTTTGTTGCAAGGTAACAGTATTAGAAGCCAAAGTTTTCATCATCTCACGAAGATCATCATTGGATGACGACCCCATAACATTGGAGTTTGTGAATGGAGGGGGTTGTCTTGCTTGATAATTCTGTTGGGGCTGAAATCCATGGGGATGGAACTGTCGGCCTTGATTGCCTGGTTGGGATGGGTTGCCGTAGCGTAAGTTGGGATGGGTTGTCGTAGCGTAAGTTGGGATGATCTCTCCATCCGGGATTATACGTGTTGGAAAAGGGATCATATTTACGCTGGGGTTGTCCGTTGAATGCTCCATCAATTGCATGAGCTTGTTCAATGTAATCTTCTTGCATTGTTGGGCACATATCCGAAGCATGTCCTTGTAAGGAGCATATGCTATAAACTTTCACCTGCTGCACATTTCCACAAGCCAAAGAACGCAGAAGAGAAGTAAGATCATTAACTTTATTTTCAAGGTTAGAAATACTTACCTCATTTACTCGTTTGTTGGAGAAGTCTCCACGAGTGCCAAATTGTTTTGAGTTGGCTGCCATGTTTGAGATCAATTGGAGTGCAACCTCGGGTGTCTTATCTACTAATGCCCCTCCACTTGCAGCATCAATGATACTACGGTCAGTAGGTATCAATCCTTCATAGAAATATTGAATGAGCAGCTGATCGGGTATTTGATGATGAGGGCATTGAATGCATAGTTCCTCAAATCTTTCCTAATACTCAGAGAGAGTCTCTCCATGAGATTGTCGAATCCCACATATTTCTTTCCTTATGTTGGCAACTCGAGATACTAGAAAATACTTTTCAAGGAAGATCTTCTTCATGCCATTCCAAGTTCCAATAGATCCTGGGAGAATAGAGAAAAGCCATACCTTTGTTGCCCCCTTCAAAGAGAAAGGGAAAGCTTTTAACTTAACTTGTTCTTCATCAACTCCATTCGGTTTCATGCCAACACAAATCATATGGAACTCCTTGAGATGAGTATGAGGATCTTCTCCTGCAAGACCATTGAATGTTGGTAACAAATGTATAAAACCAGATTTGAGCTCAAAGTTTACATTATTATCAATGCTTATGCACAATGGTTGATTTTCCATATTAGGAGCAGCAAGCTCCTTGAGTGTTTGTTGTCGTGCAACCGCCATGGTGTTGAGGCGAGCTTCCTTTCGTAACCTGAGTAAAGTTTTTTCTATTTCGAGATCCAACTGCACTTGACTTTGATTAGTAGAACAGGTTACTGACATAAATTATCAAGAAAACTCAAAAGAAACCAACCATTCAAGAGATCGAAAACAATGCAAATTGTATGAAAATCCTATGATAGAAAACTAAAACTGCCTAAAAACACTAGAAAACAGTGGAATTTGGCCACGATAGGGTGGGGCTAGTGGTTTTAACTAGTCCTATTCAGAACGTCGTTTCCCTTCAGGAAACAAAAGGTTAAAACCTAATTCCACAAAAATTATATTTTGAACAGTACCGCTACCGTAAGTGAACAGTATCGACGCAAGCAAAAATTCTGTTTTTTCTTTTTTTTTTGAATCACAACAAATAAAAATAACAGTACAAGCACAAGAATAAACTAAAATTACCTCCTTGGCAACGGCACCAAAATTTGTTGCGATGTCGCGGTCGCACAAATTAATTACCCTAGCTTAAAACACACAAGATAGTATAGAGCAAGCAAGGGGTCGATCCCGCGAGGAAGTTTCAAGTTAGATTTTTATGTTGTACGTTATGTAATTAGGGGTATTTGGTTTGTGATTATCTAAACTATGGCAGCAATTAAACTAGCAAACAAAATCAATTAAAATCGAAACTTATCAAGAAAACAAATCTTGGTCGCAAGCACACATCCACCTACGGAAATTTGAACCGATCCTTGAAACGAAAATTGCAGTTTATGTTCTGAAATTTTATCTTTACTTAACGTTGATTAATTAACGGATACGCCGTATAACTAATGATGCGAACCTCGTGATCACGTGGTCACGCAACCCACACACAAAGACACCGATTCCTGGAAAGCCAAGTAAATCAGGTTTGATAGGAGTGTGACACAAAGATAACTTGTACCTAGGCACCAGCACTATTGGAAACGGAAAACCCCCACCCAATGAATATTGATTCGCGAACGAGAAGTATAAGGATGACGCCACGAAAACAATTGTTCTTTGATAAGTCGTTTTTCAGTTCTTTAGAGAACCATGGAAAGGAGATTAACTCACCAACACACACACACAAAGTGCGGCAAACAAGAAGTTTTATTAATCTGAATTGTCTAACTTACATGTCTGGTTATGCCTTTATTTATACTAACTCTAAACTTAAATAAGCCCTAATGAACCCCCCTTAGGTGGACTTATATTAAGCCCACTTACAATTGACCCAAAGACTAAGAAGAAAATGATAAAAATAATAAAAATTTGAAAATTATCATCCTAAATATGCTAGAATCAGATTTGTCACCATTGAGAAGTCACCAAATAGACTAGGAAATCTGATCTGAATGTAGAATTTATTTTGAAGTCTTCTTTCCTTTTTGTAGCTAGGATGAATAAGGAATTCTTGTAAGAAAAGGATTCTGAAGTAATTATGAATCCTTGCCACACTTGGAAACTATGTTGCAGCCCATTAAAGATCTTTGTAGAATTAGGAGATTCCCAAGAAAAGCTGCCACATCCTTTGAGGAAAAGAATCCTAGCCAAATAGGAAGTCCACAAGTCAAAAGGAAATAAATAACAAAATTCATACAGCCTATGTTGACCTGTATTTCGATGCCTTTCCGAACTCCGATTAACCTATAATTTTAAACCAAGGTAGGAGAACATGTCAGGAGACTCCACGTAAAATGTCAGCTCAATCCAATGGTCGGATTGAGAATTATGACTATTGCCGTAAAACTGGATAGGTGTACTTTCTACGTCAAAATCCGAATTTGACCTTGTCTGGATCGTATCACCTTTGTTCCATGAAAGCTCTGGGCAATTGTCTTAGCTTTCCAATAAAAAAAACCAGAGCTCATTTGGACTTCTAGAACTCAAGATATGAGCTGAAAACCGAACAGTGTTTGAGCTGCAGGACAGGTTCTGACTTCTCCGTTGTTGCTAAGATTTGAACTTGAAAATGGCATAATTGAGTCTTGAACTTCAATGAAAGTTTTAGGTCTATGTCTTATCTTTCCATCCATATAAATTGGAACTAAATCCAAGTTCTACAACTCCAGTTATGATCAAATAACCGAATGGTGTTCCAGTTTGGAATTGAACCAGCATCTCTTCTCTTAGCCTAGTCTTCTTTTTGTCTCTTCACTTTCAATGGTTAATCACATCAATCAATCCTTCGAATTGTGAGATATACCTGCATTCAAAACAAGCATTTACCATAAATTAAAGATATATTATATTATTAGACTTGTTATTATAAAACATGCTTTAGTTAGGGAATTTAATGATACTTTAGTGCAATATGATGATATAAAGCCTTAATGAAAATGCACTTTTAAGTACTAATCACACACCCTCATCCAGCTTATTACTAGTCCCTAGTAATCAAAGCGTTAAAATACAAAAACAATTTACAAGTTCCACAAAGCAAGGCATTCATCATTTAACTTCCATTAATCTATCCAAATAAACAAACTCTTATTAAATTTATATATCTGCTTCATACTTCTTAAACAAGATATTAATAAACCTTCTTTTTGTGCTCAGTAAATCAAAACATAGCTATGGAGCTTTTCATGGAAGAAAACAAAATTTTGTTCCAATGTTTAAGGTTAACTTCCTTAGGTTCGGATTATTATCTTTTTTTTATAAAAAAAAGCAAGAATTTATAATACAATGTATCTTGAATCCATGTAACAAGCTTTCAGCTAATGACTCCCAGACCAGTTGGTCTTAGGGCATCGGGTGTTGAGACACCCCTACGAGCTTAGTAACTCGGGTTGTAGATACTGATACATAGATAGTGCAATGTTTGATTCCCTTAAGCTTTTCTCCTTAACCCATGTAACAAGCACTGGGCCAATAGCTCCCAAGTTAGTTGACTTTAGGGTACTAGGTGTTAAAACACCCATTCGGACTTAATTGCTTAAGTCAAGGAGGCTACGAAACCTTATCTTCTTTTTTTTTTTTGCATATTATATATTATCCCTTTCCCTTAGTTGTTACTTTTAACAAAAGAACATAAATAATGTAATAATCTAATATGCAACCCACAATCATATGTTAAAGTGTGTGTGTGAAAATAAAGGTTTAAAAATACTTGTTAAATAAGTATATGAGCAGAATTAAGTGATAACAATGCGAGAGTTTGTAAATCTGAATATTTCAAGAAGTATTATGATAGACCTTGTTAAGAATGTTTACTAAGATGCATCTGAAGAGTAATTAAAGTTCCTCCTTTACTCTGTCATCCTAGTAACAACAGGTTTGCAAATGGTTGTAATAATAGAAAACACAGTTAGTTAATTTTTTTTTTAATATCAACTACTACCCTCCCCCCAACCAAAACGAGACATTGTCATCAATGTTCTAAGGCAGAAAGATAGAGTATAGAAGACATCACCTGAAACAGTGACTACTGACAAACCTGAAACACATTTAAACAAATATAAGAAAGAACAAAACACAAATATTATGCGATTAATAAAACCAAAAGACATAGTATTTCACAAACTAAGGCTCAAATCCAATCTAAGCTTTTTACGGTGTTCTGTGATTGACCAATTGAGTCGAATTATAGAGGAATCAACTATAGGGATGAAAGATTGTAGTTCATCAATCAATTGCTCAGCAGTAGCAGCAGAGATAAGGATTTGTCGCGCTGAAAATGTTAGAAATTGTTGTTTCACAGCATGATCAAGAAAAGACAGTAAATTATTATAAAAACCATTAACATTTAGCAAACATATAGGTTTTTAATGAATGTTCAGCTGAGCCCAAGAGGAAATATGAAATATGTTTTCTAAAGTGCCCATACCACCTTGTAAAGCAATAAAGGTGTCAGCATGATTAAACATGACAGACAGTCATTCAGACATTGTGGAGACCTGTAGTTCCTCTCCAACTGTTTTTCCAATGATGTCCCCTTCGGCTAAAGCTTTGGGAACGACCCCCAAAACTTGACTGCCTCCTAAAAATGCAGTAATTGAAACACCCCCATTAACCTAAGGCTGCCTCTCCCATACACTAAATGAATCTTTCGCTCAGTTAGTACCCGACCAAGATGATTTGCTGATTCTAAAAACTCTTTTTCTTTTCCAGGACTGGATCCACCAAAAACAAAAATATTTTTTATTTTAGGAACAGAGAAACTGGCCATTTCTACACACTTCTATATCTGTTAAATGAATGGGTTGAGTAGAAATGATGGGAAGGAAGAGAAGATTTTATAGATGAGAAATTGAAAATGCAATCATACCACCTATATGTAGGCTAGCTGGAGTCTTGCTGTCTCTCTATCTTTTATTATTTATTTATTTATTTATTTATTTTTGTGTAAAACATGTGTATGTGCAAGCAATTATGATTGTGGCTCACATCTTCCCTTGGTTTTACGTCCAAGAACGGCTTAAACGCCCTCTATAGGTCGGGGATAGGCTTCCTATCCAGTTTTCTTAAAACTTGACAAACAGGGTTTTTTTAGTCAAACTCCCAAGACTAAGTCGATCATGTTCTTTATGAAAATAAGGCCATAAATCATGAATTGCACGATGCACATCTCCACTAGGATGTGTCTCAAAAGTTAATAGAAGATTATCTAAAGACTCCTTACTTAGGCCATCTTTAATGAATTGTATTTTATCTTCACGGTTTATAGATATCATTCCTAAAGAATGACATTTTGCATTACAAGTCCATCTGACACATCGGTGACAGACTTTCAGTCGTTTTGCATGACATTTCTTTGTAAAAGTGCTTTTACCTGTTCCAGGCATGTATGAAATAAAAGTATTGGAAGACTCACATGATAATCGACCAGTGAATATCTTTAGGAATTCCATGGTTCATTAACAATCTCAATCTTTCACACCTAGCATGGTAAATTTTTGTAATCGCATTCTGAGGCATAGCGGGAAAATACTTTTTCAATTTTTCAAGAGTGGTGTCCATTTTTTCAAAAGAGAAGTGGAGAAGAGATGCAAAAAAAAGAGAAGGAACAAGGAATTGAACAAATATATACACAGATATCAGTTATCATAGGAAACTGAAAGAACCGAATTAAGAGTCACGGAGTACCGTTATCCGCCATTTGACCGGGGTTGGAGAAAGACTAGCAAAACAAGAGTCACACCAAAAAGAAACACAAAAACAATGTGAGAAAAACAATATAATCAACCTTTATATACAGGATCATTCAAACCAATGGATTCAATTTCACTAGGAAAATTATCAAAGTAAGCTTTCAAACGATGTCCATTTACCTTAAAAACATTGCCATTCTTTGGATTCTCAATATCAAAGGCCCCATAAGGATACACATGTTTCACAATAAATGGACCGCTCCATCTTGATCTTAGCTTTCCAGGAAATAAATGGAGTCGAGAATTATAAAGCAAAACTTTTTGACCAACATCAAATGTTTTTCTCAAGATTCTCTTATCATGAAACTCTTTGATTCTTGCTTTATGAATTTTTGAATTTTCATATGCATCATTTCTTATTTCCTCAAGCTCATTTATTTGCAACTTACGCAGATGGCTAGCATCATCCAGGTTTGAATTGAAAGCTTTAATAGCCCAATAAGCTTTGTGTTCAAGTTCCACAGGCAAATGACAAGGTTTTCCATAAACCAACCTATAAGGTGACATACCTAAAGATGTTTTAAAAGCAGTGCGATAAGCCCAAAGTGCATCATTAAGTCTTAAAGACCAGTCCTTCCGATTAGGGTTCACTGTTTTTTCCAAGATTTGTTTGATCTCCCTATTAGCAAGTTCTACTTGTCCATTTGTCTGAGGGTGATAAGGGGTGGCAACTTTATGTGTGATTCCATATTTCTTCATTAAAGACTCAAATGGCTTGTTACAGAAATGTGTTCCACCATCACTTATCATGACCCGAGGGATTCCAAATCGACTCAAAATATTTTCTTTCAAAAACTTGATCACTGTTTTATGATCATTGTTACGACTTGGAATTGCCTCTATCCATTTTGAAACATAGTCTACTGCGACTAATATGTACACAAAACCAAATGATGGAGGAAATGGACCCATAAAATCTATACCCCAACAGTCAAAGATTTCAATGACAAGAATAGTATTTAAAGGCATCATTTGACGTTTTGAAATAAATCTTAGCTTTTGACAATTTTCACAAGTTTTGCAGAATGCATGCGTGTCTTTAAACATGGTGGGTCAATAAAATCCACATTGTAAGATTTTTGCAGTTGTCTTTCTTGATGAGAAATGATCCCCACATGCCTCAGAATGACAAAATTTAATGACACTACTTACCTCATTGTCGGGAATGCATCTTCAAAATATTTGATCAGGGCAATATTTGAACAAGTAAGGGTCATCCCAATAAAAGTTCTTCACTTCGTTTAAGAACTTTCTTTTGTCTTGGGTACTCCAATAAGCTGGCAAATGTCCTGAAACAAGAAAATTAACAATATTAGCAAACCAAGGCATTGTAGAGACAGAAAGTAAAGATTCATCAGGAAAGTAGTCATTGATTGGTGTGATGTCAGATCTCGAATCAGTTGTCAATCTTGACAAATGATCCGCGACAACATTTTCGGTGCCTTTCTTATCCTTGATTGTGATATCGAATTCTTGAAGTAACAAAATCCACCGCACCAATCTAGCCTTAGAATCCTTCTTAGAAAGAAGATATTTCAACGCTGCATGATCGCTAAAAACAATAACAGGTGAGCCAACAAGATAAGATCTGAATTTTTCACATGCAAATACTACTGCAAGTAATTCCTTTTCAGTGGTAATGTAATTCATTTGAGCACTATTTAAAGTTTTACTTGCATAGTAAATCACATAGGGTTTCTTATCTTTTCTTTGTCCTAAAACAGCACCCATGACATAATCACTAGCATCACACATTATTTTAAAAGGTAATGACCAATCAAGAGGTTGAATGACAAGAGCAGAAGTAAGCAAGTTTTTAAGTTTAACAAAGGCTTCTTCACAATGTTCAGTCCATTCAAAAACATTATCTTTTGTTAGAAGGTTACACAATGGCTTAGATATTACACTAAAATCTTTTATGATCCTTCTATAAAAACCAGCATGTCCTAAGAATGATATAACATTTTTAATAGGTTTTGGTGTTGACAAGTTGGCAATTAACTCGATTTTAGATTTGTCAACCTCAATTCCTATTGATGAAACAATGTGACCAAGTACAATGTCGTTTGTTACCATAAAATGACATTTTTCCCAATTCAGTACAAGATTCTTTTCTTCACACATGTTCAAAACCTTTTCCAAGTTAGTTAAACAATCATCAAATGAATCACCAAAAACAGAAAAATCATCCATAAAAATCTCAAGAAAACGTTCGACCATATCACTGAATATGCTAAGCATGCATCTTTGAGACGTGGCTGGTGCATTACATAATCCAAACGGCATCCTTCGGTATGCAAACGTACCAAATGGACATGTGAAAGTAGTTTTCTCTTGATCTTCAAATGCAATTTCAATTTGGTTATAACCTGAATAGCCATCTAGAAAACAATAAAATTCATGAACTGCAACTCTTTCTAGAATTTGATCTATGAAAGGTAAAGGAAAATGATCTTTTCTAGTCATTGAATTAAGTTTTCTATAGTCAATGCACATGCGTCAACCAGTAATAGTCCTAGTTGGAATTAACTCATTCTTCTCATTTGTTATCACGGTAACTCCAGACTTTTTAGGTACAACTTGGGTAGGACTTACCCAATTGCTGTCACGAATAAGATAAATGATTCCATTATCTAGAAGTTTAATAACTTCATTCCTCACTACTTCTTTCATATTAGGATTAAGTTTTCGCTGCATTTCTCTAGAGGGTTTAGCATTTTCCTCAAATAAATCTTGTGTGTACAAATCAAAGGACTAATTCATTTTATGTTAGCTATGGTCCATCCTAATGCATTTTTGTGGATTTTCAGAGTTTGTAATAACTTACCTTCTTAATGAACATTAAGTTTGGAAGAAATTATTGCTGGAAAAGTTTCATTTTCTCCCAAAAATGAGTATTTGAGATTAAATGATAATGGCTTCAAATCGGGTTTTGGTGGTTGAACACTTGAAGGTATGGACTCAATTGATCGTGGTGGCAATTCCTCAATTTTTGATCTCCAACTATTTGCCTTTGATTCTTCCTGAAAATAAACCATTTGCAAATCATCAGATTCATTAAACTCAGTTTCACTGGAAGAATTTTCAAATTGATCATAAATTATTTTTTCAATAAAATCTACTTCCTGTAAATCATTATCATCTCCAGGTTGCTTGTAAATGTTAAAAACATTCATCTCCAATGTCATGTTTCCAAAAGATAACTTCATTACTCCATTCCTACAATTAATCAATGCATTAAAAGTTGCAAGAAATGAACGTCCTAAAATAACAGGAATTGAATTGCATGCTTTAACAAGTTGTGTATCCAAGACAATAAAATCCACAGGAAAGATGAATTTATCAACTTGTACTAACACATATTCAACTATTTCTCTATGAACTTTTACAGATCTATCAGCAAGTAAAAGAGTTACAGAAGTAGGTTTTAACTCACCTAGATTGAGACTTTGAAAAACCGAATATGGAAGTAAATTCACACTAGCTCCAAGATCAAGTAAAGCTCTAT
>Ga0325414_1007702_pt1 | contig 11398 bp, 12 predicted proteins | sample PopdelMetagenome_8_FD_206183 | JGI IMG/M metagenome (GOLD analysis project Ga0325414, IMG submission 206183) | Populus deltoides microbial communities from Bellville, Georgia, United States - Leaf-PdKOR-R3 | ecosystem: Host-associated > Plants > Phyllosphere > Phylloplane/Leaf | place: USA...
AGAAGGTCAACTTGCGGATGTGCTCACAAAGGCCGTCTCAAACAAAGTGTTTCAGGACTCACTTAGCAAGTTGGGCATCGAAGATATCTTTGCACCAACTTGAGGGGGAATGTTAGCGTGAGCTGTACAGTTTAGGAATTAATATTAGCATGAGCTGTAGAGTCCAATATAGGAATTATTCCGTAACTGATCCTAATTCATTGTATCCCGATTTGTAGGGATTCTTTAATTACTTGCTGTTTCATAGTCATCTTGTAAAGCTTCTCTATAAGAGAAAGAGTCTGTAACCTAATTTCTAAAGAAGAAAGAAAGTGAAACTCCCAGAATTGTCAGGTTGTTGCCATGGAAAAAAATTTGGTCATTTCTCCCTCTATCTCATGAGAAGTGATCGAATCTGTGTTTTCGCATCCTTCTGGCAATCCAACCTCAACAGCAGGAAACTTGATGGTTTTGATATTGATATCTAAGGGTGAGCAAAAAAATCGAAAAAAAAATAACTAAAAAAACTGATTAAACCGATTATTTTTTAAAAAAAAATTTCCTGAAACCAACCAAACGCCAACCGAATCGAATCGGTTCAGTTAAGGGGGTACTATAAATATAAAAAAATAAAATGCTTTTTAATTCTTAACCCTAGCAATACTTGTCCGTGTTCAGGCGCAATACCCATCCACGTCCAGCCACCCCTTCTCAACCCTTATAATTCACAGATCTTATTCTCAAGTCTCAATCTCAGAATCTCTCACACTCTTAGCCTAATCAAAAATAATTTCCCCATTATCTAATAAAATCAAATTAATCAATCTTCATCTCAATTCTCCTAACTCTTGTTGTCTGCTGGTAAACCTTCAATCTTCATCAAAAGATCTAACAAACGAGCCACATCCCTCTCCCAGTTTCCCACATGGGCATGACACACACCACACGTACCCTCTAGATCTAGCAAACCAATTATCTCCCTCTCTCACACCCGACCTTGAATCTTGTCATACCAAGTATGATTTTTTTTTTTTATCAATCTCTGTTTTTATTTTTTTTAACATATGCTCTATGATCTGTGTATTTGTTAAAGTGGTATATTTTTATAAAAAATCAGAATTTAAGCTTAGAGTGATCTTTTGGTTGATTTGGGATTCTAGAAATATGCTTAAATTTAGATATGTTGTTTGTTTATTAGATCTGTTTTAGATTGAAATAAGTGGGTCATTTGTTTTAACATATGCTCTATGATTCGACATTCATCCTGTCTCCCACATTTATGAAAATACTTACAATTAATTTTCATGAATATATTCCAAGAAAGCATGTAAATACAATTAAAAACTTGGTTTATATTCCTTGTGTTTCCTTAACCCACGGGCTACAGTTCATTGTTCTTCGTTTCCTTTTTTTTCTGTCTTTATTAAACTTTTCTTATGGACTAATTTCTTGAATTGTATTTCACATGTTTATTATTTAGCAAATTTATGATAGTTTTTTAATAAATTGCTTAAAGTTATTTATAAAATGAGAAAAATATCTTTATAGATTTTTGCAAGAAATGTCTACATTTTATTAGATCCCACTATTTCAAGAATCAAGACCATCCATTGGCTCTTGGATAGGAACATAAATGCAACAGCCTGGAAGCTGCTAATTCTTCTTGATTTTGGACATTATTAACCAGGACTCAATTTTATTAGCTGTTATTAGAAATTTTCCTGTGCTAAACCCAATTAGCTAGCAATCATTCTAGTTCACTTGGTATTTCCAAGTATTCAGTTCTTCCTTTATCTCTCGTACGTGTGAGTGAGGAATGTAAGGAAAGGAAAACCTTAATATCTTTGCTTGTAGAAATTTGGAATCACTTTACAAAACTTGATGTTGATCCTAAAACCCCCAGAGCTGAATGTAATTATTATGGAAAACATTATGCATGTCATACTATTGTTAATGGCACAAGTAATATGTGCAGTCATTTAAAAGCGTGGAAAAAGTTTTCTTTTATAGTTGATAGGAAACAAAAAGTTTTGGTATTAGAACCTAAGATAGAGAAGGGTGAATTGGGAGATCAAAATGTGGGAACTCTTAAGGCAATAAGTTATAATTATGATGAATGTAGACAAGCACTAGCAAATATGGTTATAATTAATGAGCTACCTTTTAATTTTGTAGAGGGTCAGGGATCTAAATTGTTTGCTAGGACCATGCAACCTAGATTTGACATTCCTTCTCATTTCACTATTATGAGAGATTGTTTGAAACTTTATGTTGAAGAGAAGGATTGATTGAGGACAGCTCTTAGAAACCGTTTGGAAACGCGGTTTGCACCTCGTTCCCAAAAAATTTAAATTTTTTTTGCTAAAATTTAATATGTTTTGTATGTTTTGGATCGTTTTGATGTGCTGATGTCAAAAATAATTTTTAAAAAATAAAAAAAATTATTGGCATGCATTTCGGCACGAAAAGTTATTTAAAAAGCAACCGCAACCACACTGCCAAACATACTCTTAGGAGTCAACAATTGTGCTTAACAACAGATACATGGACATCAATCCAAAATATTAATTATATGTATTTAACAACCCATTGAATTGATAATGAATGGAATTTGTATAAAAAAATTCTTAATTTTTGTCAAGTTTCCAATCATATGGGTGAGACAATTGGTAAAGTTATTGAGAATTGTATGTTAGAGTGGGGGATTGATAAAGTTTTGACTGTTACAATAGATAATGCAAGCTCTAATAATGTGACTATTTCATTTTTGAAAAATACGATGAAAGATTGGCCAACTAATATATTGTCAAATAAGCATTTGCATGTTAGATGTTGTGCACACATTGTAAATCTCATTGTGTGTGATTGCTTGAAAGAGATTAATGTTTCAGTTGTTAAAATTCAAAATGCAATTAGGTTTGTGAGATCTTCACTGTCGAGGCAACTTGCATTTAAAAAGTATGCAGAAAAGTTGCATATAGAGTGTAAGAAATCATTGTGTTTAGATGTTGCAACTCGATGGAATTCAACTTATCTTATGCTAGAAGCTGCTGCAAAGTTTAAAAAGGTGTTTGTGAGGTTAGGTGAAAAAGAACCTAGGTATATGAGTTACTTTTTGGAGGTTGATTCAAAGAGGAATAAAAACAACATAGGGCCAACTAGTTTGGAGGATTGAGAAAATGCTAGAACTTTGATGAAGTTCTTAAAGATCTTTTACATGGTTATTTGAGAATTTCTAGCTCATTGCATGTCACATCAAATTCCTTCTTCAATGAATTGATTTACATGCATATAAACATGTTGCAATTGTGTAAAAATAAAGATAATCTTTTAAGTGGAATGACGATGAATATGATTTTAAAGTTTGAGAAGTATTGGGGTTGTGAAGCAAATTAGAATTTTTTGTTATATGTGGCTAATGTCTTAGATCCATATTTCAAGTTGAAATATGTGAAATTTTATTTTGGTGATTTGTATAATTATGACAAAGCACAATTGCTAACAAATAAGGTGAAAGATACTTTGGTGAGCTGATGAAACGGTGGATAATAATATGCATAAACAAGATGTTAATGTTATTGATGATATGGAGATGGATGTTAACACTTTAGCTCGATTCAAAAGGCATTTACACGAGGAGGATAGTGTGGAAAATAAAAATGAGGTTTAGAGGTATTTGGTTGATGGTTGTGAGGATCCGAATGATGATAAGTTATATATTTTAGGTTGGTGGAAGAGTAATGCTTACAGTACCCGCGCTATAGTGTAGAACAGTATAATCTACAGTGAAAATACTCATAGTACACAGTAGCTTGCGCATCAATAAAACACTGATGAGTTTTAGTTATAGTTAATGCGCTCCATTCTTTACGCAAAACAAAAGCAGTTTTATGGCATGTTGGATTGCAGGAGAAAGAATACCCTTCTGACATGGTTCACTTATATATATATATATATATATATATAAGTTGATATCAAAATATCCAAAAAATAATTCAAAGCAAAGAAAAATCATGTTTTTTGTGTAAAAACACTTTAGAACAGCAAGAATAAAGGTGGCCTTTGTCAGGAAAAGATTACAAGCTTATATAAATGAGCTATGAAACCGTGGAAAGGGATACTTGAAAGCTTATCTGGGAGATGTGTTGTGCAGATCCTTGCTGCCTTTGGTCTATCCTCTGTGAGAGAGTTTCGATGTATCCAAGGTCTACACAGGATGTGTTGAGTTTCACAAAACTACCATGTGTTTTGTTGAATGTGCCTGCGCTGCCCTTCAAGAAAACATTCCATGCTTTCTACTTACTAACATTTATGATGAAGATCGACTGTAATCCTATTAATTTTCTTAGAAATGAACTTTTTTTTGTTTTTTTGGTCAGAAGTAAAATTCCTTCCTTGTCCATTCAATGTTACTGATTCACTGGTGGATGTCATGAAGATTTTGTGCTTTTCAGCTTGGTTCCTATTTTCTTTAATCTATTCGCAACCATGAAATGATTGTTGCGAGGAAGAAAAAGGGAAAAAAAATGTTTATTTATTTTTATAAGAAAAACACCATTTTAGGTTTATCACCCTTGAAAGCCGACTGTAATGTAAATCGACAATGAGATGGTCTGGGCTGAAGGGTTTACGCCGGACCATGAGCTTGTATTTGATTGATTATTTGGGCTAAATATATGAGATGGACTTTTCTGCTGCTTCTGCATTTAGCAATAACAACTCATTCTTTTAAAAGAAGAATTAAAATCGCAACTTTATTAATTTGTAAATAAGATACATTATAAAAGAAATGATGAATACTGTAAATCGCCAAAACCATTCCTCTTGTCTGCCTTGTTTCAGGGGCGACGCCACCTCAGCTCTTCAATCAAAGCATTGAAATCAGAGTAAGAAGATCCACCTTCTTCGACAGCCTTCCTGGCCGTTTCTCCTAGCTTCTTTGCTCTGCTCCTCATTTCCTCTGCCTCTTCACCCACCATAACTTGAGTGATTGTCTTCTCTACAGCTTCACTTTTAACATGATCTCCATGCACTCTAAGCCATTCCTTAACTCCAACACCAACTCCAGTTTTCAAAACATCAGTCACCAACTTTTCATTATAGAATTGCTCAGCAAATATTGGCCATGTAACCATTGGTTTCCCTGCAGTTATGCCTTCAAGAGTTGAGTTCCATCCACAATGAGTCACAAATGCCCCTATTGCTTCATGATCGAGAATCAAAACTTGGGGTGCCCATCCTCTGATAATTAGTCCCGTGCCCTCCATTCTTTCCTCAAATCCTTCAGGTAACCAATCTTCCTTGTCTTCTTGACCCTTTTTGTTTCTTCTAACTACCCAGATAAACTGCTGACCAGAAGCTTCGAGACCTGCTGCAATCTCCTTAAGCTGAGAGTCACTGAAGTTGGTCGTGCTTCCAAAGCAAATATAAACAACTGAATTTGGTTTCTTTGAGTCGAGCCACTTCAAACACTCATGCTGATCGATTGAGGTTTCTTTTCCTCTTCCTGCTTTATCTTCAGTGTCTCTATTGCATAGTGAAACCGGGCCTACATTCCAAGCCCTTCTGCCCAAGACCTTCTTGTAGTAATCAGCGTAAGCTGGCTCAAGCTCATAAAAGCTGTTGACAACAACACCAAAGCTCCTCAATTCTGCTTCTTTAGATGCTTTCAAGAACTTGCTAAAGTCATTTTCAACATTTTCTCTTACAACATCTGGCAGTTGCTTCTTTGTCAACTTTATATCACCAGGAAGATCAGGCACCACGAATGGTTCGGAATCTGATGAAACTTTCTTGTGTGGCTCATAAAGCCTCACACATTCTGAAGCACTTAAAGCAAAGTTACTAGTGCCATGAAACACTAGCCTCGGAATTCCAAATTTGGCAGCAGCATCAGTAGCCCAGGGAAAGAACACATCAGCAACAATGCAATCAGGGTGGCATTCTTGTAGCACCTTCTCAAAGGGTGCTTGAAGCAAGGCTGTGGCCTTGATAAACTTTATGGTCATTTCCCTTGGATTTTCGCCGAAAATGAAGGCATCTGTATTTTCATATCCTTCAGGCAAACCTGCCTCTGCCGCAGGGAATTTGATGGTTAAGATATTAATATCAAAACCCAACTCTTTGGTTTTTTGGATTGTTTTCGAAAAGAAAGGCGCGTTTAGAGGAGTGGTGATGATAGTTGTCTTTATGCCTCGAAAAGCAAAAAGCTTGGCCATGTCCACGGATGGTATCATGTGGCCATGAGCGAAGAAGGGGAAGAAGAAAATGTGCAATTGGTGACCCAAACTACCCATCTGGCCTTGTAGGATAAAAAAAGAACTGAACTGAATGTGTCAGTGAAAGATGGGAGTGACGATGAAGATGAAGAAAAGCTTGAGCTGATTTTGTTTTTCTATGCTTATGGACCCAATATCTTCCTGGACATGAATTGGTATTTATAAACAGACAGGTCTAGGCATCTGAGATTTTGATGCAAGAGTTAACTAGCTAGATTTTTCTCGAGCTACGAAATTTCCAGCCCATGCTAGCCTTTTCTCTTAACGTTGTATTATTTAACTACACACACGTCATTGCTCCTGTCACAAAGGAATCAAATCTAGAGGAACGTACTGGGAAAGTGTGAACAGGTAATCTGAACTTTTGGTCCGCACAAAATAAATTTCCTTAAAAGTTAAAAGTGGCAAGAGAGTTACGGCAAAATTAAGAGAATAACAACGTCCGTACGGTTTTTCTTTGTTTATTACTAAATATATAAGGATAATAATTTAATCCATTCAAGATGGTTATCGATCCGAATTGATCAAATTATATTTAATGATTGCCCAATTCCGTGATTAATAGCTCCCAGTATTGCACCTGCATGCGTAGAACACTCAAGACGACTTCTTTGTTATGACATACGCTCTTACATCACGACCCTAAGTAGAAGACAAAAGCGTGATACACTCAAGACGACTTCTTGATTCCTGAAGGCGGTAGAGGCTTCAAGCCTTGAACTAGTAATACATTCATGAATGTGTGAGCTCCAATGATGCTCGAACACAACTTCACTTTTTTCCTACCCTATAATTACTTGGCAAATAAGCTTTATATATATATATATATATATCGGGATATCAATGCGGAAGAAAATCGCTTTGACGGACCTCCAAATTTCAGGATGCATAATTTTGACGCTTTTAAAAAAATAGAGTACAAAATACAAAACTTCATACAGCAGCAGCAGGAGGCAGGTATTTTTTATTTAAAAATATATCAAGATATGTTTTTCTGTTTTGTATTCGGGAGCTTCTTCAGCCTCTGCTTTGCTTTATAACCAAGCTTTGTGAGCAGAGAATGGCTTATTTACACTGCACCAAATTTCACTGAAGCATGCAGTTTGTTTCCATACAAGAAGCGCTGAATGAGAGCTGGCGATCAACCATAAAAGAAAGAGATTGAGGGAGATGGTAAGGGTTCAAAGCATGTAAGAAATAATTCATCAGCAACATGCGCTCTCCTCTCACTAAACAACATTCTATAAAATCAAGTTCCCTGTAAACATCTGAAATCTTCCTACTGCTTGCTTGTTTTCAGTGGCGCCTGCCTCTTAATTCTTCAATTAGAGCATTCAAATTAGAGTAAGATGAACCATCTTCTTCGATAGCCCTCTTTGCCATTCCTCCAAGGGCCTCAAATCTGCTTCTCATTTCCTTTGCTTCTTCACCTGTCATGATTCGAGTTACGGCCTTTTCTACGGCTCCACTCGTAATTTTATCCCCGTATACTGTAACCCAATGTTGAACACCAACAGCCACACCAATTTTTAGCACGTCAGTCACCAGCTTCTCATTAAAGAATTGCTCTGCGGAAACTGGCCATGTTACCATTGGCTTCCCGGCAGCTATTCCTTCAAAGGTCGAATTCCACCCGCAATGAGTCACAAACCCCCCTATAGCTTCGTGATCGAGAATCACTACTTGTGGCGCCCATCCTCTTATAATCAGTCCCTTGCTTTCCATTCTTTTCTCAAATCCCCCAGGCAACCATTCCTCTTTATCTCTAGCTTTCTTATCTTTCCTGACAACCCAAATAAACTGCTGCTCTGAAGCTTCAAGAGCTATTACAATCTGAAAGTTTTTTAAGTTTTTATTTATAATGAAAGGAATAGATTGTATATCGTTCATATCCCGAAGCGGCAAAGGCCTATTTTCTTATTGCTTGAAATTTGAATATCTTTACAAATATACAGAAACAAAAGAAACTAAAATGATAACTTATAGCAACATATCATGCTGCACAAACTAACAGATTAATAAACTTCTAGAGACTAGAACAACTCTTTATTATTGCAGAAAAATCATAACAGAAAAAACAGAGTTTTTGACAGCAATTTGAAGCAAACTTCAACACTCCTCCTTACTTTGAAAGCTGCAAACTCCTAACATTTGTCTTAGAAACTTAAAGCAAACAAATCAACTAATTGATCTTCGTACTTGCAATAAATCAACTTAACATCACCACGTAAAAAATAAAGTTTGATGTTAAAGTGTTTGGTTTTTTCATGAAACATTGGATTGTGAGAGATTGTTATGACTGCTTGATTGTCAACCGAGATCTCTGTTGCTTCTTCTTCCTCCATGTGTAAATCAAGTAAAATCTTCTGAAGTCATAGTGCTTAATTTACTGCTGTTGTGGTTGCAATGAACTCTGCCTCTGCAGTAGATTGTGCTACAATATCTTACTTCTTAGATGACTACGAAAATATTGTTGATCCTAGATTGAAACAAAATTCAAAAGTGTTTTTTCATGTCATCAATGAATCCACCCCAATCACTATCAGAGAAACTATGCAATCTTAACTCTTGACACTTCAAAAATTTAACACCAAAATTATATGTCCCTTTGATTTATCTCAAAATTCTTTTGGCTGCTCTCATATGTATTTTTACTTGGACAATACATAAAACAAGATAGAAGGCTTGTTGCATAAAGTATATCAGGTCTGGTTGTTGTTAAATACAGTAAACAACCAATTAAGATTCTGAATTTCTGTTCATCAACTCTAGCAGTTCCATCTTCTTTGCTGAATTTGTCTTTTTGATTCATTGGAGTGGTTGTTGGTTGGCAGTTCTCTATATGTAATTTCTTCAGGATTTCTTTAGCGTATTTCCTCTGGCAGATGAATATTTCTTATTTGTTTTGCATGATTTCCATTCCCAGAAAAAATCGCATGAGACCAAGATCGATCATTTCAAAAACTTGCACCATCTTCTGCTTCAATTCTCCAACCTGCTGTATAGTACTTCCTGTCACTAAAAGATCATCAACATAGAGTGATATTATGAGAATATCATTGTTAATCTTCTTTACATAGAGAGTTGCTTTAGATAAGCTTTTTTGAAAGTCAGAACCTGTCAAATAGTCATCAATTCTGTCATACCAGGCTCTAGGTGCTTGCTTCAATCCATAGAGAGCATTCTTTAGCAGATAAACTTTATCTTCTTTTCCTTGAATCACAAACCCAGCTAGTTGTTCAACATTTTTTTTTTTTTTGTAGAATGTCATTTAAGAAGGTTGATTTAACATCTAACTAGAATACTTTCCAATTCTTATGTGCAAAAACAACAAACAACAATCTGATGGTGTCCATTCTTGCTATAAGTGCAAATGTATCTGAATAATCAACATAAAAAATCTGATCATACCCCATAACAATTAACCTAGCTTTATGTTTGTTGATGGTGCTATCTACATTCAGTTTGGTCTTAAATACCCATTTCACGCTAATGATATTTTTGTCTGGTGGTCTGTCAACTAGTTCCCATATGCAGTTCTTTTCAATCATAGATATCTCCTCTTGCATTGCTTTCTACCACTCTGGGTTCTGCTGAGCTTCTTCATAGCCTTCTGGTTCGCAGGCTGCTACATTACTCCTTTGGTAAATGTCTTCAAGAGATCTGGTGCCTCTGATTGGTGAATCATCAATTGATTCATCCTAGAATTGAAGTTTGATTTGATCTTCAAGCAACTCATTTCTTTGTAAGTCTCCCCAGTCCCATTGTTCTTCTTCATGGAAATGAACATTCCTGGTAATGGCCATCTTCTAATTTTGATGATGATATACTTTGTAGGCTTTAGAAACTGTACTGTAGCCAACAAATATACCCGGCATAGCCTTCTTGTCAAACTTGTCCCTCTTGATTTTTGGAACATGAACAAAACATATACTACCAAAGATTTTAAGAAAGCTTAGTGAAGGTTTGTAATTATACCAAACTTCAAAAAGTGTCTTTTCTTCCAACAATTTTGTTGAAAGTCGATTTTGAAGAAAAATAGTTGCGTTAGCTGCTTTTGCCCAAAACATCTTTGGCAAATTCTTTTCATGTAGCATGCATCTAACCATCTCTATTATGTATATGTTTCTCCTCTCACTGACTCCATTATGTTTTGGAGTGTAATGAGCAATGAGTTGATGTTCAATGCCAGCATCTTCACTGTAGAGATTTAATTTTAATGAAGTATATTCTTCACCATTGTCTGAGCGAATGGCTTAAATTCTGCAGCTGCTTTGATTCTCCACCTTCTTCTATAATCTCCAAAAAATATTCAATGATGATTCTCTAACCTTTTGAATTAACCTAGTAAAATCAGTTTCCACGTTTTGTTTCACATATTCTGGCAGGTACTTGCTTCTGAACTTGATGTCACCAGGAAGTTCAGGCACCACAAACAGCTCAGAATCAGAAGAACTTTTCTTATACGGCATATATATGTTCAAGCAATCTAAAGTGCACAAAGAAAAGCAATTGATGCCATGAAATACTTATCTTGGAATCCCAAATTTGGTTGCAACATTAGTAGTCCAAGGAAGGAACATGTCAGTAGTAAGACAATCAGGGTGGCATTCTTGTAGTAGCTTTTCATGTGGTTGTTGGTGCATGGTCGTGTTAGTGTGAGCTGTACAGTTTAGGAATTAATATTAGCATGAGCTGTAGAGTCCAATATAGGAATTATTCCATAACTGATCCTAATTCATTGTATCCCGATTTGTAGGGATTCTTTAATTACTTGTCGTTTCATAGTCATCTTGTAAAGCTTCTCTATAAGAGAAAGAGTCTATAACCTAATTTCTAAAGAAGAAAGAAAGTGAAATTCCCAGAATTGTCATGGTATCAGAGCAAAGGTTCATTCTTTGCTACTCAAAAATCTGACAAAAGGCGTAAGGGTGAAATACAGAATGGAAACACCAACTGAAATGACAGAACAAGAACAGCAAAATACGGTGGCAACTCTTGATGATCTCACGACGAGAATGGCTCAGATTGTAACCCAAAACCAGACCCAGACCCAGACCCCATCGGTTATCTATGACACTACGGCTGCATCAATTGGTATCAAACTTGATGGTACCAACTATGCCTTGTGGTCCCAAATT
>Ga0325414_1007705_pt1 | contig 11396 bp, 8 predicted proteins | sample PopdelMetagenome_8_FD_206183 | JGI IMG/M metagenome (GOLD analysis project Ga0325414, IMG submission 206183) | Populus deltoides microbial communities from Bellville, Georgia, United States - Leaf-PdKOR-R3 | ecosystem: Host-associated > Plants > Phyllosphere > Phylloplane/Leaf | place: USA...
CATTCAATTGAGAGATACCAAAGGGACCGGTGGCTTTACCAGAGCCAGGTGGAGTTAAGTCAGTATCAATCGTCCTCATGCTCTTTGCCGTCTGACTCAGAGTCTATAAGGGAAGATGACATAGCTTTGCAGCTACCTGAGTTGAAGAAGTTGCTTGAAGTGCTTAAGAGAAAGAGAGAGAGTTGTTGTGGTAATGATGGTGATGGGGAGAAATGTGGGCCTGGGAATGTGTTTTTGGTGGGGACCGGACCAGGAGATCCTGAGTTGTTGACAGTGAAGGCTGTGAAAGTGGTACAGAAAGCTGATATTTTGTTGTATGATAGGTTGGTTTCTAATGATGTTTTGGAGTTGGTTGGTCCTGATGCTAGATTGCTTTATGTTGGCAAGACTGCTGGGTACCATAGCAGAACTCAGGTAAGCAAGAAAAGATAGCTCCTTTTCTCTTCGTTTTTCGACAAGATTTTCTTATTGGATTGGGGTTCTGAGGCTTTTAGTTATCTGTTCAAATTCAATTTTGTATGATGTTTGAGAATTGGGTATTTGGGTTTCGTTTAGGGGAATTGGGTTTTTAAACTTTTTGAATTTAGCTTGAACTTCAAGATAGGTGTATAGGATTGTGGGTCAATTTCAAGTCCTATATATTTGAAGATTTTGAATTCTTTTTGTTAATTAGTGTATAGGATTCTGTTGGTTTTTAGCAGGATTTATATGCTTGGTTAACCATTTAAGTATAGAATTGCTTGTTGGTTTGCATGGTTTTAGGGGGTAGTATACTGATTATAGAGTTTCTGGAATTGGGTTTTTAATGAAACGAGATCAAAGGAGTCATTTTTTAGGGTTTTTTTTTTTTTTGTTCAGGAGGAAATACATGAGTTGCTTTTAAGTTTTGCTGAAGCAGGAGCTACTGTTGTGAGACTTAAAGGAGGGGATCCACTGGTAAGTTTCTGATTTAAGATGCTGCTAGATTTAGCCAGTGATTGCAATGTAATGAGCTTTATAGTCGAGCTTTAGGTGACATATATCATTGTGTTTCAAAGGTATTTGGGAGGGGTGGAGAAGAGATGGATTTTTTGCAACAGCAGGGAATCCAAGTTAAAGTTATCCCAGGTATGATTCTGCACATCTCCTTTATGCTATTACTAAGTATAGACTCACAACGAGAGCGCATCTGGTTGTCTTGGAATGTGGAAGATGACAGCCATCTCCAAAAGTCATGATAGAAATTTGGAATTACATCGTTTGAAGAAATTGAATGCATATAGTTTAACATTCATCTTTCAATTAATTCTGGTCTGAATAATACTACGTTTTTTCTGGCTTTGAACACTCAACCCCTTACGTGGAAAAACTAGGCATGCCATAACTAGATCAGGGTGTTGCAGGTTTTTGTATTCCTTTTCTGCTACCACACCTTTTTAATTAGTTTTGCATAACTGTTCCGCTTCAGTAGGCAAACTTACTTTCTTTCTTTTTTCAAGCCTGATGCTTTTCTGGTTTGGGAAGTGAAACAAACTCATAGTATGGATGGCATTGTGATTTCTCTGTTCATTGCTGTGCAGGTATTACTTCTGCTTCAGGGATAGCAGCAGAGCTTGGGATTCCTTTGACTCATCGGGGTGTTGCAAATAGTGTTAGATTTCTAACCGGTCATTCAAGGAACGGAGGAACAGATCCCTTGTTTGTAGCAGAAAGTTCAGCTGACCCTGATTCAACCTTGGTTGTGTATATGGGCCTGTCAACTCTTCCTGCCCTTGCATTGAAGTTGATGCAACATGGTCTGCCAGCAAATACTCCAGCTGCTGCAGTTGAGCGAGGGACCACACCCCAGCAGCGCATGGTGAGTATGATTATTATCATATATGGCAAGCACCTCACTGGAAATTCTATATATAATTGAAATACCGATATGGTTTTACTTTATGAGGTTATTAAATAAGTGCTTTATGTATTTCGAGGTGTGCTATGGTTCACCTTTTAAAAATTTTCATATTGAGAAATGTAGTTGCATCAACAAAGGAATATGTGAAGCATAAGTATAAATTATTTAGTTAATATTAGGGGAAACAGTGATTTTCTAGAAATATTTGCATGGAAATAATTCTACCTTGGCACAGTATTGATAGCAAAATTTGTGAAATGGTTAAACAATGATATTTTTTTCAGTTCAAATTTAGGCAAACTCCTTCCATTCTGAAAATGAAAGGATTCACCTAAGATAAAATGTTTATTTAAGTTTTTAGGACGTGTACTAGATGCGTGCCAAAAATGGGAGAATCCATTTAAAGGAAAAGCCTTGTAGGGTTCACCTCATTTAAATTCACAGAAATTCTATGCAGAAAAGAATAGAACAGAAATGAATTAGTTTTGATGTTTCTTCCTTGTGTAAAGTTTTAGGTTAGGCTTAAGGCTTACAGCTGATACTGAGTAATTGTATCTCTTCGCAAATTACTGTTGTTATTGTGGAGTCTTGTTTCCATTTCATATCTGTTTTACTTCTGATCCTTAAAATTAAGAGGCGACATTTTAAGATAACTAAAGAGCTTATGCACTAGAAGTTTGCCTGTTTGAAGTGATGATGTTGCTATGAACTGACAATGGCTGTTCACAATCATCACACAGGTTTTTGCAGAATTAAATGATCTTGCTGATAAAGTTGCGCTGGAAGAGTTGGTTTCACCAACACTGATAATCATTGGGAAGGTGGTTGCACTTTCACCATTGTGGCCACTTTCTTCTAAAGAAGCATCCTGTTTGATGGAAGCTGTGTAGAAGTGTTTGCATTGCATGGATGGCGATGGAATGCTGTCCAAGGAACTTTTTGGCAATTCCGAGAATTAATTCAATCAATTTAATCCATGCGATGGAGTTTCTGCTGTATTTGAAACCACTTCTGAATCGGTTGCTTCTTTTGATGGTTTTGATTCATAAGAGGTTCTAAAGGTTCTTGTACTGTGCTTTGTCTGACTAGCTCGGTTTCAAATTCAGAGCAGAGAGAGCATCATGATGCATGGATGTGATGAAAGTCTCTCAGATCGTTTGCTCACATGCATCTCGACAGGGCAAAGCTTTTTTGGACTCTTACCTTCATTGTAATTTGATTGCTCTGATGGGAACGTTATCCACGATCCGCCATTATGTTGATTAACAAATTTTGCAACACAAGCTTTGATTTTCTAATACAAGTAATCAAAGCTCCGATGCTGTATTTCTTTGGATGAATGAGTGACCATGTAGAATAAATTCTTTCTATCAATTGGTTATTGCTCTCTATCTTCAAATCTTCTTTTCTGTGAGAAGGGACAATGGTGGCTAACTAATTGGATGCTTTGCAATTCTAACTTTGATCAGTCATGGCATGCAATTGCACTCGTGATTCTCCTTAGGAAATACTCTCTACCTTCTCCATGGCTAGAAAGATTATTAAGATGTACATGCAGGTCAATGTAGATCTGTCACAATAGTTACCAGAGTGGAGAAATTGCTCTTCAACGGATTACTGTTGCATGGGATTCGGGAATTCAGAGAGACAACTTGTGTTATTATATTATTAAGAGAAACTAAAAGGGTAGAATATTCACTTTAGCTTTTTCATTAAAAAAACATAAATAACCTTGGAAACCGAGGTAAAAAGTGTTTTTTTTATTTATTTAGGACATTAAAATGATGAATATATCCTTAGACACTAAAAAAAAAAAAAAACATGTTCCGCCGGCAAGGATATTTTTTATTTTTTTCATTTCAAATACACCGTAGTATTATTGCCACAATGTGGTTGAATTAAAATTGTCTTTGTCTAGGGGTTTTTATGTCTTTTCCATTTAATTTTTTTTGTGAATATAAAATTTGATCAGGAGTAATTTGGTATTTAAACATATATAAAATATTAATTAATTTTAAAAAAATCAATTACACATGGCATTCACATGGACACTCACACAATGTCGTTATGCAACTAAAATCTAGCTTCCATGATGGCATTTTATTCCTCATGATATTGCCTCCGTTAATAGGCGGCGCTTGTACCAAAAAAATATTGGGTTTTTCTCTTATGGCGGTTCTTCTTTTCCTTCCTTCTTTTCAGAGCCTTCCCTTGTATGTTTTTAAAACATCTCTTAATTTTTTTTAAAAAAAAAATTAATCTTTATTTTTTTAAAATAACCTATAAAATTAAAATTTTCTTTTAATTTAGCTTTCATTTGATTTTTTTTACCTTTTAGATTTAGTCAACATTCTTTTAATCATTAATTTTTTATTTTAAATCATTCTCTAAATTAAATTATCTTTTTAATTACATTCCTCAATATTATATATCATTCTCTTAATTGAAATTTTTTTTCAATTGCATTCCTCGATATTTTAGTTTGTTTTATTTTATGTCAGATTTAGTCCTTATTTTTTTCATTACTATTTGTTTTGTTTTAAATTTTACTTTCTTTTTCGATTTCATCCCTTATTATTTTTTTTATTTTAGTTTTACTATCTTTTCAGGGTCACGAATTTGAAAGATTGGATCAGGTTTACTTATATATTTTATTTTTCAGGTTCTTTTTTATAATTGATTTTTCTAATTTTATTTTTTTATAAGATTATCTTGATTTTATATATCTGATTACGGGTTTTGTGTGTTAAACAAGCTTGACCCAGCCTAATATTATTTTTTTAATTTTTTATTATATTATTAAATTAACCAAAATTTAACTTGACTCTCGAGTTCCTCGTACTTAATTTAAAAATACTACCGTCGCATAAACATTTTTTTTTCAAACTTAAAAGAGGTTTGCTCCGGCCCATTTCATGGTGCATGGTGCACGGTGCACGGTGCAAGCTACAGATACTAAAAGGAAATGCTATTTTACGGTAGAAATGATATAATTGTAAATTTCTCTAGTTTTCTTCCGGTAACGGGATACTATAATGGTGAAAAATTTATTGACCTATTCACTTCATTTTTTTTGTAAATTTTGTTTTTGTAATTTTTCATTTTTTTCTTTACATTTTGTTTTGAAAAATTATTATGCAAAAACTAACCAAAAATGGTGTTTTATTATATCAATTGCAATATTATTTTATTTTTTTATTATATTAAAAATTAATTTGAGATCTTATACGACTTTATTAATAGATGGGAACATATTTCTAAAATAATTTACATTTAAATATGATATAAAAAAATAAATAGATCAAAATATATCTCCTGCCATTAATGAAAAACACTTACATATTTTTTTTAAAATAAAAATTTAGTATTTCTAAGTTTTGATATACTCAAATTTAATAATATATTTTTATAGATAAAAATCTATATACTAGTGCGTAAACTTAAGGACGAAAATCCTTTATTTATATTTGAGAGGTTGGTACTGTGTTCTTGAAGGGTTTCCTAATGGTCCCATTAATATAGCTTGAAATGCATGGGCTGTATCATAATACCATAATAGCTGTAAAACCAAACCTGGGTTGATTTAGAGCATGGCCTAGATTGAGAGTTGAACCCTAATTTTTTGGAGGAGAGAAAAAAATCAAGATTAAAATTTGATTAAGATTAAGATATAGAGTTATAATCAGGGGAATGGCAGTTGAGGATCCGACAGCTAAGCTTGGCCTGAAGCTGACAATCAAAGACTATCCATTCGCCAGTGATGGTCTTATCCTTCGGGATGCAATTATGACCATGTGGACCTCTACTACCCAGAAACAAGCATTGTGGAGTCCGACAAGGAACTTCAATCACGGTGGACCGAGGCTAGGGCTAAAGGCCATGAAGACAAGGATGAACCACGGTGGCCTGTCCTGAAAACCCCGAAGACTTGTTCCATGTCTTAAGTACAATAATTTTGGGTAACTGCAGGCCATCATGCAGCTGTAAACTTTGGTCAGTACATGTTTGGTGGGTGCTTCCCCCCAACAGTAGCTCGAACCCATGCCAACCGAGGCGGCGCCATCAGATGAGGAGTTGAAGCTCTTCTTGATGAAACCAGGATTTGCCTTGTTAAAATACTTCCCATCACAGATTCAAGCAAGGAAAGTGATGACTGTTTTGGATGTTATATCTAGCCATTCACCTGATGAGGAGTATATTGGTGAGCAAATGGAGCCATCGTGGGAAGAGAATCCAGTCATTAGGGCTGCCTTTGAAAGGTTTAATGCAAGACTGAAGGAGCCTGGAGAATTTATTGATAAAAAGGAACAAAGATTTTAACGTGAAAAATAGAACTGGAGCTGGAGTTGTTTCCTATTAGCTCTTGAAGCCTTTCTCTGAAGCTGAGGTCACAGGAAAGGGAGTTCCTAATAGCATCTCCATTTAATAAGATTGTAATAAGAGTAGCTATAGCTGAACATGTTGAGACCTATCTCATGAAAATAAGCTCCAAGAATAAAGAAATCCGAATACTATTCAATCCATTTTACGTTGTACTGAATTGATTAATTCTAACTCTCAACATGACCCATAAAACTTCAAAAACAAGCTTTAAACACTTGGAGTCCTTTAGAAAGGTTTCAGATTATTTCAGTAATTTGAAGCTGACCAGATATGAAATTTGCTTCAGTTCCATAGACTGTCATTGAACAAATGTTTTGAGCAAAATTTTGGAACCTCACACGTAACCATTTTGGTTCATTCATTTTCTAGGCATTTAGATGCAGAAAAGACAGCTTTCTCATGTATGTTTATCTATCTTATTAAATTCACTGAACAGCACAGCAATTATCAAAAGATGGCTAGAGGATCCAAAAGCTCAGTTCTCACACAATTCAAAGGGGCATTGATCAGTAACCACGAAATGCCAGAGCAAATACTGCAAGGTCCAGTATTCTGACCCACAATCCAAACTGATCATTGTCCCAACTCATGTCTCCATATTGAAGAAATCACAAAATTCTGAACTTCAAGATTCTGTCAAGGAATTAATCAGAACAAGGACTTCGTACAGGCCAGTCAGACACCAGTACGAGGAGCATTAGAAGACAGAGTGTTCTCACAAATAAAAGATGTATTGAAACAGGATGAAAAAAACAGATGAACCCTTGCCATCTAATAATGTTTCACTGGAAATATGTTATTGAATTATAGTACATATACATTGTATGGACCTATACTAAGTAGATTTAGAAGAAAAAATGAATTTAAGTAATTGATCTACCCTCAAGAGAAATTTAACATTATGGCCTCTAAACTATAAAGAATATAAAAAAATGACAGTATAGTTTACTATTTCTGTGGCAACACGCTTAACTTGCTTCCCATGTACAACACACAAGTATAAGAGCATATGAATAAATAAATGAGATTACTCGCAAAAGCTTGCCTTCTCCAGCTGTGCTTTTAAAAATGGAGCTCCAAAGAGCCATCATTGCCTGGACCGTGATTTACTTGCCTCTCGAAAGGACTTGAGAGCGTGGGGCATGCCAATCAATTTACTTTTCCCAAGAAATATACATGTAGCTTTTTATCTTCATGTTGGCACTGATTTAATCATGAAAGAGTATGCGAGCCACTGCACATACATAAAAATCTTTTGCATTCGAAGAGCGCCATTTTGACAGCTGTTGGATGCAATCACAAAGAGGAGCGAGTATGTGAATCACTACACATACACTCAGGAACCGGGTATTTCGTAACATCTCTTCCAGCTTTGATAGTCCTGAGTTCTGGTTGTCCTAAGGAGTCACGATGCAACTCTTTTATGATCCTGTTGAACTCAGCTCCAGGGAGAGAGGAATTTAGAAAATAAGGGAGCATGTGCCTTTTGTTTGGGGTTATATACTTCTTGTGTCCTGCATATGCCCTATGTCCCTGTAACAAAAACAAAACTTAAGTTTCCAAAATAGCAGCATAAACGCATTTCAGATTCTAAAAATTCAAAAATTAGACAAATGAATCATTTGCTAAAGTCGGCTAGAGAAGCATGTATACTTGCTTCAGCAATCAATAAAAAAAAGGAGGGAAAGGGAGAGAAAAGTGATGCTAGACTGTACCTGGATTGCATGACCCATGTTTCCACCATGAGATGGCATAAAAACATCACTGTTCTCTGAAACTATATAATCAATGGCAGCCATCAAGGAAGCTCTATTTGCAAATGGCTTAAGTTCACCAGGTAAGGCGAGATCTTCCTTGTTGTAGAAATGAGGAAATTCTCTAGTTAATGGTTGCAAAGCTTCTTTTCCACCAAGTGGTTGCCCTCCTGCCCAGTATATTCTTGTACTTTTTGGAGCTCCGAGAGCTTTAAGAAGCCTATAACATTAACATGAAACAAAAATTTAACTTCAGAAATTGTTCATATAGATGAAACTATTAAGTTGCCTCAATCCTCACACAACACCTTGCATAGGATTAAATTCTCACCTTGCAACCTCCATTGCATTCAAGGGGCAGAGACCAGCAAGCTTTCTTTCATGATAGGTCATGTTTGACCTGGCAGTAAGGAGTTCAGGTCGTTGTTTCCTCTCATTATTGATAATCTCATCGTATTCATGGCTCAAACCAGGTTGGCATCCAGTCCTCACCCACACATCCAACTCCATCCGTAGATGAAGAGCAAGATAGGGTCCTTTGCTCCGCATCCTCTCTGCAAGCTTGTTACCAAGCTCCAAAACTGGTGGCGCAAACCTTAATGCATTAAATGCCACCTGGACAACAATATGAGATCAGAACATCTACAATGGGAATCTGAATGAATAACAGCATTTGACTAAATTTAAATTCACAAAATGATTTTGTTTCTGGCACAATTGTCACTGCTTATTTGAGCCAGATTCAAAAAATTAAATTAAAAACCCGATACATTTTTTTTTTACTTGGTTGGATGGAGAGGCACTTTGAGTGAATCATGCATGGCAAGTATCAAGCTTTTTGGTTAACTAAAGCATGAAAACCATGAATCTAATGATAAAAACTAAATACCAGATACATCTGACAATACCTTGCATCGAAGTTTCTGAAGATCAGAAGGAAGATCTTTAGAAAGTCTTGAATCCAAACCACGTAAAAGTAAAACACCTTCCCTGTTAAGCTGCAGAACCAAAAGAAACCCCTAGTAAGACCCACTATGCCAATTGGTATCTGCTGGAGCACAATGATGTTGATCAAATGTGAAATGACAACTCCCATGATGATACATTAAACATGCTAAAAAATTATAGACAAAAGGAGAATGTGTTTTGATATTAAAATCAGCTACACCTTGAATTGGTCACTCTTTGAAGCTAGTGAATCAAATGTACAGGCAAAGAATCTAGCATCCAAAATGCCATCCAGCAAACAAACAGAACCATCCAATAATTATGAGACCAGAACCAATTAATATAACTGGGACTGCCAGACTGCAATTAGTGACAACAAAATTATGAAGTTTTCCAACAGATCTCCTCTTCTATTTTTTTTAAGCCTCCTCCTAGAGTTGCAGCCATTTGGTAAGTCACTATTGTAATCCTGATTATCAATTAATAGAATTCTCTCCCAACAACCAGAACACAATACTCCAAATCCAAATAAAGCAAGGAAAAAGGCAAAAAGCAGACATATATGCTCTATAATGCCTTACCTAATTGTGGGCCATTATGCCTAGTTACAAACTATCAGCTGCCAGCCTTATCTTATTTGCCTAAATTTTCCTCTGTTTTTCCCCTCATTTACCAAATCAACATTCCAAAGTGAACAACAAACGAATACAAAAATCCTTTTACTCCAAACAACAAATTGAGCAAAATTGCAAAGCAACAACAAATAAAAAGAAGATAAGTAATCGCTCTATGACAAAAGATACTGAGAAGTAATTCTCACCCTTTTAAGATAACGTGCACGAATCCATTGAGGGGAGACATGGAGTGGAGTTCGGCTCTCAACCACCGGCCTTGTGGTTATATGAGTTGATGGTAATGACGAAACTATTCTCACATCATTTGCTAAAACTCTCTTGAAGTGCTCCAAATCAAATATATCAGAAAATTCACTGCACACAACATATAAAATCAAAATTACAAAAGTTAATTAACCAAATAGAAAGCATTTATAGACAACAAATTTAGTTTGCATAACCTATGATACAAAATGGGAATTGCAGAATTCAGTCAAAATGAGAGAAATTAATAAATTGGAGGAAAAACAAACAAACACAGAATTAAAAAGCCGAGAATTCCTCATCATGGAGCAATTTGGCTTTGAGTAAACACAATATCCATTAAAGTAAAGTAAACTCACAAACCTGTTAAAAACAATATTAAAGACACAGGAAAGTTCTGTTTTCAAAACTATTCCAAACACATGAAAAAAGGACTTCCTCGTTTCCAAAAAATGTAGCTGAAAAGGCTCTGTTTCTTAGTTATTCTTCCCTTTGCTAAACAAATGACATAACAGTAACACCAAAAACTCAAGACAGTATTTCTTTTTATCAATAAGCATAAATGCAGCTGCAGCCACTAGGTTTAGCAAAACTAGAAAAAAATTTAAAGAAAAAAAAAAGTTCTATAACATGTTAGTTTTTTACCTTTCATCTCCCCAAATGACATTGACTTGCAAAATGGGAACAACCAAAGCAGCACCAAGAATCCTTGCAATCACCACAGCATCCACAATCTGATTCCTCTGCTGATTCATTCCACCAGAAACCACAACTAGCAAATACTTTCTTCTATTCTTAACAATCAGCTCACTCCATCTGCTATACTCCCTACTAAACGTTAAACAAGGCTTATAACCCAACCCATCAGGTTGTTTCCAAAACTCACTCTCCTCTTCAACCCCATCAGACTTTCCACCCTGAAAATCAACCACACCTTTCAAGGACTCATCTTTTACTTCATTTGAACCAAAACCCACCTCAGATTTCAGCTCCCGAGCATCCACAGACCCAACTTCTTGATCTTTTTTATCATTCTTTTCACCATTTGAAACAAAACCAAGTTGTGATCTTGTAGTTAACTTCTTAGAGAAAGAGTCTTGCAGCTGTGGCTGACTAGTCACACAAGGGTAAGGAGAAAATGGTACTAAAGGGTCAAGATTGTACGATAACTTTAACATACCAAGAAAACAAAAAAGAAACAAAGCCAGGAACCAAAATCTTGGACTCCGATACAAGTTCAACCCAAAAAACCTGTTTCGTGATGGTTTCTTTGGAGAAAGAAGCAGAGATTGCAAAGAAGAAGAAGATAAGGAATTGATAATTTGTGATGGAACTGAAATGTAAGAAACTTTCTTTGCATTATTCTTTGACTTTGCCATTAAAGAATAACTGAACTTTTGCTTCTCTTGATAACGAGAGAGGCACAGAGCCCTCTTTTTCTAAAGAAATGGTTGAAGAGTGAGAAGAAATGCTCTGTCTTAGAGAGAGAAGAGGGCGGCGGGAACGCGAAGACTGGGCAAAAAGGGCTGTCTGTCCACGCGTTGCAGTTGTCAG
>Ga0325414_1007707_pt1 | contig 11393 bp, 9 predicted proteins | sample PopdelMetagenome_8_FD_206183 | JGI IMG/M metagenome (GOLD analysis project Ga0325414, IMG submission 206183) | Populus deltoides microbial communities from Bellville, Georgia, United States - Leaf-PdKOR-R3 | ecosystem: Host-associated > Plants > Phyllosphere > Phylloplane/Leaf | place: USA...
GCAAAGACATCAATTCCCGGAAAGCCAAGTAAATCAGGTTTAATAGGAGTGTGACACAAAGATAACTTGTACCTAGGCATCAACACTATTGGAAACAGAAAACCTCCACCCAACGAATATTGATTCATGAACAAAAAGTATAAGGATGACACCACGAAGTTAGTTGTTCTTCGATAAGTCGTTTTCAATTCTTTAGAGAACCAAGAAAAGGAGATTATCTCACCAACACACACACAAAGTGCAGCAAACAAGAAGTTTTATTAATCTAAATATTGCATAACCTTACATGTTTGGTTATGCTTTTATTTATACTGACTCTAGACTTAAAGAAACCCTAATGAACCCCCCTTAGATGGACTTATATGAAGCCCACTTATAATTGACCCAAATAAGTAATAATAACTCAAAGACTAAAAAGAAAATAATAAAAATCCAAAAATTATCATCCTAAATATGCGAGAATCAGATTTATCACCCTTAAGAAGTCCCAAATAAATTAGGAGAAATTTGATTTGAAAATTTTATGTTGCCGCCCCCTTTGATGTCCTTAATTAGCTTGGATTTCCTTATTTAACTTGGACAAATAAGAAAACAAATTTACTCTTTTGTTCCTGATTTAATTACTTTTCTTCCTCAGTTAGGAAAAAGCATTAAATAATTCTCCCCTTTTTAGGAATAAGATTTGTCCAACTTCTTTACTTAATTAGGAGAATAAATTACTGACTTTCTATCATTGTAGCATTAGGAAAAAAAAAAGCCTAACAAGTTTGGTATTGGGTCGGACACATCAGCCCCTTGTTCCACACAAATTGGGCTCTTCTTGGGCCTGAATTAGATGAATTAAAGGTTGTTCTTCATGCTTTTTAAATGTCTCAAGCCCCCCTAGATCCATTTTGCTCCATATGTTCTTAACAAGCTCATTCAATGCTTCTTTAAGCTTTTTTGCCCTATCTCTTGTAATTGGCCCAATTGACACCTCCAATGGGTCGTTGGCATGATTACACTTGGTTTTGGGATGATCCTCATTAATAGCTTTGGGAATTTAAAATAAAATGTTTATTTGAGAAAACAAAACTAGAATATATTCAATGAAAATTTGCAATAACTCAGCTTAAATTTAGAATAAATTGATGGTGGATTTATGGGCAATTTAACCTAGAAATAAATGAGTAAATAAAAAAAATCTAATTAAAAGAAAAGAATGAGAAAAGAGATGGTGTAGTATTAAATTACTAGAGATGAAGAATTTAGTGGGCAAATGTAAAAATAAAAAAAAATATTGGGGCCAATGTATGAATAAAGAAAATATTTGGTGTCAATGTGAAAATGAAGGGAAAACATGGGGTTAATGTGTAAATAACAAAAAGATATAGGGCTAATGTGCAAATAAAAAACTATAAGGACCTAATATGCAAATAAAAGATTTATGGGAGTATAAATAGGATACTAGGCTTCCAAAGGATGCCAAGTTCCACCCGACCATTTATGAGAGGGACAGAGGAGGAATCCTTGAAAATTTCTTGAAAATTTCTTGGTAAACACTAAGAGAAACATGGATTTAAAGGATTTGGGAGATCAAAAACACCAAAAAAAAAAAATCAAGGGATTGAAAAGAGTATAGGTTGTAAGTGAGGGGTTTTAAAAGAAGTGATGAGAGAAAAGAGAAGTAATGACAACTTAGTTTATCCTTACATTTATCTCTTGATTCATCATACATCAAGGGTATGAACTTCATCCAAGTTGCTGAGATTGAATAAAGATGTGCTATGAGATCTATTGAAATTGTTAATATATATGAAATTTAGATTATGAACTTTAGTTGTGTGTTTTGATGTTATTATGGTTGAATGATGTATACTATGTGTAGTCATTGACTAATGGTTTGATTGAAAGAGTTTTTGTTTATGAAGGCTAGATTTGATTAATTTGATTTATGTAAGATTCATGTTTAATGGTATTATAAATGATACTGAAATGAAATGGTGCCTTAAATGATGAATAGATACATTAAAACACTTTGTTGTAAAGTTAGAAACATGACAGTTTCATTATTAAACTTTCAGTAGAAAATTAGCTTGAAAATTATAGAATTTGAAATATATTTCTTCATGAAAGTTGTGGGTGTGAATGATACATTTCAAATGCAATTTTTCTTACTTAAATTAGAGTTATAAAACTTCAAATATGTAGTTAAAACTTAAAAATAAAAAAATCCTACTGGTTCCTAGACAATTTCCATGTGCTTCAATTGTTTCAAGTATAAATGGCACGTTTCACCTTCTATAAAAATCATAATTTTATATTTTATCTTTAAGGAAAAAAACCATGCTTACAATTGTTTTTTAAAACTTCAATTGTGATTGACATACGGAGTTGTAATATATTATTTTGCATCAATTAGCGAAAAGGTTAAGTGGCTTATTGGGTTAATGCGTAACATTAATTAATGAAGATTTGTTTATTTTTATATTTTAAAGGTGTTTTTAAAAAAGTATTTTATTTTTATTTTTATTTTTTTATATTTTTAGATTATTTTAATATGTTGATATCAAAAAATAATTTTTATAAAATAAAAATATATTATTATTATTGTTTACAGATTTGTCATAGGTTTAAAACAAAATCTCAGTTGTCCATGTAGAACTAAAAGATCCTGGTTGTGTATTCTAGGTATATAACAAAAATGTTCATAGCCGACCAGTTCATTTTCCTCTCTTCTTTTCTCTCTCCAAACCTAACAGTCTGTTAAGGGAAAAATACGTATGGTGCCAATCTGTATTTGGTCTAGAGGTGGAGGGGCATGAACAGAGTAGGGAAGGTTGAGACTGGTACGGTATGGTTCAATGTTTAACCATGATGGCTGTGAGGTATAGTTAGCAGAGAGTGATAAGAAGTTGGTATTCCTGACTTCAAGGAATGTCATTCATTTTTCATTTCATTTCGTGTGTACTTCCATGTAGTATGTTACACCATTTATAATTGAATAACAATTCTAGACTATTATTCCTAACACTTACAGACGTGTGGAATATTCTTATAAAAACGATGCGTCTTAAGGAAATAAGTAAAACGGTGCGTTTTAAGGAAATTAGCAGAGAGTGATAAGAAGTTGGTATTCCTGACTTCAAGGAATGTCATTCATTTTTCATTTCATTTCGTGTGTACTTCCATGTAGTATGTTACACCATTTATAATTGAATAACAATTCTAGACTATTATTCCTAACACCTACAGACGTGTGGAATATTCTTATAAAAACGATGCATTTTAAGGAAATAAGTAAAACGGTGCGTTTTAAGGAAATAAGCAAAACGATGCGTAAGGTAAGTAACTAATTTGAATTTGAACAACAATCTTCTTCTTCTCCCTCCTTTGCTGATAATAGTTGCCCCCTTCGAACCCAACCTTGTCCTCAAGTTTGAATGTTGGAAACTGTAACTTCAACTCATTAGTGAATTCTCAAGTCGCATCTGCTGGTGGTAACCCATCCCAAGTCATTCATCTTTCTAGTATGGCTCTAGGTTGCAGGGAAGGTCCTTGATGCGGAATAGGAAGGGATCTCTGCACGACTTGATCTCCAACATGTTTCTTGAGTTGGGAGACGTGAAACACGGGATGAATCATGGAATAGGGTGGCAGATCGAGTTTATTAATTAGTACTTAAAAGTGTATTTTTATTAAGGTTTTATATCATCATTTTACACTTGAAGTATCAATAACTCTTTAACTAAAGCATGTTTTATAATATCATATCTAATACTATAAGATATCTTTAATTTATGGTAAATGTTCATCTTAAATACAGGACTATCACATAAATAAAAGTATTGATTGATAAGTTTAACTACTGAAATTGAGAAGACAAAGAGAGGGCTAAGCTTAGAAAAGAGATGCTGGTTCAATCCAAACTGGAACACTGTTCAGTCATTAGGTCATATTTGGAGCTGTAGATCTTGGATTTCAGTTTGGTTTATATGGCTAGAAAGCTAAGACATAAGACTAAAACATTCATGGGAGTCCAAGACTCAATTCTGTCTTTTGGAAGTCCAAATCTTAACATCAAAAGAGAAGTCTGAATCTATCCTACAGCCCAAACACAGTTCAGTCCATATCTTGAGTTCTAGAAGTCCAAATGCATCGATTCTTTTTTTTTTTAGAAAAATAAGACAATTTCCTAAAACTTTCATGAGATAATTTGATCAAATTCTGACGTTAGCAATGATGTTTTGTTCAGACAAGAAGATAAGGATTATCACCAAGTCAAGATGTGGCCACCCACTTAACAATTAGTCATCAAATCAATAGTTCCAAATTTTGGCCTATAAAAGGAGGTATTTACCATGCATTTAGGCATCTTGGTTTTAATATCAAGATCATGTTCTTCTCTCTCTCTTTATATTTTTGTAATGCTTAAGTTTTGTTTATATTAATCTCTTATTTATACTTTTCATTTCCTTTCCTTTACTTAGTTAACTCATATCTTATTTATGTTCTTATCTTATTTATTTATGTTTCTCTCTTTCATTATGTTTAGCTAAATTTATTATGTCAAGGTGAAAAGGTTACACTAATGGTGTAAGAATAAGTATAGTATAAACTCAACATGGACTTTAATGTTTGATACTAACATGTTTTGTATTTGTTAGTCACTCTTAATACTTAGCTTGTTAAATGGTTAATCTAGATTTATGTTTTATAACTCTTGGTGCAACAAATACTTGATCCTTTCATAACCAACTGTATGGTATAACCGACACCTATGTTATGAAAGGAACTTGATTTGTTATTAACATAAATTAACATCATGAATACCTGACAACATTTACAAGTATTAGCATTATTCGAATAAGATAACTAATGTAATTATGTTAACAATTTATAATCCTATTGGAACCTTCTTTGTGTGTGGTTTCCAATTGAGTAATAAAAAGAGTTTATACTATACTTGTTTGAAATACCATTAGTGGATCATTGACAATTATTTTATCCTTGTTTAATCCTTATATCAATATCACATCTCAAAACTCTCTTTAACTCCTTTTTTTGTTATTATCTATTTCTTTATTTGTAGTTTATACAGTTAACCTCCTTGTGGTTCGACCTCGGTCTTGCCGGGTTATTTATTACTTCGACACTCCTACACTTGGGAGAAGACATCAATCTTTTGGTCGTGTCACTTACAGGCTACAGTACTAACCTTCGCGACCACCTGGTAAGGACCATAATATTTCGCAGCTAACTTTTGTGATGATCTACTTAAAATAGATTGTAGTCTGTATGGCTGTAGCTTTAGATAGACATAGGCCTTGACCTCAAACTTCTATCACTCCGTTTCTTGTTTGCACTTGTGATCATTCTGTTCTAAGCGATTTGGAGGTGCCTCCTAACTCTGTTAATCACCTCCTCTTTAGTGTTTAGATATTCATCTATTGATGCCACTGCTGAATCCTTAGGAAAGTAGGAAACGTGTATGGGGGGACTCGTACACTACTTTGTAAGGCGTCATCTTAGTGGCTGAATGGTAGTTGGTACTGTACCACCATTTAGCTAGAGGTAGCCACCTTACCCATTGATTGGGACAATCTCTTGTCATGCATCTCAAGTAGTGCTCTATGCATTTGTTAACAATCTCAGTTTGACCGTTCGTTTGCTGGTGATAAGCTGAAGAATAGTGTAGGTTAACTCCTTGAATGCTAAACATCTCCTTCCAAAATCTACTGAGGAACATTGGGTCCCTGTCGCTGGTGATAGAAGTCGGTAATTCATTAAGTTTGTATATGTTTTCCATAAATACCTTAGCCACCTTGGGAGCAGAATACGGGTGGCTTAGTGCCATGCAGTGAGTATACTTACTAAATCGGTCCACCACTACCATGATGACATCCTTTCCCTTCAATTTAGGTAGACCCTCTATGAAGTCGATATTGATGTCGATGAATGGTGCAAATGGAATTGACAGTGGCTGTAGAAATCCTAGGCTAGCCACATTTTCATGCTTGTTTCTTTGGCAGACACTGTATTCCCTAACATATTGTATAATATGCTTCTATTATCCCTTCCAATAGAATAAGCTTTCTACAGTTTTAGTAGTAACCGTCATCCTTGAGTGCCCACCTATGACTGAGTTATGGAACATGGAGATAAGCTTACTTCGCAGTTCATCGTTGTTACCTACCACCACCTTTCCCTTTCTATTAAGATGGTTATTCACCCAAGTATAGTGTGGATGAGAGGGGGATGATTGTTGCAGATCCTTAATGATATTTTGTATAGCGGGGTCAATGGCATAAGACTATCTGATCTCCTCCATTAAACTAGTAGAAATGGTGGAAGTTGTCAAAGCATAGAGTTCCTTGCTTGGAATCCTAGAGAGGGCATCGACAGGGACATTCTCCTTTTCCTGCTTGTATTCAATGTCATAATCATAACCCTAAAAGTTTTACTAACCATAAATGTTGAGCTGGAGTTGTCAACTTCTAGTGTAGGAGGTATTTGAGGCTGATGTGATCTGTCCGAATGTGGAAATGCCTTCTCCACAAATAATGTTTCCATTTAGTGACTGCATGTAGAATCGCAAACATCTCTCTCTTATAGACAGACATGTTTTGTTGTTTTGGTCCTAAGGATTTGCTTATGAAAGCAATGGGATGCCCCTCTTGCATTAGGACTACCCCTACCCCTGCCTTGGACGTGTCTGTTTCCACTACAAATAGTTTGATACGATCCAGGAAAGGTCAAATTCGGATTTTGACGTAAAATATACAACAATCTAGTTTTACGACAACAATCATAATTCTCAATCCGACCGTTAGATCAGGCTGAAATTTTATGTGGAGTCTCCTGACATATTTTCCTACATTGGGTTAAAATGTCAGGTCAATCAGAGTTCGAGAAGGCATCACGATACTGGTCAACAGAGGCTGTATGAATTTTGTTATCTGCTTCTTTTTGACTTGTGGACTTCCTATTTGGCTAGGATTCTTTTCCAAAAAGGATGTGGCAGCTTATTTTGGGAATCTCCTAATTCTTCAAAGATCTTTAATGGGCTGCAACATAGTTTTCATGTGTGTCAAGGATTCATAAATGTTTCAGAATCCTTTTCTTACAAAGATTCCTTATTCATCCTAGCTACAAAAAGGAAAGAAGACTTTAGAATAAATTCTACCTTCATATTAGATTTTCTAGTCTATTTGGGACTTTTTAATGGTGAAAAATCTGATTCTATCATATTTAGGATGATAATTTTTGGATTTGTATTATTTGTATTATTTTCTTCTTAGTCTTTGGGTTATTATTACTTATTTGGATCAATTGTAAGTGGGCTTCATATAAGTCCACTTAAGGGGGCTCCATTAGGGTTTATTTAAGTCTAAAGTGAGTATAAATAAAGGCATAACCAAACATATAAGTTACGTAATTTTCAGATCAATAAACTTCTTTGCTGCACTTATTGTGTGTTGGTGGGATAATCTCCCTTTCTTGGTTCTCAAAAGGACTAAAAACAACTTATCAAAGAGCAACTGTCTTCGTGACGTCATCCTTATACTTCTCGTTCGTGAATCAATATTCGTTGGGTGGGGGTCTCTGTTTCCAATAGTGTTGGTGCCTAGGTACAAGTTATCTTTGTGTCACACTCCTATCAAACCTGATTTACTTGGCTTTCCGGGAATTGGTTTCTTTGTGTGTGGGATGCGTGACCATGTGATTACGAGGTTCGCATCATAGTTTGTTGAAATCTGGTAAGGCCAAGACTGGAGCACTTGTCATCAATTTCTTCAAGAGAGTGAATGCCTGTGCAACCTCTTTATTCCACCCTATGGCTCCCTTTTTTAGTAGAGAGGTTAATGGCTTAGAAATGCTGCCATAACCTTTAACAAATCTTCGGTAATATCTCGTTAGTCTCAAGAATCCTCTTAGCTGTTTTAAACTTAGAGGGATTAGCCAATCTAAAATTGTATGTATCTTGAGAGAGTTAGTTGCAACACCCTGTGCTGAAATAATGTGACCCAAGTATTCCACCTGTCTTTGGCTGAAAAAACATTTGTTAGCCTTGGCAACTAACTAATGCCCTCTTAATATCTCAAGGACTATCTCGAGGTGCTTATAATGATCAGATAAGGACCGACTATAAACTAAAATGTCATTGAAAAATACCAAAATGAACTTCTTTAAATGATCTCTGAAAACTTCATTCATGAGGCTCTGGAAAGTGGTTGGGGCATTGGTTAGGCCAAATGGCATGATAAGGAATTCATAATGACAGCTGTGAGTCTCGAAGGCTGTCTTAAATTCTTCCCCTACAGTCATTCTGATTTGGTGGTACCTTGACTTAAGATCGATCTTGGAAAAGGTTGTTACTCCCACAAATTCCTCTAAGAATTCTTCGATCATTGGAATGGGGTATTTGTCTTTGATGGTGAGCTTGTTCAATGCTCTATAGTCCACGCAATATGTCCATATAGAATCCTTCTTCTTAACCAGAATCACTGGGGATGCGAAAGGACTGGTGCTGGTTCTGATGATTCCAGTTTTGAGCATTTCCTTTACCATCCTTTCTAGGATGTCCTTCTGTAGCCCCGAGTACTGATAGGGTCTTAAATTTATCGCTTCACTCCCAGTTTTTAGAGGAATTCTATGGTCGTGAGCTCTAGGTGGTGGTAGTCCATTATGCTCCTAAAATAAATCCTAGTAAGATTTAAGTAGGCTCTGCAGATAAGCATCCTTGACGTCCTGAAACTAAGAAGCCAATGCCACTGAGCCTATTGTCTCCCTTCCCCTCCTTTGCTGTTCTCAGACTATATAAAAGTAACCAGCCACTTGCTTGTGATTCCCAACTAAAGAACTCAACTGTTTTAATTCAATAGTTTAGAACTTGGGTGGATTCTCCCCCTTGAGTAAAACCCTCTGCCCTTGCCAATCAAATGACATCCATAAGTGTTTGTAGTTGCACAATATGTCTCCTAACAAGGAAAGCCATTGTATTCCAAACACCATCTCATAGTTGTTGAGCTTGATGATATACACATCTGCCTAGAAGCTTATCCACTGCATCTTCAATCTTAGCCCTTTGCACATGGACTGACATACCATCTTCTCGCCATTGGTTGCTTGCATTATCATTGGTTTAATGGCTATCAACTGATACTGCAATTTAAAGGCTATAATTGTATTTAAGAAATTGTGAGTGTTGTCTGAGTCTATCAGAATGCAAACTTTGGTCTTATCTATTTTTCCATTGACCTTCAGAGTGTTGAGCCTCACGGTTCCTTTCAAAACATCCAAGGAAATGTGGGGGGTGAGCTCTCTTCCATTGACTTCTTCTTTTAGCATCTCTTCCTCTAGTATCCCCTCTTCCTCCTCCACAACACTAAGTGAATACACCTTTTTATTCCTACACCTATGACCAAGAACAAACTTGTTGTCACACCAAAAACACAATCCCTTCAGCCTCCTATCCTTGAATTCTTGGCTTCTAATGGATTTTGTGGGCTTCATGTGGTTTTTACTGAAACTGTTGCTGAGGTTATTGGTCCATGGGGCTGGAATGGGTTTTTATGGGATGGGATGGCAGTTTATAATGTTATTTATGGTGTTTTGTGGAAGGTTAGCTATGGTCTGGGTAGGATGGTTTGCGAAAACACCCAAAGATCTCCTAACATAGCTTGGAGACTTCCTATATGCTAGAGTATTGGCCTATAATCTAGCTAGATTATAAGCATGTTTAAGGGTTTTGGGCTCAAACATCTTGACTGTGTTCTTTATTTCCAATTCTAATCCACCCAAGAATATAACCAAAGCTTGTTTCTCGCTCATTTTTGCCTTATTCCACAAGATATCGAATTCCTGAATGTATTCTTCCAATTCTCCCTGTTGCTTTAACTCCATCAATTCTTCTAGAGGATCTTATTGTCCTCCAAATCGGTAGGAAATAACGTCCATGTAGTCCTCCCAAGATGCTTTTTGGTTTGCCAAACTTCTTAGAAAGATTTGATGCCAATAAAGAGCAACTCTATCTAGATAATAAGATGTTATTTGCAGTTTTCTGAATCAACCATGTTTTCCATCTCAAAATACTATGTGCATTTGAAGAGCCATTTATGCACATCTTCCCCATTGAAAGTAGGGAAAAATATTTGGGTTTATGTACCTTGTAAGTAGGTATCATGCCCTCATGTAACTCCTTATTTCTGAACTCTGCTCCTTCGGGGCTTGAGGTATGTCTCTCCATGTTGTGGCTAGAGCTACCTGGAGCTTGAGATAGTTTAACAAGGTAAACTTTATCTGTTGTGCCATGGTTCCCATCATGTTCCTGATATCATTAATCTAAGCCCTTTGGTTTACAATGGTTTGATCGAGTTTTAAACTCTATCCTTTCAGCGTATCCATCAACATTTCATACTTCTAGCCACTGTCTTGCTTGACTGCTGTGATGGAGTCTTCAATGCGTTTGAACTTTGATGCTCTTATGTCTGGTGGCATGGTGGTAGTCCGGGGATTGCTTGCTCTGATACCACTTGTTAAGGGGAAAATACTATAATGCCAATCTGTATTTGGTCCAGAGGTGGAGGGGAATGAATGGAGTGGGGAAGGTTGAGACTGGTACGGTGTCGTTCAATGTTTAGCCATGGTGGCTGTGAGGTATAGTTAGTAGAGAGTGATAAGAAGTTGGTATTGCTGACTTCAAAGAATGTCATTCATTTTTCATTTCATTTTGTGTGTCCTTCTGATGTGATCCAACCATCAAAGGATCTATGAGAGGTTCCAGTTGGTCCAGTTACTAGGCTTAGGGCTAAGAAGTTCAAAGAAGCTTTCAATGCACTTCTTCAAGATACATGGGCTAAGGTGCACTTCAAGATGATTTGTAATAATAAAGAGCAAACCTTGATTAATCTAATTCATGTTCAAGAGGGGCTTGTTGGTGGAACCAAGACCATTACACAAGGATTGGGAGAAGAAGATTAGATTCGGACAGTTTGACCTTTTGTTACTCTTTTAGTCATAACTGCAGCTACAGATCGAATTTTGATGTGATTCTAGTTGTGCTGAAAACTAGACTTCGATACCTTTCCAACGGTATATGGTACGCCTTCCAATTCATTAATACGAGAGAGAACCATCTATTTTAAGTTAGGCTTTACTATTGCCAGACAGAATGCGGAAACAACGAACTTGTTTTATTTAATTAGTTGGGCTATCAAATTTTATTTATTTTGAGAGGAGACGATTTTTTTGGGTTTTAGACTTGTTTATTTTGTTTATTTTAATTTGTTTGGGTTAGTTTTAGCTTGGGTTGATTATTATTTAAATTGGGTTTATGTGAGACCTATTAGGGAAACTAAAATTTTGACTTGGAGTTTAAATACTCTTTAGGAATAATTTTAGGTCAGACTTTT
>Ga0325414_1007712_pt1 | contig 11390 bp, 9 predicted proteins | sample PopdelMetagenome_8_FD_206183 | JGI IMG/M metagenome (GOLD analysis project Ga0325414, IMG submission 206183) | Populus deltoides microbial communities from Bellville, Georgia, United States - Leaf-PdKOR-R3 | ecosystem: Host-associated > Plants > Phyllosphere > Phylloplane/Leaf | place: USA...
TTTTGAAAGATCTTTGTGTTTTGGGAAATTGGGACTTAGGCTAAGGGGCTTATGAACATCACACAAATATCACAATCTACATTTTGTGATGCTCATGACTAAATTTTGTTTTTGAACATCAATGTTCTATGATATTTGCACAGGTGATCAGGATGCCATACAATACATGTGTAGGGAGGCGCCAAAAGCAGTCATTGAACTTGAGAACTATGGTTTACCATTTTCTCGAACAGAAGATGGAAAAATTTATCAGCGTGCATTTGGGGGTCAAAGTCTAGATTTTGGAAAAGGTGATTTGAGATTGCAGAGTCATGTGCTTTATGTTAATAGCTTTCTAATATTTGGTTATTCTTACAGGTGGGCAGGCATATCGTTGTGCATGTGCTGCTGATAGAACTGGGCATGCTCTTTTGCATACTCTCTATGGCCAGGCTATGAAACACAATACACAATTCTTCGTGGAATATTTTGCTCTGGATCTAATAATGAATAATGATGGTATGTTTATAAATATCATTTACATTTTTTTCTAACATTGTTCACTTGTTTGTGCTTGATGGTATAAAACAATCAGTGTATCTCAGACTATGTTTGGGAGGGTTTTAAAGGGAAGGGAGAGGGATTAAACCCTCCAAGCTTGTTTTGGGGTTTATTTCCAAAGAGAGGAAAGATCGGAGGATTTATGATAACCTTTTAAGTCTCTCCAAATCATAGAAAACATCAACAATAGAGGGAATGGATTTGGTATACAATTTTTTTTTTCCCCATTATTACCCTTAGACCTTATCATCCTCCATTAACCAAACTCCATGTACATGGACTAAAACCATTTGTACATGGTTGCTCTAATTGGTTGAAACATCTTTAAGTCATGGGCTTCAAGGGATTTTGGGTACTGAGCTTATCAGATCTCTGCCATAAGGCTAGTTGATGGTTTCTCATAATTGTTCAAGGATAATTTTGTATTGTTGCCGTACAAGTCATATTCAAGATGTTACATTAAGTGGTGCCTTTTTGGTTCATTTTTAGTTGTATTTACTTTTAAGCTTTATTACATTGCATTTATTTTATTATCTATATTGAATATCTTGCTTTTTTATTATTTTTTTTTTCTTTTAGGCCTTTACATAGAATAAACAGTGTATTTTCTTGTTATTATACTTGGAGGATACATATGCTGTAAGTTGACTGCTTATTGATATTTGATGAACAGGTAGCTGCCAAGGAGTAATTGCATTGAATATGGAAGATGGGACATTGCATCGATTCCGTGCTGCGTCAACAATTCTGGCCACAGGGGTACTATATTGTAGCCAATGCTTGCTGGATTTCAAGTACTTGAAAAAGATGCCTTACTTCAATTTACCTGTATCCTTGTATGTTTTCTCAGGGCTACGGTAGAACATACTTTTCTGCAACCTCAGCTCATACATGCACTGGAGATGGCAATGCAATGGTTGCACGGGCCGGGATTCCACTTGAGGTTAGCTGTGATTCTCATACCTGAAGTGAGTAATATAGAAGTTTTCATATCCAGGTATTTATTTTCTTCTTGATGTATACTTCCACAGGATCTGGAGTTTGTTCAGTTTCATCCTACAGGCATATATGGGGCTGGGTGCCTCATTACAGAAGGTTGCTTCTTTTTTCAGCTCACTTGGAAAACGCGTTGCATGTCTTTTTCCTTATTTTTTTTTGCATGTTATGAATGTAGCATGATTACTTTCTCCAAATAAACTGATTTTGATTCATTTTAAACTGAACAATGTCTGATTCTATTTTTTTTCTGTGTCACGTAGGATCTCGTGGTGAAGGTGGCATCCTTAGGAATAGTGAAGGTGAGCGATTTATGGAAAGGTATGCACCTACAGCCAAGGATCTTGCTTCAAGAGATGTTGTTTCAAGATCCATGACCATGGAAATTCGGGAAGGTCGCGGTGTAGGTATGCTTGATTACTAGATCCAGATATTTGCTAATTACATGCATTTAGCAGATTTTATGTGTATGTTTATTATCATTACTTTTCTTGTATCTGAAGATTTGACTTGAACTGTGAGCTGATCTAGAACAGATTCTCAGAACAGTAGATTTTTGTATGACTAGAATGTAGGTTTTAGTAAGAAATATTTCTTATGTTTATTTTTGTTCTTTTCTAGTTTATATTTGCAGTTGCTTGTTTCTTGTGAATCATGGTAAGTTGTAATACATTTATTTATGCCTGGACCGATATCTACTTCTAGGTTTGAGTGAGAAGCTATATATCCATGCGTTGCCCTGTTACACTAGACTACAAGGATTGAAAGTAGTACCTGCTCTCTATGTGATATGGATACTCAGTTTAATATATAGAACGAATTTCATGCTGTTTTGACAGGACCTTTGAAAGACCATATCTATCTGCACTTGAATCACTTGCCCCCAGATGTGCTCAAGGAGAGGCTTCCTGGTATTTCTGAAACTGCTGCCATTTTTGCTGGTGTGGATGTTACAAAGGAACCCATCCCAGTGTTACCAACTGTGCACTATAACATGGGTGGAATCCCCACAAATTACCATGGAGAGGTGAGAGTTAAAGAAATGCATCTTTTGGGTTTTGCTATTGTCACTAGTCAGATGCTATAAAACATGTGTACATAAACCAAACTTTTTCAAAAAAAAAAAAAAGTGTACATAAACCAACAGAAGGCTAAATAATCAATTGAGAAAATATTTAGAACTAGGTGCTTTAGGTTTAAATTATCATGCTTCAGTATAACATATTCATGAAAGAGGACATTTCAAATCAGCAAAAATATAATATTTTTTTAAATCAGACAATGTTGTTTTTCGATTCCATCACACTCGTACTCAATTCATCAATTCATTTTCAGTATCCTGCTTTCTTAACTGTAGCTCATTATGTTCTTCAGGTAGTAACCATTAAAGGTGATGATCCAGATGCTGTTATTCCTGGACTAATGGCTGCTGGTGAGGCAGCCTGTGCTTCAGTTCATGGTGCCAACCGACTTGGTGCAAATTCTCTTCTTGACATTGTTGTGTTTGGCCGAGCTTGTGCAAATAGAGTAGCTGAGATCCATAGACCAGGCAAGTTGAATGTTTAATTGCTGTAGATGAATTAGCGATGGGGTAGGTGTTAGGATTTAGTTTCCTATACAAAGAAAAAGATAGGCTCGAGGATTTGATGTCTTCAAATCTCATTTTGCAGGGGAGAAACAGAAACCTTTGGAAAAGGATGCTGGGGAGAGAACTATTGCACGGCTGGATAAACTAAGAAATTCAAATGGATCAATTCCAACTTCACAAATTCGGTTAAATATGCAGAGGATAATGCAGAGCAATGCTGCAGTGTTTCGCACGCAAGAAACATTGGAAGAGGGTACTCAATTTACATGAACTACTGTTTTGTCTTGCTATAATTCCAAAACTCTCAGGTCATGTTTTGTGGAATGCATGTTGATCTAGTAAAGTGAACTATCACTACTTCCTCTTGTTGGTACATTAAATTAAACCATTACGGTCTCTAGCATACCATCCTCTAGCTGCATTTAATGGATATTGATTGTCCCAATCTTTTCCCCTTTTCCTTGTCCCTTTCTTTTTCTCCTTTTTGCATGAATTGTAAAATTGAGTTATTATTACATGAACTTGAAGGGAAGGGGGCTTAGGACTCAAATACCAGTCCCACAGTTCTAATTTTTTTTTTTACTATTTTAAATTTTCAATTGGCTTCAATTTGATTATACTGCCATTATTTTGAGGCAATTTTTATTTTGATCATATTTATCTTACTATGCTTATTATTCCTACCCTGTTACTTCTGCAGGTTGTCATTTGATTGATAAAGCATGGGAAAGCTTTCATGATGTTAAAGTGAAAGATCGGAGTTTAATATGGTATATTACATTTGAGGCTGTTGATGATCAAATTATTTGCAGTTTCTTTGTTGTTTGAACTTCAATTATCATGTCTTTTAACAGGAACTCTGACTTAATCGAGACTGTAGAGTTGGAAAACCTTTTGATAAATGCCTGTATAACTATGCACTCTGCTGAAGCTAGGAAAGAGAGCAGAGGAGCACATGCCCGTGAAGACTTCACTGTTAGTCTAGTTCTCTCTTCAGTTAATTGTTTCTCTTTTGCTTCCAGTTTTCTTGCAATAAAAGTAAGTTGCTTTGCTTTTGCAGAAAAGAGATGATGAGAAATGGATGAAGCACACTCTGGGGTAAGTCTTATATCTTGTTTCTACCAGAAGATTATTTATTTGAATCGAGGAGTAGATTTCCTGTTATCATAGCAGAGACTGAATTCTGAAATGGAGCAATTCAATTGATGAGTCAACCTGTTAGTTTGGAGGATTGTGATTCCATCCAAGTCAACCTCATTATTCATTCATGTTAACACGACGGTGCTTGTTGGATTTGCAGGTATTGGGAGAAGGAGAAGGTCCGACTTGATTACAGGCCAGTTCACATGAACACATTGGATGATGAGGTTGAGACCTTCCCACCAAAGGCTCGTGTTTATTGATATATATTTGATCTTTAAAGAACCAGGATGGCATGTGGAGAGGTTTTGCTGAGATGCAATAACCTCCATGGTGAGAATAAGCCTGCGGTTGCAATAAATTATCTATCTTAGGTACATCACTTTGACCGTAATGCTACTAAATTCAAGATGGAAATCATCCATATATCTTAATCGATCAAAGTTGGATTTGTATTTTTAGCAGTAAGTGAATGCTGATTCATTGTTAGTTCAGCCAGCAATGAGTTGCTTGGAATTTTGTCTGAAATTCTTCAATTTCCAACTTCTTGGTTTCTACATTGTAATGGAGTCACTGGTCTAAGGTGGCGTGTACTGATCACATACTTGTTCCTAAAACTGTCAATAAGATAATAATTGGTTGCATGTGTTAGGTGTGTACTTACTGCCTTATTTTAATCTCAATTAGTTTTCTTCGGCGCCAATCATCAAGCTATTACCAGGAAATGTTAGATAATATGTAGGCCTCAACGTATATCATTACTATATTTTTGTGCCCTGGGCCAAGCCATAATCCGTTCAACATGGAAGCAGTGTAGGGATGTGAAGTTTGTTTTAGGCTCTATTTGTTAGGAAGTAGGGAAAAGGGTAAAAACGAAAGGATGGATATTAACCTTGCTGTGGCTAATAATTGAGGAAAAGGATGGAAGAGATACATGCTGCGAAGGATAGCACCCATGACCCAACCCAAAAGGAGGAAGCAACCCCGTCCTCCCTTCTCATCTTCCCGAGAAAAAGAGGGTTCGTTGCTGGTTTTAGAGGTTTTTATTGCTTTCGGCTCTTGAGGTCGAAGATGCTTTGTTCGGTGGGAAATTCTTTTTGGCATGGCTAATCATCTCTTCTGCCTTTTCTCCTTTCTGATTCAAGGTGGGATTATGAATAATGAGTGGTCATCTTTGAATATAAACTACAACAACAGCATAGATCACTGGGAGCTGGTTCTGAAAGAATTGGAGGCAATAGAGGGAGAAGAGTAAAGTTTTTTTCTTCAGAAAGATTAAATGAGAGCTTCAACAGGTACCGTCCAAGTCGAAATCTATCATAGCAATTTCCTTTATTTTTTTCGGTGATATATCATAATTCGTTACAAGAACATCACGATAGAGGGAGGGGCAAGTAAAGACCGATCGTGTATACAACTAACTACTGGGTGGTCTACATTTAAGTCATCATTGTCTTGTTTAATAATTATGACTATTGCTGTGATGACCAGTGGACTGTGTTTTTAGTTTCAAAAGCATGGAATTTGAAAGTAAGGTAAAGAAATTTGCTGTAATGAGTAGTTTATTTGATTTGTCAAAGAAACAATGTCACCCACCACAAAAAAATAAATAATAGACGTCTCTCTCCATCTTGTCTTGAGGTGAGGACAATTAAAGCCACCATAGCAGTCTTCGGATCAAAACATGAATCCATTGCAAATTTGACTGAAAAACAACCATTTGTCATCATTTACGAAGAATTATTTAAAAATGATCGTCACTTCATGTTCTTGTTTGCAATGAAGACATGCACCCACTATCCTAGTAAGGATTACAGTTTTGCAAGAGCTTAGCAATCAAAAACAAATAAGAAGAAACAAATCCTAGTGTGTGACTAATCAAAATGATGAAGAAATTGCTTAGTACACGTTGTGCCATCACTTTCTTCTCATCTTATTTAACGTTCATTGTCTACTGTCTTCCGAGTAGTAGAAGCAGCTAAAAGTCAATACTCGGCACCAAAAACTAAAAAAAAAAAAAAATAGAGTGGTTTACAGTAAATTATCGGTCCCCTCTAATTCACTTGCTTTCTTGTTTGCTCAAAATACAACCACCAACATTAAAACTTCAATGGCCATGCTCTATTGTTCAAACTTCAAAATCCTTCATCCCTCAATTACTCGAAAAAAATAAAAAGAAAAAAAGACAAGACTGGACCCGTGAGCGCTGTTCGTGACATTTGTAACGTCATTAGGAGAAGCTACCACAAAAAATAAACAGCAGGGTAGGTGTTAAGCTTACAAATTTAACCTTGATAGAGACTTTCTATAGGCATTGGAGTCCAAGTTGGACGTAGAGTTAAAACTCAAAGAGGTCAGCCGGCCTTTCATGACGGACCAAATTAAAGAAGGTAACAGCTTGATGAGTGGGTTAACTCGTTATCTTCCACACGGTGACATCATACTTTAAGAATAAGATTTAGCTACCAAACTACTTAGCTATCAAACTACGAGGGCTGTCGTTTAATTAATTAGTTTAATTCATCAGTTTTTAGATTTGTTTTTTATAATTTGCTGGTTTGAATTTTATAAATTTTAAATCACTAAAAGTTTATATGACTATTAATTTCAAGACCCGTGAAATTAGTTAAAGTACATACAAATTGACATAAACATTTATATTAATAAAAAAAAAAAAGATTGAGCTATCTTGCAAAATACCAAATTCAAATTGAGCAAAAGCTTGACAAATCCTAACAAGAAGATGTTAATAAGATTTTATAACTTTATCATTAAATTTTATGTAAACAGACACACACAAAAATACCATCCAGGAAAGTGCCAGTGAATTAGACGGTGCCTGTTGGTTTTGAATAGTCTTGATTTCATTTTCAGCCGCATTTTCATTTTTTTTAAGTTCCTCCACGAGGGAAAGGGTATTTGATAATATTATATACTAGGTGTGGGCCCCCATTACGTAGCCATATTTTTTCCGTAGTAAAAACAATGTCCAGACACCACAAGTACGTTTTGAAAAAAAATAAAAAACCAATGACATAGCTCTGAACAGTATAATAAGTTGATTTATTTTAATTACAGGATAAAAAAATTGACAATGATAATAAATAAATAATTTTTTTTTCAAAAAATCAAAATAGTAAGGACTAAATTGAAAAGAAAAATAATTTTAACAAAGGAACAAAATAATCAAAATAATAAGAACTAAATTGAAAAAATTAATATACCATAAATTTGTATTAAGGGATCAAATTGAAAACCAAAAACAATCGCACAAAAGGGTTAAAAAATAAAATTCAGAATAATGAGAATCAAAGTGGAAAAAAAAACACAACAAATTGAGATTTAAAGATGAAATTAAAATAAAACATCAAATCTTTACAAAAAGACCAAGGGCTAAGGATAAAAATTAAAAACCAGGAGAACATACACCAAATCTGAAGGCAAGACAATTTGAGGGGTAGCTTTGAAAATTTACAGGGCTAGGCACCAAAACCAAGGAGGAGAGAGAGGAAGAAAAAAAACGGTTGTTGACGCCAAATCAAAGGTTTGTTCAGGACATACACTGACCAAGGATGGGGAGGTTGCTGAGATGATTTGGAAGCCGCCTTGGAAGCATTCGTTTGAAAGCGGCGCCGCCACATACCCCGCCTAAAGATCGCGACATTCCTCTATGTGTTGACTTGTGCAATGCACACTTCAACCATTTTTTTAATATTATTTAAATGTTAAAGGATAAATCAGCCCCTCACTCCACCTAAAAATAACAACAAAAAAAAAAGAATCAATGTGAAAAGAAAAAAATGATCATGAACCAAAGTTGCTTTTTTTTTTAATCTTAAAGTAAAATATAATTCAATTTAGGTTAACTCGACTAACCTCCGACTCATGACTCGAGATCTGAATAAAAAAAAAAGACTTTTAAAAGAATGATCTAGCAAAAAAGATCAAAGTTTAATAAAAAAAAACATTGAGAAAGAAAATGCAAGCCAACTCGAGTTCATTTGACAACTCGCCCTTACAATAACCAAATAGAAAGAAAAGTAAAAAAATAACAAAGCTCAATGACAAATAATTTAATGCAAAATGATAAATTTTTTAAAAAAAGTCATAAAAAAACCAATGAAATTTTTTTTGAGTCAACTTACGTTAACTCGACTAATCCGTCACTCACGATATGAGATTGAGATAAAGAAATAGACTTCCAAAAGAAGGACCTAACAAAAAAGACTGAAGTTCAATACAAAAAAAAAACATTGAGAAAGAAAATGCAAGCTAGCTAACCCGGGTTAACTTGACTAACATGCACTTTAAAATAACCCAACATAAAGAAAAACAAAAAAAAATCACATAGTTCATGGGTCAATAACTTAACGTTAAAGGATGAAGTTGTAAAAAAAATGAATTTCATAAAAAGAACATTAAGGAAAAAAATCTAAGTCAACTATGGTTAACTTGACTAATATGTTACTCGAGATATGAGATCGGGATAACTCAACAAAAAAAAAGAGAACTAACAATAAAGTCAAGGGCCTAATAACTAAATGTCAAACGATGAATTTAAAAAAAAAATCAATTTTCAATAAAAAACCCCCAAAAAGAAGCTGAACTTAAATTGAGCCCGATCATGAGACCAAGATTGCCATGTTGGAAGGCAATGATGAAAAAATAACAAAGTAAAAATATTAAACTGTAAAACAATTTAAAATCCAAACGATGCAGACTAAATATGGTATAAACTAATGAAAGAAAAAAAATTAGGGGTTAAAGGGAAAAACAAAATAAACTAAGAAAAGGATAAGAAAAAAAAGATTATCCAAAGAATGAGGACCAAAATTGGATAAAAAAATCAAATGCAATAAAATGGTATGGGACAAAATTGTAAAAATATAATAATCAAGAAAAATATAAAACACATGAATAGAGCAATAAAAAATAGAAAGACTAAATTGGATAAAAAAAATCAAATGAAATAAAATGCATATGGATGAAATTGAAAAAAAAGCTAAACCTAAAAAAGCATCAAAAGCAAAAAAAAACATAATAATCAAAAGAAAGAGGGCTAAAATTCATACAATTATAATCTAAATGTCATTTTTTTTAAAGGGTTGGCAAGATTTTCAAGGGCATGATAAAAAAGAGAGAAGGGAAAGAAAAAACTCCATCTTCTCCCAACTGGACCTTTTTCGTGAGCACACGTCATACTACCGAAAATAGAATATCTTGTCGCTCCCAAAGCCATCATGGATTGAGGATTTTGTTAACTGGACAGCTCCGCACGCGTCGCCTGAATGACACAAGGGTGTCACGCGCTAACACGTGGCAAAAGTTTTTTAATAGTATTTAATTACTGAAAATTACCAAACAACCCTGACTAAATCCAAAAATAATAAAAACTAGAATAAAAAGAATAAAACAACCTTGAAATCAACCCCCCTTTTCTTTATTCCAAGAGTTATTCTGCTATTTAACTGTTTTAAAAAATAGAACGGACGAAGAAGCCTATTTGTGCATATATATTGTTTTTTCTCTCCTAACGGTATGACCTAACTTAAATGTGCAATTTTTTAAATAAAAAGACTAAAGAGCCCTTCACTGAAAGGTTAACATTTTTTTTGTTTTTAATAGCAAAATAAAGTAGATTATGGTCACCAAAATAATCATGATACATAATTATTGCATGCGTGTGATCGGGTCAATAATAGCTTGATTCATGAAGTAGGGCTTCTGAATTTATTTTTTTTTTGTTTTTTTGTTTTTTTTTACGATAAGAACCAAACCCTATCTTTCCATTAAGCTATCACGGCAAACCCCACCTCTAAAGCTAACAATATTGCTAGAGGACCCAAATCCTGACGACTCGCCTAAGAAAGAAGCTAATGCACGTCGTGGACTTTGGAGTTATCGGGACTGTTTTTGTTTGTGGTTTTTCATGGATGATTTAGTAATCTTCAAGTTCTTGCTTGCTGCGCTTAGTTTTGCCATTTTTTTGTATAGTATTGTTAATTTCTTTTTAATTTTATGTAAGTTTGGGAGTGTGTTTCAACATGTAAGATTACTTTGAAAAAGATATTAAATCAATTTATTTTTAGTGTTTTTCAATAATTTTAATATATTAATATAAAAATATATTTTAAAAAAAAACATTTACATCGTAATATCAAATACATATCTACTGTGACTGCCACGTCGTTCGCTTTTGAAGTCTGAAATCTTGGCAAAATATGATATTTTTTGCCAGTCAGACCCAAGAATTGAATAAAAACTACAGTGAATTGAATAAAAATAAAATAAACTGATTTTATTGCAAAAGAAATATTAATGTCAGTTTAACTATAATCACAGTACCGTTGACAACAAAAGAGAAAGGAGGCTTTTGCAAAACCTACAACATCCTTTCCACTAATTAAGATGGAAAACTGTAATCAGTTTTTTATAAAATAAACTGATTTTTTTAAATATTATATAAAAAACTAATTTAATTTTTTTCAAATAAAAAATAATTTAAAAAACATGCAACACGAAAAAAAAATTAAAATTAAAAAGGGAGCTGAATACTAGACTTCTGCAACAATTTGTTGTCTAATCACACAACTAAGAGCGGTGGACTGTGACTTGAAATTTTGTCTATTTATTGGAAATATAATTTTTCTACACCTTGCACTGAGATCTTGAATAATGCTATGATACAATCCAATTAAGCTTCACTTTGTTCAGCAACGTCTAATCCGGGAAGAAGGCTTCAGTCACTATAAGAGGATATATACACGACTCTTGTCTAATTAAATTAGGGGCAAGGATATATATATACATACTACTCTTGTCCAATTTTAAGGTTAAAATCCACTTTGAATATCCATTTTCGGGTTTTTTTTCTTGTGATAGGACCCATAAAATCAGCCTGAGTTGTTCTATTTTTGGAATTCAGACTTTATGTTTTTTTTTCTTTCTAATTTCATTATTTTTAGTTTATTTTATTCACTAATTTAGCCTTTGATCACCAAGGGTAAATTGCTTGTCTTGTTTGTAAGTATGTGACCATCATTATTCAAACTTACAAGTGTATTGTGCATTTTTTTCGTTATACATTAATTGTTGTTGTTGTGAGCTATAGATTGAACAGAAAATT
>Ga0325414_1007714_pt1 | contig 11390 bp, 6 predicted proteins | sample PopdelMetagenome_8_FD_206183 | JGI IMG/M metagenome (GOLD analysis project Ga0325414, IMG submission 206183) | Populus deltoides microbial communities from Bellville, Georgia, United States - Leaf-PdKOR-R3 | ecosystem: Host-associated > Plants > Phyllosphere > Phylloplane/Leaf | place: USA...
TGTTAGGCTAACTTTTTGCTTATGTTTTGCCCCCAATTTCAGCTCTCAATTGATCCTTCCTGTAGGTTAGGCTAACACACATGTTGATAATCTCAAACATGTGGTCTACTACACCAAAGCAATATAACTTCTTTTCTGCCATGATTCTCTCCCCACGAATCAAGCAAATAGATCTAGGAAGTCATCATTTAACTCATGTTTAACCTCAAGTTCATATGTTCTTTAAAAGACTGATATCGTGTGAGATTGATAGCCATTATGAATAAAATTCAAGAAAACAATCCTCTCTTATGAAAGGCCACCTTTATACATTTAAAGGGGGGGTGGGGCAATAAAATAAATGGAGGAGAATAAAGGGAAGGGGAAAATAAAATAAAAATCAAAGAAAATTAGGAAGGGAGAAGAGCAAATACAGAGAAAAGAACTATAAAGACACAAGATTGGGTAGGAGGCCTTCCATGTGAAAATTTTGGCTCAAAGGTATACTATTGGACACGAGGTTTGGAAAATCAGTAGGGGCCATCCAGTACTTTTTTGTTGGCAAATAAGAGGCTTTTAATATTTGCTTCTTGACAAAAAAGAATTGATTCTAGTGATTTTTTATTCATAATACTTGTTTGGTCTACAACAAAACATGTGTAAGTCAAGTAGCTGTTTTTTTTCTCATTGTAAATGTCTTGTTCTAATTCTTGGTTCTCTATTTTTAATGAATTAACATGTAAACGTAAAACCTGAAATCATATACTTATGAAAGCATAATTTTAATTTTCCATGTTTGAGAATCTTCAATAACCCGAAACCTTCTTAAGTAAATTTGAAATCTATATGGAAAATGTATGTCGTCAATTCATAAGCATAGGGAGAGAATACCAATGATTGTCATCTTTATAAATCATGAAAATCAGTAGGGGAGTTGCAAGTTGTCAGATCATAAATCATGAAAAATCACAGCCTAACATCATATGAGAAATGAAAATTAAAAGGAAAATAATCATGCATGGTCATAAAGATAGTTTTTTTTTTAAGGTTGAGTTTTGTGTCTATATTGGTGAGATCTCTTCTCATAACTATGGCCTGTGTGTAAGAACAATTAACAAGAGTGGCAGCTCAAGTTCACGACATGACTTGAAAAAATTAGGAAGAATAGTTTCTTAAAATAAAGCCATATGTTAGTGTTTTTTAGCAAAGTTATCACTAAAACCTAGCTTTTCTTTCTAGTATGAAAGACATGCACACAACATATTACCTCTTTCTATTAGTAATTTTTTTTTTTACGGTGGACATGTCATATCAGCATTTGTATACTCTTTTGATAATTATTTAGAAGTAGTATCAGTTTTTTTGTTTTTATATTCAGATTGCATTACAACCAAGTCTTTTTTTTTACAAAAAAATCATTTTTGCATATTCTATCATTGTACAATAAAAAAGAGTATACGTCTTTTTAGTTCTTTTTTAATTGAATAAAAAGAAAAGAAAAAAAGAAAAAAAATATTTTTTACATTTTAGCATTTGAAAAAAAAAATACTTGTTTTAGCATTTTCATAAAAAAAAAACTTTGCATGCATATTTGGACTTAATGACAAGTTTATTAAATCCATTAAAACTTGACTAAAATGAAATAGCCCATTAGATTTTATATATATATATATATATATATATATATATATATATATAACCCATGTTAAAAAAAATAAACTATGACAAAAATTCTCAACTTACAAGAACAAAAGAGCCAAAGCTCATTTTTGCCACTCATGTGGGTCCAATGTTCATTTTAGAAATGTCTTAAATGACAAGTCTTTTTTTTATATGGACTGATGTCAAGATCTTGTGAAATACAAGTTTCCTTTTTAGGTGACCAATGAAAATTTTTCATGAATAACCAAAATGACAAGTTTCCTTTTAAAAAAAGATCGAAGTTAAGATTTTAATTTTGAGAATAACCAAATCGAGGAGTTTTTTATTTTAGGGATAGACATCAAATTCTCCATATAAACAATTGAAAATTAAATAAAAAAAGAAGCTAAAAGCAATTGGGATAACTATTGGGATAACTAAGGGCAATAAAAAAAGAAGATAAATTTAGAAGAAAACATATAGCAAAGGTAACCTTTCATAAGAAAAGATGTTGTAAGGGTGATATCATTCCCTTTTTAAGCATAACTAACCTCTTATCTGAATCTCTAGGATCAGTGTATATTTTAGGATCTTTAATTTTTTGTAATTACTAGGTGGCGACTCCTAATTTTTCTTGATATCATATTTTCCCCTACCAATTTTAAGGGGCCTCAATCAATGTCTACCGATGTGTGATGTTCAAGACAAAACTTCTGAACATATAATAATGACTTTCTAATACATGGAACATGTAAAATATTAGATAAAGTAAAAATATGTTTGGGTGTGCGGATGGTAAAATAAGTAATATATGATATAACGAGTCCCTTACATTCACCTACATGCAACTCATCTTTGCCAAGATAAGGTTATGAACCCATCATATTCGTAAAGTTAAGTGTCACATGTTAGTTTGTAGTAGTACTAAGAAACTAAGTAATATGAGTAGTGATGAGAGCATGATTAAACGTTAAATGAACATTACCTTGTAAATTATAATTAGTTAACTACGGATATTGTTGTGCTGAATGACTAAAACCATAGCATAACTAGCATTTCACAGACCAATTATCGGACCATTTATTTGAAAAGGAATTAGAGGAGGAGAAAAGAGTACCTTCTTGCTATAAATTTTATCCAGAATCATAACCATTATTTGTTGTGAAAAATGTTGTATTATGATTGTTTTGGTTATTGTTTCAACATCCATCATGAAAACGTCTTTGAACACCGCGATTTTGATTATAACTACTGCTGTTAGAGCCTAAAAAATTTCCCTGGGAATGGTAGGATTATTTTTTAGCAAGAAAGGTTGTAGGAGACTCAACAAGTATGTACAAATAGGATCTACAAATTCATATGTAATAAGTGATTGTGAAGATCAATTTAAGAGAGAGGCTCAATCTTGGTAGAAAGGTTAGTTAGTAAATCTTTAAACTCTCATCTTAACTCTCTAAAAACATACAGATTAAAATCCTTTAAAAAGATCATTCTATTTGCAGCAGCTAATTCATCAAAGAGAGACTTTGTTGTAAATAAGCACTAGCTATATCATCGCCTTGTCATAGCTTTTGAAAAGAACCATGGAGTTGTATAATTCTAGAATTGGATGGAGAAGCAAGTGTATTTTCAAGAGTCTGTCATATGCTACACAATGTTTGACAATCAACAATAATGGGCAAGACTTCAGCAGATACCGAGGACAAAATAACACTCATAAATAGATTATCTTATTGTTTCCATAAAAGAAAAGAGGGACTGATTTTGGGGGTAACCATATATAAGGAAACAATATGAGAGGGATGACACAAGAAGGAACCATCCACAAAGGAATAAATCTCATAACCTTGTAGATAGAGCTTCACTTGTGGTATTGGTTAACATTAAATAGATAACTTGATGCGTATTAGAAAGAGAAGGATGATTGCACCATAAGAAACCATGGCCACTGAATGAGAATTTCCAGTAATAGTTAATGAGAGAGAAACAAGGATTTATGTAATTATAATGAATAAAAAAAAGACAATAGTAAGTTTAATAGTATAAAAGGAGGGGGAAGCCATCGATGCAATAAAAACTAAAAAAGAAGCAAGACCCTATTTGCTGCCCAATATTGCTATAGTGAGTTCAACTTTCCAACATGATATACGTAGTACCTAAAAAAATATATTGAAACAAAACATATACCATCTAAAAATACTCTAATCATAGAAAGTATGAATTTTATCACTAATTATACTCCAATTAAAAAAAAAACCTTCAATTCATTTCATTTCTAAAGCTCTCATGACCACACGTTAAGATGCCCTAAGGCTTATGTTTCTTTGATAAAACACAACCTTGGATTTTGATGTTTAAGAAAACTAAGTATGGAACTTATAAAAATTAATAATATCATGTAGATAGAGCATTGTAATACTTCACACCCTCATCTTTGAGATTTACACTTAAATACAACTAATTTCTAATTATTTGGAACTATCTTCTCCAATTACTCAATTCATTTCATTCCCAAAGCTCTTATGACCACACGTTAAGATGCCCTAAACCCTATGTTTCTTTGATAAAACACAACCTTGGATTCTGGTGTTTAAGAAAACTAAGTGTGGCACTTATAAAAATTAATAACATCATGTAGACAAAGCATTGTAATACTTCACAACCTTATCTTTGAGATTTACACTTAAATACAATAAATTTCCAATAATTTGGAACTATCTTCTCCAATTATTCATTGCCACAAACAATCTTGATTGTTTTCAAAATTAAACTTGAATTACTAAACCAAAATATATGCTCAAGCTAAATTTTGAACACTTAGTAAGAATATTTCAAATTTGACTACAAGATTGTTTTAGCCATTTCTTTAAATCCCTAAGAAAATGGTTCTAATTTATGATCTATTTGTTTGGGATTTCCTTAAGAATCCTAATTATTTGTTATTAATTTAATTTGTTGTTTGTTTGTCCTAATAATAGTGCAAAACATTGACTCCTAACAAAATTGTATTTTTTTCCTCTTATTTTGTTGCTTGTTCCACCCTAAGTGAAATATTCATTTTTTAATAAGGTTAATTTATCGATTTGTTATTATATATTTGGATTCAATCGGTTACCAAATTCTTAAATCATGCCCATAAAAATTTACATCCCAATTCCTAAATTGTTTTTTTTACACTTTTATGAATGAAAATGTGTGTGTGTGTGTGTATATATATATATAATGACTTTTATATTACATTACAATTACAAAATCTACTAAAAAACATAACTAAAACATTATAACAATTCACAATAACTCTTTTTTTTTTTCATTTGCATTCTCATTTTTTTTAATTTGTAGTCTTCTATACAACATTATTGACCAATTTCTTTATAATTTGTTAGAGAAAGGACAAATTAAAAAAAAAGAGGATCAAAGTGTAAAATAATGAGATATCCTATGACCAATCTAAAATATGCTAGAAAATGTTCTTTTAAGTCCATGCAGTTTCCTTTTTATTTGTTCATAGCCCCTATAGTTTGCATAATTTTAATTTTGATCTAAAAAATTATTTTCTTAACATTTCAATCCACGAGTTTAAGAGTGGAGAGAGAAAGTCATCTAAAATGAAAAAAGAGAAAGAGAAACTCATCAATTTGAACACATTTCAGTGATGAAAAGGATCGATATTGATGTCAATGAGTTTCATTTGATGAGAGAATCTCATAGAGATATTTTTGAAACTTCATCTTGTCTAAGAAAGTAGATTGAAGTCGATAGAGAAATCTTTTTTATAGTTTGATTTTGTATTTTTTTTTACCTTTTGAGGTTGATAAATTGATTTTATAATGTTCTAAAGGTGTTTAATAGATTTTTAGATAAAAAAAACCTCCCTGATTTTCCAGTAGTCTAGGCAAGCAGACTACATGTTAGGGCATTTGGTTTTTTTACTAGATGAAAAAAAAATTAAAGAGAAGCCTTGCAAGCCAACGTGCATGGGCTTCTTTTTTACTGGGCTAGGCATATTAGGCCACTTAGTACTAGGCACCTTGAGGCTTTTTAACTTTATTTTTTGAACTTATTAAATTAGATTAATTAAATAAAAGTGTGGAATGCCCAAATTAGGTATTCAAGTTTAATTGACATTACATAAAATAAATTAATTAAAAAATTTTGTGATATTTTTAATAGAATAGCATTTAATTTTTACTTGATTTTTGAATTAGACTATAACATTTTTTTTCATGCAACCCTACATAATTGTTTTTCTTTAATTTTATTCAATAGTCTTCATATGTATATTTATTTTTATTATCGTTTAATTAAATGAAGAATTGGTTTCAAGAAATTAAGTTGTTAAACTCAACTAGGTTACGAGATTTAATATCCGAATTTGTTTATATTTCTCAACTTTTCAGTTTAGTTTTTAGTTTGCGTTACCAATAATTTTTTATATTTATTAGTACATATGATTATCAAATTGTTTAATTAAATGTATAAGTTAGTTCTTCAATTGACAATAAAGATTTTCTCCTCATGCCAAAAACACGTCGGCAAATTTATTTTTTAGTATTAAGAAACCTATCTATAACAAAACACAGGTCAAATGATTAAATCTTAATTGTTAAACTCTTATTTGTAAATAGAAAACCAATGTTAGTAATGCTTGTATTTTCACTTTTATTTTTTGTACATTTTAAAAAATTATGATCCGAGCAGTAGTTGAGCATAGACAATAACCTGATAAGAGCCTAAATGATATGTTTACAAATTACAATAGAAACTAAAAGAGAATATTGAAAAAGCTTTACAAGTTATAATTAATTACTAGTTAGGTGGTCGGCGCTACGCCGCGGGTCAATTTTTTATTTTTATAAAAAATATATAAAAAATAAAAGACCAAAAGTGTTGGGTCTGGCTGCAACACGAATCCAAAAGCTTCAAGTCTAACTGCAACACTAGATCCAACAATAATATTTATAATATAAATAATAATATTTAACTTGTCTGTCCAAATTCTTATATTTTTTAATTTATAAATATTTTTCTTCAATAGTAATAATAGTATTTTTAAATTTTTTTTTATTAATGATAATAATAATAATAATTTTTAATTTTACCTTTCAAATTGAATCTAAGGTTGTTTTTCTATTTTGATAATAATTTTTTAAAACTTTATTAATTATTTTATAAATAATATTAATTATAATAAAATAATAATATTTATAATACAAATAATAATATTTTTAATATTAATACTGTTAATTATAATAAAAATAACAATATTTATAACACAAATAATAATATTTAGAAACCTAAAATCCAAGAACCTTGGGTTATGATGGAGGACCCAAGTGAAATGGGTCTTGATGCAGGATCCATTAACCTTGGATCCTGATGCATGACCCATCAGACTTAGATTCTGATGCTGGACCCAAGAGAATTGCATCCTGACGCAATACTCAAGATAATTGGGCCTAGAGGCAGGACCTAAGCGAAATGAGTCCTGACACAGGACCCATTAACCTTGGGTCTTGATGTATGAACCATTACTCTTGGATCCTGACGCAGGACTAGAATTAGGTCCGGACTCAGAACCCATTAGTCTTGGGTCCTATGCAGGACCCAAGAGAATTGGGTCTTAATGCTGGACCAAAGCGAGTTGGGTCTTGATGCAGGACCCTAGAGAATTAGGTCCGGACGTAGTGCTTTTGGATCCCCAAACTTATTGGGTCCTGTCGTGCAACCAGACCCAAAGCTATTGTGGGTCCTGCCCTCAACATGACCCAATTCTAATGGGTCATGCTCGGGCATGACCCAACACATAATTTATTTATGTATTTAATGATACATATAATTCTAAACTATTGAATAAAAATTCTACGGATAATAAAACATTGATAAAACTTTGAATCTCATACATTAATGTTATAAAATTAAAATATCTTCTATTACCCAAAATAATATTATATTATAATATTTATAAATTATTTTTTAATGGATTTTATTGTTAAAAGATTCTATTATATAATACAAATATATAAATTATATGATGTGAATCAAAAATTTACTAAGAGCTCCATCAACTTTAATATGATCATGTTAGAGAAAAAATTAAAAATTTTAAAATATTTTTCAATGAATTTTTGAAATGCAAAAACAAACGTGTCTTAATAAATAAATTCAACACAACCTAATATGAAAAAAAATTATGATCATCCAACTTTTAAACAATATAAAAAAACTCTCATCAATTTATTTCCTCTTTACTGTATGAAAAACAAATTACATGAGAAAAAAGAAAAAAATTGAAAGCATTAGGTCTTATTAGGGGCAGGACCCACGCTTAGGACCCACGTTGAAGGGTCCTGGTTGAGATAAGACCCACGCTGAAGGGTCATGCTCGCAGTAAGAGCCAAGGCTAATGGGTCCAGCGGCGGTTGGCCCAAAGCTATTCCGGGTCCTTCTGGGGTAGAATTCAACTCGAATGGGTTGTGCTGGGTAGTACCAAACTTAATATATTCTCCTTGGGTGTGGTTGCGCAGCCAGACTCAGGATCATTGGGTCTTGACACAGGACCCAAGAAAAATGAGTCCTGACGCAAGATCTATTAAGCTTAGGTCTTGACATGGACCCTAGACAATCGGGTACTGAAGCCGGACCTATGAGAATTGGGTCTTGACCCAGGACCTATTACCCTGGGGTCTTGACACAAGACTCATTAGAGTTGGGTCCTGACGCATGATCCATTTGAAAGGTAAAAGTATAAATTATTGTTCTTATTATCATTAATAAATTTGAAATAAAATATTATTACTACTAAAGAAAAATCATATAGTTGATTTAAAGTATAAAATTAAAAATTATTATGATTATTAGTATTTGTGCTTTAAATATTATTATTTTATTATAATTGAAGGTATTAATATTAAAAATACTATTATTTGTGCTATAAATATTATTATTTTTATTATAATTGAAAGTATTAATATTAAAAAAGTATTATTTATGGTATAAATATTATTATTTTTATTATAATTCTCTAGGATGCTGACGCAGGAACCAATTCTCGTGGGTCCTGCGTTAGAACCCAATTCTTTTAGGTCTGGCGTCAGGACTCAATGCTTTTGGGTCTGGTGCCATGACCCATGGCTAATGGGTTCTTCGTTGTGACTCAATTCTCTTGGGTCCTATTAGCAATTGGGGCTGGAAGTAGGGCCCAACTGTAGTGGGTTCTGTTCGTAGCTCTGGGTCCACCCAAAATTCTAAAATTCAAGAGGAAAAAAAATAAAAATTTTAATTTGAAGTAAAGAAAAAAATGAATTTTTATTTTATTTTTAAAAGCATTTTTGAATGGCAAAAACAAACATGCTTTAATAAGAAAATTCAACCCAACCTCAAATTAAAAAAAAATCACCACTCAATTTTTGTACAATATAAAACAAAATTCACATCTATTTATTTCATCTTTATCGTATGAAAAAACAATTACAGTCTAAGGTCCTGCCGAGGGCTCAACCCAACATCATTGGGACTTGGTGTAATCAGGACCTAATGTTATTGGGTCCTGCTGCAACGACCCAGCAACCCTTTAGACCCTAGGTGCGTGGTTATGCAGACCCGCTTGCCTAGGTTAGCAACCAGGTGCGCGGGTTTGGCCTTAGCACCTAGGGCATGACAGCCCCAACGCCATGTGTCTGCAGCATGGGACACAACCCCACCCCCATGCAACCTTTGGAACTCTCTATTGCTGGGTATGCCAGCCCTAGCGCTAGGTAGGGGTGATCATTTTCAATCCAGTTCGGTTTATATATATATATAAAAAAGTAACCAAACTGATTTTTTTTTAAAAAAACCAAAACCGGTTCAAATTGACCGGTTTTGGTTTGGTTTGTTTAAAACAAAAACCGGTTCAAACCGATTTGGCTCGGTTTTTTTTGTTTGGGTTTGGTTTGGTTTTTTTAGTTTTTTCAGTTTCAGACTTATAAAATCAAAGCCGAATCGGTCGGTTTTTTCAAAATTCCAATCGATTTAATTGGTTTTTTTCACCGTTTGGTTTTTTCGGTTTTCTCGGTTTAATTGTTTTTTCAATGTTTTTACTCACCCCTAGTGCCAAGTGTCTGCAGCCTGGGGCTTGTAACCTCATTATGCCCCACTAAAATTTGCACTGATTGTCCTCTCCCAAACATCCCTTTAATGTCAAATGCATTCCAATAAAAAGACAATCCCACCCTCCTTTGTAGTTTTTGTAACTCTTTGTGGTAAGGGTAGTCCTGCCATTACACTTCTTTAATTTACAATGCCATGAATTTTGATAAACATGATTTTTGCTAACATTGCTAACATTGATGAATATGAATTTTCCACGTGATTTAACTTTTATGTATAATGTTTTAGAAATAGCGTGGAATGTTTAGAAAAATATAGAAAAATATAGTAGGGACGTTTATCTCATACGGAAAGAACAGAAGAACAATCAAAATCTTTATTTGTAAAATTGTGGTTTTCATACGGACTGTTTGGTAGGCCCTTTTGCACCAACATTATCTTTCTTTTTCATGAATTGGTTCTATCAATGAGCCCACACACACACATATATATAACATTATCGTTGCAAGTCTTATGAAACCTCTTTGAAATTCCTAGATAGTTTGAAATTCCAAGGCACATTTGAAACAAAAATGTCGGCTAGCAACTCCATTTCTGAAAAAATATAAATAAATTGGAATCTTGCTTATTTGATCGCGACTGATGGGAGTTTGCCACACTTCCGAATCGCACACGCACACGCACACGCACACGCACACGTTATATAAGGGTAACTAAGAAGTAAGAATAATCCTCGTCAGCCCACCTTTCAGGAACTAATATTATTTAGTGCTTTGTGAGCGGTTGTGAGCCACGAAACCAAAAATAAACTAGAATAAAAATGAAAACACAAAGTCGAATTAATTCCCAGTTTGTGGTTCTATTGGTCTTTTAAAATATTTCAATAAAATTATATTATATTATAACAAAAACTACAAGTGTGGGAAAAAATTAATTCCCAGTAGATCCTTTTCTTTTTGCTTTGATTATTGAATTTGTCTTTATTGAATTGCCACTTTTTCTAGATTTGTCACTTTTCCCCACTTCTTTAAGTTTAGTTTTTAGATTTCTAAATCTCTTTGATTTTTTGCTTAGATTTGTTAATTGATTTTTTTCAAGTTTGTTTTTTTATTTTATTTTTTAATAATAAATTGATTAAGAATTAGATATTATAATTTGTTTTTTTTATTTCGGCTTTTTATAATATTATTATAGTATCAAACAAACATCCTGATATTAAGTTAATACTTGATTTTATAATCATCTATTTTTTTAATATTTAGTTAAATAAAAAATAATTTCAGAAAAAAACCAAGTTATTAAGATTTGTGGAGTCAATGACCAGGTTTGCGAGTTTAACTGGGCATCTTTTTTCTTTTATTTTCTTTTTATTTGAACTTGATTTTGTGATTGTCTAATTTGTATCATATAGTTAATAAAAATAGTTTCAAAAACAATTTTTTAAAACTTTATAAAGTCCATTAACCTGTTCGCGAGTTTGACAGGTTTAATTTTTTTTTCTTGTTTAAATTTGTTTTTTTATTTCATCCTTTGATATTGAGTTGATGTTCAATTGGCACATGTTTCATGCGAGTTGACCTAGGTTATTCAATTCACGGGTTTGACAGATTTATCCAATGAACCCAATATGTTTATATATATAGTTTTTGGTCCTTTAATTTTTTTTAATTGATTTTTTT
>Ga0325414_1007715_pt1 | contig 11389 bp, 10 predicted proteins | sample PopdelMetagenome_8_FD_206183 | JGI IMG/M metagenome (GOLD analysis project Ga0325414, IMG submission 206183) | Populus deltoides microbial communities from Bellville, Georgia, United States - Leaf-PdKOR-R3 | ecosystem: Host-associated > Plants > Phyllosphere > Phylloplane/Leaf | place: USA...
ATTTAATGACATCTTTACCTATCTGTTCTTTTTTAAAAAACAATTGCTTTACAAAAATTCCTCCATTGAATCCCTCATTTATAATTGTATTACTCTTATATGTGCTGTAAACTGGACGGTGATTTTTTGTATTTCCAGCCAATTTATTTTTATATGACTTCACTTACATGAAATTTATTATGCTGTTTTTAGTTTAAAAATTTATATTATTTTGAAGAGAATGAAATATTTCTACTGAAATAATAAAATAAATATGCATGATTTACTAAATAAAATATTTTTCCCTGTAATTTTAAATTTAATGAAGATAAGAAAATGCAAGAACGATGGTATACTTGTATTACTTCAAACTGTATTTTTTTTTATCTTTTTACTAGATAAAATAAAAATATTTATACTAAAAAACCAATATGAAAATATGAAAAGTCCCTTGAACCCAGTTTAATAAATATTAATTTTAAAATTAATTTAATTATTTTACTTTTTATTGTAGATCCAAAAATTAGGGTTGAGTTTTTCCTTTGACTTTGATCATTGACCAATTTTCTTAAAATTATATAAATATAAAAAGTTCGAAAAATAATTTATATAAGAATATTTTCTATAAAACAAACACCCCCTTGAAAATATTTAATACAACCAAGAAATACAAAAATATATATTTTCACATTCAGTTTTGTTTCTATACCATAATTAATAATCAGTCAATCAAAAGTTAGCATTCACGTGCTAAATTAACCACTACTATACCATTCATGTGCTGCCACTTGTTCGTGTAAAATACCATCCTTCACAGCCATTCGCATAGTTATCTTAATCTAGAAATATTTTAAAAAATATTGCAAATGGATGCAATTTAAAAATCAAAAGCAAATCTGGACTTGATTGTACTAGCTGTAAATTTGATGTTTCTTCTTCTTCAAAACGCCAGCGTTTTAGAAGTTCCCACACGTGTCAACATCTCTTTTGCCATGAAAATCCATCTGTTCACTTCCCCAGGCATGATCCCAGCATCTCCTTTGCCATGGAAATCCTTCTGCTTTCTTTGCGTGTGAGAGAGAGACGCTCCGGCTTCTCCTAATTTCATATCTGTTACAAAGTTTATCTGTTGTTCTGGTCAATAAAAATCCAGACCACAAAGAAAAGGAAAAACACAAACGATGAGGTTCTAAAGCCTTTTATTTTTCCAGCGATGCCAAATCTCCAACCACTTCATCACCCTTTGTCTACCAACCACTCCACCTTCATTTCTTCTTCTAGCACTAGCAGTAGAATAAATATGCTATAAAAAAACTGAAAAAAATGTCAGCTGAATCAAATATTAGATTCTTTAGTCTGTTGCAAAGATACTGACAAAAATGGAAGAATCTTTGCAGGGTTTTGCTGGGCATCCGATTACGGGTTGATCTAAAAAGTCAGATGAAATTCACCGGACTAATTATAGGGCTGACTTTAAACTTCTTCAGACCTGATTAGGACTCTTGCTCGCTTGATTCTCGGGTTAAATCATTAAGCCGAGCTGAATCTAATATCTATGATCATTGATAGTTCTTATCTTTGTTCAATTAAAATACCATCATTTGCGTAGAATATATATTTAATAAATAATGTTTTTAAAAAATATTTTTTTAATTTAAAATATATTAAAATAATATATTTTTTTATATTTTTAAAATAAACACATTAAAATAATAAAAAATATCAATCTAATATATTTTTTCAATGTATCATAGAGAAGGTTAATACATAGTTCTATATATATATATATATTCACAATTTTTTTCAATGTTAATGTTAATATAGGCGAACAAGTATTTTTTTTAATTCCCAATAAATTTTTTTTTCAAAAAGTTTACAAATTGGATTTTGCTATCCACACCCAAAGGTTTCGATTGCTTTTGGAAAAGATTTTTGCAAAAATTTGAATTTTTATTTTTAAATTAATTTTTTATAGTATTTTTAAAATCGTCTTAATATCAAAAGTAAATTTGAAAATATATAAATATAATTTTAATACATATTTTTAAGTGAACAATCATTAAGCTCAAAAAAATCTTTTCGATTTTTCTTCTACAACATGACCCGTCGCCTTCAATTCACCCGAAACGGTACCGGATCACATAATGACGTGTCGTTCACAAAACAAACCACCACGACGTCTTAACGCGTAAACTTCCCAAACTAGGACCGACATCGATTAGCAACAAACACAGAGTACCGACTTAAACGGACGGCAACGTCTACCAATTTCTGTCCGTTATCCTAAAAAAGGGAAACGAACAACACTTAACCACCTCGCCAGTAGTCAATCCACGATCACTTTCCAGTCCAATTTCACCATTTCGTTTCGAACAAAAACCCTAGATCGATCTCCCTCTCCCTGCCTGCCACTCGTTCTCTGCCATGGCAGCAGTTGCATCCGCAAGCGGAGGAGAGAGGCCTGACACGTCGCCAGCGATGGATGTTCTCTCTTCAAAATCAGCAACAGACGCCGCGTCTGACTCTTCTTCCTCTTCTTTCGCTGATCTCAATGATCACTCAAATATTGCTCCTAGTCCTAGCCGTGAAGTCGATCCTCACGTATTTCTCCTTCATTTCACACCTGTACTTGATCAAGCGGCTTTTTTTTTGGATTTTACTGTACTGTTTTTTTCTTTTTTACAGTCACAGGCTTCAGCGAGGAGTGAAGAGTATAGGCAATTGTTTCGTCTTCCAACGGAGGAAGTAAGTCACTTTATGGATGATCATGTCTTTTAAATTTCTTTTTCTTCCGTTCGAAGGATTCCTAAGCTGAAAAAAAAAAAGAGAATTAATTACTCATTTGCTATCTCTTAGGAGTTTTTTATGCTAAATCTTCATTTGCTCTTCGTTGTTCGTAGTTGTTTTGGTTTCGTCAAATATATCACTGCTAAATTTGAGGTTAATATCATCGAGAATTTTTATCAAGAAGAAAACCTGTTAATTCCATGGGAGTTAGGATCCGATAATTTGTAACATTTCAGAAATTCTCTTCGAGTGGGGGATCTAAGAAGGTTTGGAGGTTCACAAACATGTCATTGTATTTTTATTCTTTTGTGGTGACAGCTGGACCCAGTCTAGGGTGATTAATCGTAGCTTTAAGTTAATAGGATTCTAAAGCTTACCAATGTATCAAATAGAAGTTAGAACACAAATTTCAAATATAATGAGGTGAAAATTGATGGAAGTGCTGTGGAATGTGCCAAGAAGCTGACGAAAAGTAATCTTATGAGTGTCATTTTTAAACTGTCGAACATGTTGTAGGTATGGGACAGTTCAAAATGCTTAGTTTTTCTTGCACTTGTAATTGTCTGCCAGTTAAGCATGTGTGTGCCCATGCTTGTACCTTGAACTTATCGTATATGGTTTGAGATTTTCTGGAATGGTTCTTATTGTTAAAACTTATGATATTGCCCGCCCCCTCTCTCACACACACAGCAGAGGATATCTTAACAGTTCTAAAGGACCTCTGTTTTATTCGAATATGTATCTAAAATTTTCATCTTTTGTCCCCTCCCAATAGGTGCTCATACAAGACTTTAATTGTGCATACCAGGAGAGTATTCTTCTTCAGGTAATCTTGATGCTGACTTTTATTATTTTCTTGGAGATGCATGCATTAAACATTAATTGCTATAGTATGCTGCATCTCATCTTTTGACTTGGAATTTCATTAGGTAAATGATATCACAGACGAGTTATGTGATAATTTTTGTTTATACAAGTTTTTTTTTTAAAACTTATCTGGGGGTAAGATTATGTTTTCCTAAATTATTCACGCATTGTTTACTGTTTACATGTTGCAGGGGCATATGTACCTTTTTGTACATTACATTTGCTTTTATTCCAACATATTTGGGTTTGAGACAAAGGTAATGTTTGAACATCAGCTTTATTTTTGTTACTGTGGTCTCTGTCTTTCATGGTTCCTTTTCTCATTCTTGACTGTTTCCTGACATGTTTGATGTGTTTTTATCCAGAAAATAATCCATTTCCAAGAAATTACGGATGTAAAAAGAGCAAAGACAGCTGGGATCTTTCCTAATGCTATAGAAATTTGTGCTGGAGGAAAGAAGGTAGTGCTAGATATGGAGTATTGATCTTCTCCTATTATGTTTTGGCATTTCTTGAAATTGTTGCTCTGATAGTGCTCTTTTACCTCCAATTTTTAGTAACAACTGTGACATCTAAATCCAATTATTAGTGTGGCAGTACTTCTTTGCATCATTCCTTTCTCGCGATGAAGCTTTGAAGCTCATCAGTGATGGATGGTTACAACACGGTAATGGTTCCAATTTGATCACAGAACAACAGGTATTTTAAAGCATTGGAAACTCGTTGAATGAATTTTTATTACTTCGTTGTGAATTATAAAATGGTAAAACATCCGTGGGTCTGTTTGTTTCATTGTCGCCTTCTTATGTGCTGATTTTACCTCAGGATTCGATTTCTGTAACCAGTAACCTAGATAATGGACTTGTTGTAACTGAAAAGGTGAATAACTTCAAGCAAGTCAGTGAATTAGACCCCCCTGACAGGTATTTTCACAAGCCATATAGAGTTTATATGAGTTTGTCTCTGGTTCATGTTTTGGAGGATCGATCAGAAATTGCCTGTATGTATGTTAATACAGGCAAATGGCTACTGCCCCTTCACCTGATTCTAAGATTTCAGCATCCGTTGAAAATGGCACTGTCTCAATAACACAGATACAAGTAGCTGATGAAGTGGAACAGGATGTTGAGCTAGTTAGAAATACCGACTCTTTATCTTCAACAACTTTGGCATGGAATGTGGAAAATTTTGAAGCACCTCAGAGTTAGTTATATCTTGTGAATTATTTTAATTGTGGTTTTGTTTTGTATATAACATGCAATGAACGAGCTCATTTTCCAGTTAGCTACAATATCTTCCTAATAATCAAGATTGTAAGGCATATGGTTCTTCTCCACCTTCTAGTTAAATCTAGAGTCTTTTATTTAGAGACTGAAAAGATTTGGTCAATTCTAAATCAAGCAATTGGGAATTTGATATTAAATCTATCAGAGGAATTATTTGGTAATTCCCAGCGAAGATTTGGCATGAAGATGATTGAATCCTTTGGATGTGGGTCATGGAGCTTTTTTCTACTCAAAAATAATGTTGTGATTGTGGTTATTTTCCATCGGCATAATTTTGGGATGATATTTGGTGTGGATTTACTATTTTTTTTTGTTGCTCTCTGTTAATTGAACTGTATTTCTGATATGCAGGACGTGAATCTTTTAAAGAAGTTGGAGAGACGAAGTTTCTGGTAGTGTTCTATCTTTTATTGATTTGTATTTTCTTTTGAATTTGCTCCTTCATTGTCTTGCTACATGTAGAATTCAATAAATATTGCCACATTAAAGAGTTTTTCTCTGATCTTCTTTTATTTTAAGGAATGCAGATAAAGGTAGAGGAGTTCTTTAATTTGTTCTTTTCAGATGATGCTGCTAGCTTTGTTGAATCTTTCCATAGTAGATGTGGAGATAAAGGTAATTTGCTTTGAATTCCCATGGAACCATACTCGAGTAAAACATGCCTAGTTTTTCGATGTGATTAAGTTTGATGAATATGTTGGATGATATAATTCATACCTTTATCTTTGGCTGGTTAACTCTTGTGCTTTTCAGAATTCAGGTGCTCTTTATGGTACCCAAATGAGGAATTTGGGCATGCCCGTGATGTGTCTTTTCAGCATCCTATAAAAATATATTTTGGTATGGAGGTGCATTATTTGTTTATCTATTTCTTTACTATGGATCTATGTTTGGTTTGTGTGGTGATTTCAGCAAAGTTGTCACTCTTTCTACCCATTAATATTTGTTTTAAATTTTTGTGCTTTTATACAGGTGCCAAATTTGGCAGCTGCCAGGAGGTCCAGAAATTTCGAGTCTACAGAAACAGGTTCTTGTAGTCTGTAATTTGTGAGACACTTTAGATGCACTGTTACTGTTTTGATGATGACTTGGTGATGAGTTCAGTAAGATGGAATAATAATTCACTATCCATCATCCTCTATTTTATAGCACCAAAAAATAAATAAAAAAGTGTATTTATTAGATGGAAGAAAACTGGAAAGCCTTTTTGGAAATGAAAGGAAGGTTTTTGAGGATTTTTAAAGCAGTACACGGTGGCCATTTTTGTAGCATAGTGCTGCTGGTGGTATGCTGGTGCACTATATCTGGACATTTTTGTTATGATTAGGTTTGTTTTAAAGGTAAGTAAGAGTTAGGTGTTGATGGATCAGCACAATTTGACACTCTGCCCCTGACTATGTTCAAGGAGTTTGATCTTTGAACCTATCCTTTTTGTGCATCTTTTCTTTATTAATAAAGTGATTAGAGGCATTGGTGCACGCATTCAAGTATATGCTTAAATTGGGACCATACACAACTCATTTGAACTTTCTACTTCACTAGTTTGGGTCCATAACTGTTCTGCTATGTTTAGAGTGAAAACTTTGCACGCTGTTTTGATGCTAAACCACCTCTCATTATCTGAATTCATGATCTTTTTGGTCTCTCACTCCCTCTCTTCTTTGTTCCTACCACTTCAATCCATTTTATCTTCTATATGATGTCCATATGTTTATTTTCTACAAGGCCAGACTATTTCAGACAAGTCACACTCACATATCCTCAAATGGCAAACTTTCTTGCAAGTGGACTCATTTCTTATCCGCTCTTTGCTCAAATCATTTTAGTTTTTCTTGGGATGTAAAATACATTTGTAGCAAAATCATTGTGGAATTACATATAAAGCTCTTGATCAATAATGTTCTTAATGGAGACTATGCACGGATTAAATTTAATTAGCTGTTTATTTGCTATATAATTCCTCTCCTTTTTTGGTTGTGGAGCGTGTAATTGAGTTGACCAATTGTTTGTTCTTCCTCGTGATTTTACTTTTGCTTTTACCAGCAATCTGGTTATTGAGACATCACAACAGATCAGTGACGTCCCTTTTGGAGATTGTTTTTGCGTTGAGGTACAAGCTGTTTCTGAGCCATTACTGATATGATGGATAAAATGTTTTAAATTTATTCCTTTTCATATATTTAGTAGGGTGTGCACTCAGTTTTTTAAGAAATAGATTGTATAATGGCATTTTATATTGAATGTTAATCAACTATCATGAAGTCAGAAACTGGTGCCCTTATATAGCAGGTGCAGCTTTTGTGGTCTGATTCTTTTCTTGGATTACATGAAGTTATTGAACCATTTCAGGAGCTTAGGAATTGTCACGTTATTTCCTTTCAAGCATATGCTATCATGGCTGCATCTTTAAAATGCATGTATCAAATGGTTCTGGTTGCTCTTGGATAGATTCATCTGATATTAGGTGATCCTCCTTATGCTTTCACCCTCCTGGACCTTAACATTCTCTCTCACCATTCTTTGTCACATGTTTCCTTTTCTTCCAGATTGGGAGTGAATTGTATAGGGTATGTTAGACATATAGGGCATGTATCCCATAAGCAGCTGTGATTGTCAGGCTTGGGTCAGCAGTTTACTCCTAATACATCATTAAGATGTTGAAACAAACAATAAGAGAGGATACAGCCATTCTACCCCTAGGTTTGGAAGTGACTTTAGAAAAGGAGATGGAATGATGTAGGGAATTCTTATTAATTGGAGAGATAATAAGTTGGATGATCTTTTGCCCATTAAAAACCTTTTGACACTGAACAGGAAAATGGAATTTTATTTATTTGTTTATAATTTAAATAATCTCTTAGAAATTAACTATCATCTAAGAAGTTTCTGGGTTTAACAATATTTCGTTTCGATTCTCTTCTTTGGATGTAAGTTACTAGGATTTTCTTACTGTCTTCTGAAGCATAAACTCTATGTATTTTGGGGCACATCATGGTGAATTAAAACAGAGATATGAGAGTTTTTTCAATCTCCAGCCTCCTACAAGGTTGTCCTCTCTTATTTAATTTATTCCTTCCTCTCCTATTGGGAATTCTTCAGTTCTTTGTCTTCATGGGTACCCTTGTACGACACTTTTACCAATAAGTCAACTAGAATGTCTAGGAAAGTACCTACTATGTAAGAAAAGTTATTGGAGGGAGATTGCAGGAGTAAAAAGGAAGAAATTTGGGAAGAGAGTGGAAAGGGAGAAAAAAAAAACTAATTGAATGGTCACATCATGGTGAATTAAAACAGAGACATGAGAATTTTTTCATTCTCCAGCCTCCTACAAGGTTGTCCTCTCTTATTTAATTTATTCCTTCCTCTCCTATTGGGAATTCTTCAATTCTTTGTCTTCATGGGTACCCCTGTACTACACTTTTACCACCAATAAGTCAACTAGAATGTCTAGGAGAAGTGCCTACTATGTAAGAAAAGTGATTGGAGGGAGATTGAAGGAGTAAAAAGGAAGAAATTTGGGAAGAGAGTAGAAAGGGAGAAAAAAATAAAATTGAATGGTCATGATCCCCAGGATTCAATTAACAATTTCACACGACAGATTAATGTAGAAGAGATAATAAACAAAAACGAGTAATTCATGAAATAAAAAATGAAATGTGTGGATAGAGATCAGTGTAATGGTTATGTTAATGATTTGTCAACATGTGCAAGGAAAAAACAAGTCTATAACAGAATGGATACTTCTAAATACCAGTGGCGGCAAGTATTCAAAATAGTTCATGGCACAAGCTTCAATCTGGCTTAAGCCCATCTCTACTATTTAAACCTACCTGATGCCCCTCTTCTCTTCATGGGTACAATGTCAGGGACTATGGGATGTGACTAGAGATGGCGATGGATCAAATGAAGGCTGCATTTTGCGGATATATGTGGATGTTGTATTCAGCAAGAAAATTATTTTTAAAGGTTTGCGTTTGCCATTGCGTACATTTATTACATGCTTCATGTTGCACTATTTTTTTTCCATAATCGATCTTGATTTCACCGTCATGTTTTTAATTTTTTGGTATCCTCTGACACCAAAACTTGAAAGAAAAACTAACTAGCTTCTACCAACTCTGCTAGCGTAATACTATAAGAAACAGCTTACAGACATGGCATAAACCAGAGGGAGGATTGTTGAAATGCTCTTTCCTTTGGCTGTGTGAAATACCCTCGATCAATCTGCAGATGGATTGCATCTCTGAACCTTTGGAAAATCCTGACCACCCAACTCTTCTCGAACAAGATTCACTAATAATGATCTTTATCGAACGGGATTCTCTTGGTGCACTACCTTTGAGATTATTTTATATGCAAATACTTTGCATAAAATAATACGTATGGAGATTGGAGTATGAACTGGGAAGGTTCCCTGGTAATCAAGAAAGACTAATCTGAATGAACAGGGATTTTGTTAAAGAATATAAAATGACCTTTCTTCTTTTATATGTGAAATAGGAATAAAATGAGCTACAAGTCCTGATATGCTTTCCCTCATGCTATCGCTATAAATACTTCTTAGAACAGGGGTTATGGTTCAATAATCGCTTGAAATCAAGTCTCAGGAGTCAGGATGTGCCCCACAAGCTTTTATGGCTTGTATTTTTATTCATTTCTGTAATTTACATTTCATGGATGCTTTTATTATTGCGAAAACAGCTTTGCAATACATGTTTTCATAATAATGTGTACTAGATTTTTCATGCCTAATGACTTGCAATATTACAGGTAAGATAGTGCAGTCTACTGTGGAAGAATGTCGAGAAGCTTACGCAATATGGATAAACATGGTAATATATTCATTCTTTTTAGACATGAGTTATCAAGTCAATGTTGTATATTGGATGGAGGGTTTATTGACTGCATGTTCACTAATTTTTCAGGCACATGAATTGTTGAAGCAGAAGAACCTTGAAAAACAAGGTTAATCATCATAAGACTTCATGCCAGCTCCTCCTCTGCATGATGTGCTCTGCTTTTTGTGATATTGCCAGAAAATTGAATTACTAACTTCATTCTATCATTTCCTATTTTCTTAAAGCAGAGGCAGGGCCAACTCTCAGCATGATTCATGAGGAAGAAGTTCATTCTGAAAGAGAAGTGGAGACTGGAGAAGCTTCAGAAAACTCTTACAAGCCAAGAGGGCATGTGAGGATGCAGCAGATGTCTAGTTCTGTGGCTGTTAGTCAACAGGCCGATGATCTTGCGCAGGGAAATTTTACAAATGCTACATCCATTGCATCTTCGCTAGGAGAATATGCGACAAAGCTCTTTTCGTTTTTTAAAAGCCAGAGCCAAATTTCCCTAGTCTTAGTTGTTGCATTTATTGTGATCATCCTGATGCAGGTATGCAAATTCCCCGAATTTCTTCTGGTGACATGCATAATTCAATCTAGTTATTTTGCTCATTTAACTCCAACACTGGCATGATGTTTTAATTTTGTGGCTTTAATGTTTAGTCTTCATTTTTTCACGCATCTTGTGCATGTTAGATTGTTGTCACCGTGTTTTTGTAACCACTGCTGCTGTTTTTGGTGGTAAATGATGCCATGGAATAACTACTGGATAAGTAATTTAAATCTATTTGTTTTTTCTATTCCTTTTTTCAGTCTCCATTTTCCTTGGTCATTGGGATCCTTGCATGACCTTGGTTTGCTGGAAAGAACCCAAAAATAAATACAAATAAAACCCAAGGAACCGAAAACATATCTCAGTTTGAAGTTTAGTATTCACAAAATGGCTAAAAAAGAAGTATTTTTTTTTAATGATTTTGGGTTAACTGTGTTGCCACCTCAAAACATTAGGGTTAGTTGCAAGGTGCCCCCACAAAATTTAGCATTGCTCGGCAGCATCCTTCTGTAACATTTTTTTTACTACATATGCTTATGTGCCTAGGCTCCATGTATTGCTGCTTGTTTTTGTTTATCCACCTTGTCCTAGACCCCCCGGTCTCATGGGTTTTTGTAGTGGCTAGAGCATAATACCATTGTCATCTGGATCGATAGGTACCACATGGACATAAGCTTCCTACACTCTAACTGCCTTTTTGACCCTTTTTAACTGCAGGTGAGCATCCTCGTGCTATTGAACAGACCACAAACTGTCCACGTGGCTTCTCCAGAATACTACATGGGTGGCCTGCGAGCTGGGGCTGGTGAAAAATCAGCTGAAGCTGTGGCTTGGTTGGAGAGGCGGACGCACCACCTTAAAGATGAGATGTTTATGGTTGAGGCTAAGCTAGAGAGGTTGCAGCAGGAGCACTCATGGTTGAAATCACAGTTGAAAAACCTTGATAATCTTGAAAAACATAAATAACCTAAAATTTTATAGTGAAAAAGAAAGTATTTTTTTTCCCACGCTCTGCTCTTTTCTTTTAAATATATGGCAAGAAACTTAGTTGATTGACCTCAGGACTTAAGTTTCTGGGC
>Ga0325414_1007716_pt1 | contig 11389 bp, 6 predicted proteins | sample PopdelMetagenome_8_FD_206183 | JGI IMG/M metagenome (GOLD analysis project Ga0325414, IMG submission 206183) | Populus deltoides microbial communities from Bellville, Georgia, United States - Leaf-PdKOR-R3 | ecosystem: Host-associated > Plants > Phyllosphere > Phylloplane/Leaf | place: USA...
AAAAAAAATAAAAATAACATGCTAAACTTTTTTTATAAATCAATTCTTAAAAGTTATCTAAAAAGATACGAGGACAAGATTAATTAATAATATTTTTTTCATGAAAATATATTATTATATATTTCATATTTATATAAAAATTAGAAAAAACTATATTAGCATCTTATAATTTGGGGTTAAACAATAATTACACAAAAAAAAAACTCATAAAATAACTAAATTATCTTTTCTCACTCTCACACACACACACACACACACACACACATATATATATGAAAAACGATAATATGACAACTCATTACACCCTTATAAATTAAGTTTGTTGGTTATGAGCTTTATTTTACTTAAATGTATTAAAAAGATGAAGAGGTGGCAAGTCACCATAGATTTTTTTTATACGCTCAGAGGTGTAAGAAGAGTAAGATTCAAAATGTATTAGGTCAGAAAAAAATCTCGAGGGGCCCGCATGGGGTCCCAAAAATAGAGCTTGAAAGGTTGGGCTCTGGTTGCACTGTTGATCCTGATTAGCTTTTAAAATAGGCCCCGACATGTTGCCTAGGCCTATAGGTGCTAGGCTCATGTTCCACACCCGAGCCTATGAGCGATTGGCCTTAGGTATTTGCTTAGGTTCATGGTTTTTTAGGCTTTTAAGGGTCTTTTAGGCTCGTTAAATTTGGTTCGGGTCAACAAAAACTTTGTTTTGAAAACTACTGATTAATCTTGATTTATCAGTAGCTTTATAAGTCTTTTATGATATTGATATATAAAGACTTATAAAAATGTCTGATTATCATGACTAATTTGTTGAATTTTCTTTATATAAAAAGAGGGTGGAAACCCAAAGGTAATTTACTAGAGAACCTATATGTAGCGTTGTGCATCATGATTAAAACAAAAGTGCTTATGTCATGTTAGAATACTTGGAGAGAATTCATACTTAGAAAAAGAATTTAGAAAGCTAAAGGGAATCCATTGGAGGAACCCATAATTAGAACAATTTTCTAGGAGGTTGAGGGGAACCTATAAAGGAACTCATACTTAGAAAATCTTATATAAGAAGTTGAGGGGAGTCCATACTTAGAAAACATTTCTAGGAGGTTGAGAGGAACTCATGAAGAAACCCATGCTTAGAAAGTTTTCGAAGAAGCTGAAGGGAATCTATACCATGAAGGGTTATCTATGATGATAACGTGAGGCCTAGAAACACCCTAGAAAGTTGTGCTAATTCAAGATTATATTGGAGAGTGGGAGGTATGTGGGCTCTAGGGTGATGGTTTAGGGTTTGGAAGCCCCCCATTATAAAGAGGCCACACTAGAGAGTAGAAGGTATGCGGCCTCTCTAACGATGATGTGGGGCTCAAAACCTAACCACTGGAGAAAAATCTCACTGAAGAGTGGGAGGTTTGTGGCCTCCCCGATAATGGTGGGGGGTTTGTGAGCCACCCACTAAAAAGAAAGAGATCTAATATAATACTTGGAGATATTTGTGAGGCTTGTGAGCCTCACTAGAGAGTCATGCTGGTCTGATGCTGTATTAGAGCGGGAAATATGAGATTAATCCTTGGAGATTGTGTAAGGTCTGAGAGCTTTATTGGAGAGTCATGTTAGCTTGAGATTGCATTATAGAATACGAGATCCAAGATCAATTCCTGGAGATTGCGTGAGGCTCGGGAGCCCCACTAGAGAGTCATGTCAATCGAGACTGGACTAGAGAGCAAGAAATCCAAGATCAATCCCTAAAGATTATGTGAGGCTTAAGAGTCATACTAGAGAGTCATATTAGTTCAAGACTACATTGGATAGCTGTAAATAGAAAATGTATATAAGAGATACAATATTTTTATTTCAAAAATAAACTTATATTTTTATTGAGGATAATGTATCTTGAGGTTATCTAAGTGTCAAATATGAGGAAGATTCTTCAAACCATATCTTGAAGGTTGCAGGTGTTTGCTTTAACTACCTTGATAACTTTGAATGAGTTATCATAGTTTAATTTAAGGGTGTAGTAAGCTTTTAGGATATACCAAACATCCATAGATTGGTTTCTCCTGGTTCTTCTTAGGGCTTTCATTCCTACTAGGAGAATGACTCTACTTAAAAGGTTTTTCATGTTGGTTGTCCTTGTAAAAACATTAAGGCTCATGTCATAACACATTTGTCTCTTCCACTCGTATATGATTTTCCATGACTTACTTCACCTCAAGCAAGTTTCTATTTGATAGGGCATAAAGCTTTCTCCATATAACATCCTCCCTTACTCCTCTTATTAAGGCTTTTAGGGCCACTGAATCAAGCAACTTTTTTATCTTGAGTATATTTAAGTATGTCTCTGTTGATTCACTCTTTGACTGGGTAACCCCAAATAGCTTTGTGGAGCTTCCTTTAACGGGTATGCTGGTGCTAAAACATGTCACTAGTTTGTGTAGAGATCATTAAACCCTTCAATAGAGCTTGACTCTAAATTATTATACCAGGTGTGCGTAGACAACCGAAAGGTTGTAGGGAGGATTTTACATATCGAGTCACTATCTTGGATAACCAACTTTAAACTATTTTGCATATTTTACACATGATCCCTTGGGTTGGTAAGGTCATCATAGTTGTCCAATTTTATTTTTGTGGAAATATAATCCCTAAGGAATCTAGTGTTCAATACTCGTTTGGACAAATGAGAACCCTTCACCTAATAGAGGTTGTAGACATGCTCTTGGTTATGCTCAAATGTATATCGTCTCTTGGTCATTTGTTTGTTCAGCTTTAAAGAGCTTAGGGAGTTTGGTGTGAAACGGTGAGATCGGTAATTGATATCCATCTTATTACACGTGTATTAACGAGAGAAGATATGATTGAGCTTTAAAAGGAGGCTAAGGCTTAAGGGGATTGGGTACACCCCTCGTGGCTGGGCTTTGTGAGCTCGCAAGGTGCTAGGTGCTTGCCCAACACCTAAGCTTGAATACGCAGGTATTGGATATAAGTTTAATAATTAAACCTGTAATTATTATAGGTTTACATTAAAAATAAATATTTTTGTATTAAATATTAAAAAATATCAATAAATCTTGGTTGATGACTTTCTAGATCCAATTATGTGTGAAACTTTTAAAGACAAGCTCTTGAAAGATCCAATTGATGTTTAGCACACAAGAAATAACCCAACCATTTTTTGCATGTCCAAAAAGAGAAAATTTCTTTATTCAACAAATATTTTTCCCGAATCTGTACAAAATAATACCTTTTTGTGTGTGATTATGATCATAATCTCTTTTCTAAGTGGAATGGAACCTAACCTAAGGTGCCTGTCAAGCCATGTGAAGTGTTGACTAGCTTGAAAAACTTAGACTCGGATTTTGTGATATAGATTTTTAAAATTAAATAATAAGGTACTTGATTGTTTACTTGAATATTTTGGTTTGAAATATGGGAGTTGGTGTTTAAATTAATTTATATTTTTAAATACATTAAAATAAACTAATTTAAAAAATACATTTATTTATAAAAAATTACACACATCTCTCCATGAATGAATGAATGAAAAAGAAGGCAGTCTTAAAAAATATTTGCACCAATGTCTTGACTTGTTTTTGTTTGACAATAAAAAAAAACATAATCATATCTTATCAAATGGACGTGTAGATGTTAATTACTCTTGTTTTCTGTAGACAGATGAGTTTTACTACAAAAAAACAAAACACATGCATGCACAGAGAGTCTCACAGTCACACAAAAAATCGAAAATAAATCTGAGCCTTACTCGTTCGCACGCATCACTGGTATTTCTATGATGCTTCCTCTCTTTTGTCAACAACAAAACCAACACTAAAAGAAACCCAAACTTCCTTTCCAGACTTGTTTTTTTTATTTCATACAAAACTCAAAAAAGAAAAAAGAAGAAGAAAGAAATACCCACTGTTTTATCTTTTGATTATGCTTTCAAAGAAACAAACTTTCTTCATTCAGCATCATTTATAGATCAAAACAAGCAAAACCCACAAAAAAATCCCATCTCTTACCCATTTTAATAGAAAATGGTGCTAAAGAGATCGTCTTTGAGTCTCTTTTTAGGTTTTTTGCTGATTTCTTTGATAGCACCAAGATCTATAGCTAGATTTGTTGTTGAAAAAAACAGTTTGAGGGTTACATCACCAGATAAAATAAAGGGTACTTATGATAGTGCAATTGGGAATTTTGGGATACCCCAATATGGAGGTAGTATGGCAGGTGCTGTTGTGTATCCAAAAGATAATAAAAAGGGTTGCAAAGAGTTTGATGGATTTGGGATTTCGTTTCAGTCGAAGCCTGGTGCTTTACCCACTTTTGTCTTGGTGGATCGTGGAGGTATTTACCCTTTTGATATTTTTGGTCAATTAGTTGTTTTTTTTTTTTCGTGTGTGAGTGATTGGTCCAGGTTTGCTTGATTGGATACGTACCCTTTTGCTTTTGAGGTTAGGTAAGATTTGTGGTTTTTTTTTTTGGGTTTGGTTGATTGTGAGGTGCCCTTTTGTTAATTTTATTAAGTTGCACATTTTAATTTTGCTTAATGTTTTTTTTTTTTTGCCTAATTTGATTGTTGTTATGATGTTTTGAGGTGTACGGTTGGGAAGCTACTCTCCTTTTGCTTATGGTTTATTAATGGTTTTCAAGTTTAGGTTGTTGAGAAGGCACCCTTGTTTAATTGGGATCATTTACTTATTTTAGCTGCTTTCAGTCAGTATAGATGTTTAAGGAGGTTTCCATTTGTTGTTTCAGATTAACTTCCTGAAATTTTAGTTCTTTTTAGACAGTGTGAGAGGCACCTATGCTGCTGTTCTAAGAAAATTCTTATTTGATTGGTTTGCTTTGTATGATAGATGAATCATCAGTGCACCAAGTTATTTTAGCTCCTTTTAGGCATTTTGCACAGCATACCAATTGTTTCCTGGTTCCATTGCGTTGGAAACTACTGTACTGTCCTGAATATGCCAATTCTTTACTTGTTTTGTTGGTACAAGCTTATGAAAGTCTGAACACGTTGCAACTTGATTTTCCCATAGTATTTAAGCTATTTTTCTTTCTTTTACTTTTTTCCCCCTTGATCTTTGGTTCCTTTATGCTTAACCAGGATCACATTGTTAGGTATGTTGCATATGCTGTTAAGGAATTATTATCCATCTAGATATGGGTTTTGTTGGATTCAGGACTTTCTTCTGTTAAACTACATTCCTCTAAGACTACCTACATAGCTGTAATGCTAAATCTATAATTAGTTCTTTATATTGCTTTTCAGATTGCTTCTTCGCTTTGAAGGTCTGGAATGCCCAGAAGGCTGGGGCTTCTGCAGTTCTTGTTGCAGATGACATGGAGGAACCATTAATAACCATGGACACACCTGCAGAGGACGTTTCATCTGCACAATACATTGAGAACATAACAATACCTTCTGCTCTTATCGAGAAAAGCTTTAGTGAAACGTTAAAGAAGGCACTTAGCAATGGGGATATGGTAAATGTGAATCTTGATTGGAGAGAAGCTGTTCCGCACCCAGATGATCGTGTGGAGTATGAGCTATGGACCAACAGCAATGATGAATGTGGGGTTAAGTGTGACATGTTGATGGAATTTGTGAAGGACTTTAGGGGTGCAGCACAGATACTTGAGAAAGGTGGTTACACTCAGTTTACACCCCATTACATTACTTGGTATTGCCCTCAAGCATTCACCTTGAGCAGGCAGTGCAAGTCTCAGTGTATAAATCATGGAAGATATTGTGCTCCTGATCCTGAACAAGACTTTAGCTCAGGTTATGACGGGAAAGATGTTGTTCTTGAAAACTTAAGACAACTATGTGTTTTTAAAGTGGCAAATGAGACCAAAAAACCTTGGGTGTGGTGGGATTACGTGACTGATTTTCAAATTAGATGTCCCATGAAGGAGAAGAAGTACAACAAAGAATGTGCTGATGCTGTAATCAAATCTCTTGGTAAATATTTCATAACCGCTTCCTCATATTTTAAGGATACTATTGATCACACTAGAAAATGGGAAAACCAAGAGTTTTTAGTGTGCTAAACTTCTTATGCTGTTCATTTGTCAATCATTAGGGCTCGATGGTAAGAAGATTGATAAGTGTATGGGAGACCCAAAGGCTAACTCTGACAACCCAGTTTTGAAAGAAGAGCAAGATGCCCAGGTAATTGTCGTGTTATTTTTTAGTCTTCAGCTTAGCATGACTCTTTTAAGGGACCGTTTGGGAACGCGGTCCAACCGGTGTTCCCAAAAATTTTGATTTTTTTTTTGCTTAAAATTTTGATTTTTTTAGTGTTTTTGGATCATTTTGATGCGTTGATATCGAAAATAATTTTTTAAAAAATAAAAAAACATTATTTTGATACAATTTTGAGTGAAAAGTACTTTGAAAAGCAACCGCAACCACACTTCCAAACACAGTAAGTTTGGATACTTGTGCCTGCTTGCAATTCTTTTAATCTCTGATACCATTTAAACCATATATCACTGCTTTACAAAGACCTTCATGTAGGTTGGAAAAGGAACAAGGGGTGATGTAACCATTTTGCCCACCCTTGTTGTCAACAATCGTCAATATCGAGGTCTGTTATTGCCTACTTGTATTCCTGGATGAACGTTACATTTGGCTATTTATTTATTTTTGGAAAAAAAAACTTGCTCTTTCAGGAAAGTTGGAGAAAGGTGCTGTTCTAAAGGCTCTATGCTCTGGTTTCGAGGAAACAACAGAGCCTGCTGTTTGTTTGAGTGGTGGTAGGTTTTCTTAAGCTAATTGTCCTGACTGCCTTGATATTGAGGCCATCATTCGATGAATGACCCTGACTAAGAGGATTTGAGTGCTTGGTATTGTGAGTAGTCACTGAAAGCATGCTAGACCTAGAACCATATTTCATTTTAGATCACGAGTCCAATACCCTTGTTGTTGAGACTAACATCTAGTGCCAGCTGCCTTGGGTGATTTGCATACTCTCAACAATAGTTCCTGATTGGGGAATTCCTTTGATACAGATGTGGAGACAAATGAGTGCTTCGACAATAACGGGGGTTGCTGGCAAGATAAAATAGCCAACATTACAGCCTGCAGGGTATGGATTAAAACTTGCTGCAAGGCATCTCTCTGGCTTTTGATATATTTAGCTCCATTTGACAACCGTTTTTATCTGTGCAGGACACGTTTCGTGGGAGAGTATGTGAGTGTCCTCTTGTTGATGGCGTGCAGTTCAAAGGAGATGGTTACAAGAACTGTGAAGGTAAGCTCTATGCTTTTTTTTCCCTTTTATAAATCAGCATAAACATGTAAAATGTAATAATATAGCTGTTCATTCATTCAGTAAAGCTTGGATGTCCTGCTGATGATGATAAATAAATGTCTGAAAAAAGTTATTTATGGACAATTATGGGCTTTTATTAGAAAAAAACACTTGCAGTACTGACTATATTCATATTCAGTAGAATTGCAAGATTACCAAAATGAAAATCTAGTTCCATTGATGATACATGGATCAGATGTATACTTGAGAGACAGGCTATGTTGTTTGAGGGTTTTTGGGTGAAAGTTGGGTAGACCAGGCAGGAAAGTTCCAATCCTAGTCAACTGGAATCAAATAATAGTGACTGGTTTTCTTCTATTTCATTTTTTTGAGGAGTAGTGGGGGTGGGTGGGGGGAGCATGGTTTCAAATAGCTGTTCTAGCCATCCCTTGCAAATAACTCTGTGAGTAGGATTTGAGCCTAGGTTCTGGACCCAACACCAATAGATTTACTGCCTAAGCTAACTAGCATTACATTTGGTGTATTCTGTCCCAAGGTTCGATGGATCATGCTCTGTTAAGCATGTGCTCAATATTAACTATACGTTTTGAGGTTCATGTTTGATGTTTGACTTGCAGATGTTAGTATTAGATGTGTTTGCACACGTAATAAGGGGCAACTTGTGTTATTTTCTAATTAAATCTGTTTGATATGCTCGCTTACCAATCTTAAAGTGTGCTATGCTTTAAAGTGATTGTATTGTTTTACAGTGAGTGGATCTGGGAGGTGCAAGATTAACAATGGGGGCTGTTGGCATGAATCCCGGGACGGACATACCTTCTCTGCTTGTTTGGTTAGTGAACACCATGTTTCTCAACTTGTTACTCTCCAATAAATATATTGAGTTCCAGTTTCTAATTTTACTGTGGACAGGATGTTGATGGTGGTAAATGCCATTGTCCTCCAGGATTTAAAGGTGATGGTGTGAAAAGTTGTGTAGGTAAGAGATTCCTCCATTGTCATCCTTAGTATTGTGGTTTTATCAGGATGGGGAGCTTGATTCATTCTGAAAGGAAATTTAAGGATTATGCATGCAAATTGAGTCTTCTGAGAATGTTATGGTGCCTGGGGGGGGGCGCTTTTTCATCCTCACTAGGTGCTTCTTGTTGATTCATGCATGATTTCTCAGGCACCATTCCACTCAGTTCAAATCTAACAGCAGTTTTCTAAATCCCTTGTATTCAAGTTATTTCTTCTATGCTACCCCAAGCAATGGGGTAATGCTTATGAATCACCATTGTAGGATAAAGCAAATGTTTAAATTTTAAAATTATTTATGCTTGGGCCACCAAGATGCTCCGGTTATACTGAATTGTTCATAAAAATTTTCTGAGTATCCAAATCTTGCCTAGTCAAAATAGTTCTCCTTGACCTTGTTGAAAACAAAATCCTGCCAGAGAAATCTGCATGTTTGTCAATGCTCGTGATTAATATTTTGTCCTATCTACTTATCTTTGACTGTGCAGATGTTGATGAGTGCAAAGAGAGAAAAGCCTGTCAGTGCCCTGCATGTAGTTGCAAAGATACTTGGGGAAGCTATGAATGCTCTTGCAGTGGGGATCTTCTTTATATCAGAGACCATGATACCTGCATAAGTGAGTTAGAAATCGTACCTCCTTGTTTGTTTGTTTAGAAACTTGCAATAATATGGTCCTTGTTTTGATGTCTGTCCTCCCCATGATCAATACCAGGTAAGAGCGGCACTGAAGTGAAATCAGCATGGACTGTGGTTTGGGTCATATTTATAGGCCTGGCGATGGCTGCTGGTGGAGGATATCTTGTCTACAAACATAAATTGAGGGTAAGCGTGGTGCCCAGCATTTTTTCCCTTTTAAAACCATACCTTTGGTTAAGTTTTGCCATGTTTTCTTGCTCACTCCAGGCACCTGTCTGTTATATGAACATTTGGAATAGCCGTGTTATCTCTATCGTAAAAATCTCTTTGCAACTTTTGAGGGATATCTATTAATGCAAAGATGAAGAGTTATCTCTATAGTAAAAATCTCTTTGCAACTTTTGAGGGATGTCTATTAATGCAAAGATGAAGAATATGATTATCTGCAAAGTTTCTTACCCTGAACTTGGGCCATCTATTACTACTTTTAGGATCTCTTGTTAAGCAGTTTATACCTCCTTTGTATAGAACTTGCATCAATGTTTGCATAGCTGGAACATTTTAAAAAGGCTAAATGACAAAAAATTACCCTGAACTTGGGGTCAAACTAAACTTAGCTCTTGAACTTTATTATTATTTTTTATTCGAGTGCTTCAAACCAGTTTTTTGGTAAAAATAGGTCATTTCATCAATTTTGACCCTAGGTGATAGCTTAAAAAAATGATGTGTCGTGAAAACATGTGTTTGAATTTATTTTTTAAATAATGGAGGGATATAAAACCTAGACAGAGGCTATTTTTTTTACCAAAAATAGTGCATGGTACTCAAATAAAAACAGTAATAATTCAGAGGCTAAGTTCAGGTAGTTTTTGGTCACTATGTTAACCACTTGTGAATTTAATATTAATTGCCATTACAATGGGGGCTAGAGAGCTGCATATGGGCTGGCCGGGTTTCGGGTTTACGTGTTGGTTAGAAAACTTTAAGCAGTCGGATCAATGAGAATTGAGCATCAAACTGAGTATCTGGATTGCTCTTTGCAATATGTCATCTTGAACTCTTATGCATGTCATTGTTACACTTGTGTTGCAGTTAATGCATATTCAGTTGATGTTTTTTTCTTTCTTTGTTCTTGTTTTTTTTGCAGTCATACATGGACTCAGAGATAAGAGCTATCATGGCACAGTACATGCCTCTGGACAGTCAAGCAGAAGTTCCAAACCATGTCCATGAGGAGCGGGCATGAAGAAAAAAACGCCCAATCATTAACACTCTTTTGTTGCTGGTAACAGCAGTGTTGATGCGCTTCTACTGTTGCTCTTCTTTATTCATTTTTCGGCGTGAATTTATGTACATGGACGATAAGAGTGCAGATTAGAAATTGTACTTCGTTTATTAGGACAGTAAAATCTTACACTTGAAGTAGGGATTGGATTTGGGGTAGACAGGAAGGGATTTGGCTGTAACGTCCAAGAATATTCGTTCCCATCCCTAAATTTGTCACGTAATCTATTTTAATTCTGTAACTGATCCATCCCTTTTAGATAGGTTGACCTTCTTTTTGCCGTTATATACCAAGTCAAGGAGAGTTGATGTTTTCGTTTGTACGGATGATCAAATTTGTATTGGAAATACTCTTGCCTTGTTCCAAAATTGCTGCCAGGTGAAGCTGCCATAGCCCCTTGATGCGGAATAATAAAAAAATAAAATTAAAGCAAGAACATAAAGAAGTTTTAGAAAAAAAAGAAGTTGAAGAAGAGAAGAAAGGAAATTTAAGATATGCAAAATCTGCAATTTTTATTAATCATCAAAACTATCCCTCAAAATGACAGAAGAATATATAAATAGTAAACTCTAAAATATCCCGCTATTGGGCTCGGCTCATTAAATCAAACTGTTTAACATAAATAATAAAATAACAATGAGCAGACCCAAATGGACTAAATAAATAAAATAACAATGAAATGGGTCCAGATGGGCTTAGTCTCCCAACCAAAGCGTGACAGGTTGGGCCATCCTACGTCATCTCCGTCCATATACTCGTGTAGTTTGTGGTGTAGGTCTGGTGTCCTCACCAACTCTCCCGGGGTTAGAGAAACTCGACCTCGTCGAGTGTAGTACTAGCCGACTCTGATAGTACTCCCAAAGATCTGGGTCAAGCTGCTGCAAAGTATCTCTAGTAATTCAAGTGCAATCTGAGTCAGGTCGACCAACCCAACGAACTAGAAACCGTTGAACCTCACCATTCCTGTTAAAAACAATTTGTTCATCCAGAATAGCATTAATATTATCCTTTTGTGCTGATGTCAAGGTGAAAGGGATAGAGGTTTCAATAGGATCATCAGAAGGGGAGTTAAGTGGTATCTCAAATGGATCATCTGGAATAGGAAGTGGTTTGTGGTATGCAACTAGATCCTCAATATTAAATGTAGAGCTAATGCCAAAATCATGTGGTAAATCA
>Ga0325414_1007717_pt1 | contig 11389 bp, 5 predicted proteins | sample PopdelMetagenome_8_FD_206183 | JGI IMG/M metagenome (GOLD analysis project Ga0325414, IMG submission 206183) | Populus deltoides microbial communities from Bellville, Georgia, United States - Leaf-PdKOR-R3 | ecosystem: Host-associated > Plants > Phyllosphere > Phylloplane/Leaf | place: USA...
TTGAGATTTTAAATTTAAATTCGGTTACAGTATAAAAAGTTTGATGCTCTCGTTAGTTTCAAAAGCTACAAAAACTCATTCAAGCAATTATTTTCTTACATTATATATATATATATATATATATATAAGCTCTTAAGCACTTATATTTTTTTCTAGAACTTCTAGGTATTTTTCTTGATTTTACCGCAGCCATGCAGGGCATACTAGTAAAAATATTTTTGAACTTGAAAAATAATTATAGGATAAAAAAATTGTATAATAATTGTTTAAATATGATTCAATTAATTTAACTAGTTTTTAAAAAATAATTAAAAAACAACAATAAAAAACACAGGTGAACATGTAAAACCACAACTTAAATAACAAATGAAAACTTGGTTTGATTTAAAAAAAAATTAAAATGACATGTTTTTTAAAAAACTTTGAAATGATAATATATTAAATTGACTCGGATTAATTTATATTAACTCTTTAAATTTATAACTCGAGTCATGAATTAAACTAGGTTTGATAACTTTGTTTTGTAGAGACTATTTTTTTATCTAATTATATAATAATTAAAAACAAATATTAGTAAAATCAGGCACTAAATAGATTATTCATCTAAAACTGAAAAAAGTTTTACATATTTTATTAACCATTCATTTTCTTTTAATCTAACAGCTAATATTCTCTTATATTTCACTAGATGTGATCGGATAGCATATCTTATTTTATTTTTATTTATGTTTCATCTTAATCATTACCTGTTTCCATATTTTCTTTACCACACCTAAATTATGTTTTCATAATATGCCAAGGACGATGGCTGGATTGGTCCTAGAATTACTTTATTATTTTTTGATATATTTTTAGATATTTTAATATTTTTCATAAGAGATACGCGTCACGGCGCAGGTACTGATAAGTACATGAGTTGCTTACAAAACCCAAAAGCGTGTAGAAGAATCTCTGTCTGGGCCTATAGCCTCCGCACACATGGGTGGTGGATAGTTCTATGTGGGATTATTAATTATCTGATGATTTCATGACTGTACCAGATCACCCAGCTGGCATAAAACACGAACCGATGGATGGGAAACGCTGAGATAGTATTCGAGTCAGTGTTGTGGTCCTTCAGCTTTATACTTGTCTTGACAAAGCAGGGTGCCCCCCCGAGTGATGAACCTCATCTGCAGGTCTCCCGCGTTATCGAATTGGGTTGGTCGTTAATATTATTAAGGAATTAATATTATTTTAATAGCTTAATTATTAAATAGGTGTTGTAACTCATTGGTTAATTCTGTGGTTTAAGATGAGTTCATGGCTCAACCCATACGTGCAACGGAACTATTTTCATATACCATGACTCATCTGTATATATATATATTTTTTTTAAAAAAAAAAAACAAATTACATATCATCTAATTTTTATATAAAAAAATTTATAGGATCATATATCTCTCTTACATCCATGTGTCTGGGCGTTTTTAACAAGCCCATAACATTTTTTTTTATTGTACATTTGAGTTTTTTTATTCTTTTCTTATCTTTTAGTTTTTTTTTAATTCTATCATTTTTATTTTTTTTGGGTTATTTTTTTATTTTTTTATTTCATCATGTTTTATTTAATTTTATTATTAGTATTGAGTTGATGGTAAATCAGTTTTTGTATTTTTTATTATATAATAAAAGTTTTTTGGCTTTTTTTCTCTTCAAATCCCATCATTTAATATGAGTTTTTATTTTATTTAGGGTTTTTGCCTCTGTTTTTTGATCTTTTGTTTTTTTTTGTTTCAATTTTATAATTTAATATGTAGATTTTATTTAATTTTATCTTTCGTTATTGAATATAAATTAGTTTTTGTAATTTTTAGAGTATAATAAAAACATTTTGGCTCCTTTTATATATATTTTTCTAATTTTATAATTTAATATGTGGTTTTTTATTGTTTTGGATTCCTGGACTTTTTTTTTCAATACTATATTTAAATATGAGATTTTTATTTAATTTAATCTTTTAGTATTGAGTTGATTTTTTTTCTTTAGACTTGCACAGAGAATAAGGTTAAATCAAAATAATTTTCACATCATTTAATTTAAAAGTCAAGTTAAATAAATAGTTAGATAAGGTTTTTAAGTTTAAATCATTAAACCGAGTTTCATGACAATAAGTTGACCTAAAATCAAATAATAAAGATCATATTTGGACCAGTAGACCAGTTAAAAAATTAATCAAGTTAAAATTCAATTAACCTACTTGACCCAATCAAGACAGAACTGAAACGGAGGATTGACCTAAAAACAAACAAGAAGAAGAAACCTCATCTTCTTTATTAATTATTATTTTTTACCAGCTCACCAAAATCTATATACAATACAATTTAGTTTTTTTATATTACATAAACTTTTTTAATATTATTATTGTCATAATTAACTAACTGAATCAACCTGTTCTCGGCCTAATGAGCTAATTAATTAACAATTCGAAATGATTTTCGATCTTGATCGGGGTTAAGTCTCGAGCCAGTTACAACAACTATGTTGTAAAACTAAAAAAACCCATGCTCCTAAATCTTTCCTTCTCTCTTCTTGCTGTGCTATATCCGCTAAATGGAACTCGCTAATAGAGTGCTGAATATTGCTGATGAAACATAGCCTTCGAAAGTCTAAAATCCAGGGTTTTAGAAGGCAGAGTTCAAATGAGCTGATTTAAATATTTTATTGCCCAAATGAAGAAAAAGAAGTATGAGAGAAATTTGATCCAATATCTTTCTAAAGAAAATAGTAATGCTAAGTATCGGGATCTCACGTTGATTCATTGACCTATCAATAAAGACTATATCTTATATAAATGGGGTTGGATATTGTTCCTCCATTTTTCTATCTGACTTATTGTTATTTCCATACAAAGAAAGTAAAATGATAATGCCTTATCAGCTTTTCGGTGGACATTGAGCAAGTTTCCATATATTTATTCTCCCTCTGTTCCTGAAAAAGCACAAGTCTTAACCAACAACGGGATGGGCGTGCATAGCGGCGGGCCACAAAGGATTGTCTAATACGAGGCCTTTACTGTTTATAGTTTTTCTTGGCCAACATATATTTTGTAGCACGTAAAAGACACGTTGCAACCGATCAAGCTACTTCGATTTTGGAAGATTGTTTATAGATTCCCTGGACGTTGACCCACCGATCAAGCTACATGGTGCTAGGATTTTTCAAGCAACATTTATATATTCCTTGTTTCTAGGCCATAAAATCCAGTATTCCGTCTCTGTTTGACCTGATCAATAGGCAGTAGGAGCTTTTCAGACATGGACAACCTCCTTGGCCTTCTCAGAATCCGGGTGAAACGAGGCAACAATCTTGCCGTTCGCGATCTTGGTACCAGTGATCCTTATGTTGTCATCACCATGGGAAAACAGGCTCGTTACTCTTCTTTTGATCTCCTCAGACTTGGTTATATGATTTGCTATTAATTTTTCCCCAGTTTCTTTCATTTCCCCTTAACTTTTTTTCTTGTTGAAATTTCGGTACACAAAATGGTTGTCAATCCTTTTCAGTTGGCTGTCTGAGACCTCTACAGAAATGAAACAGGGAAGCAGGCATGAAATTTTCTACTGAAAGAAATTAAAGACAGGAAACAAAAGGATTTTCACAATTGTATTTTGTTCAAGGAAATATATTTTTGCTCTAGAAATGAGAAATAAACAAGAAGAGGGTGAAGTTTGTTCACCTAATTGAAGCCGTTGTTAAAATCGATGGGCTTGGACTTTCCCAACCAAAGACTGATGGAAGAGGTTTTTTTCAAGAATGCATCTTGAACTATCATGAATGCCTATGAGGGGGAGGACATAGCCTTCTTGTTTCCGGTTCCCTTTTCATAATCACAAATATGGAGGACGGGGTGTGGATTTTTGTAGGATTGTTCGATAGCTTGGAAGTTCTTGATTAATTTTGCTCGAAACTTTATGGTTAATGATGGGCTGCTAATGTGTTCGCATCATCATTTTCTGAGAGAATTGCTTTAGGGTTCTCTGTATTTGCTTATCTTGATATGAAGCTTTGCTTCAATATATTAAGGTGATCTAGAACTAGAAAGCATGAATAAGTATGTTATAATTCATCAATGTAAGTTAAATCTGCATGTAGTCACTGCATATATAATACAAAGTTCAACTATACGCAAGTTTTCTATATCGAGTCCTTTTTGTTCTTTTCGGTGTGTTCTCTCAGCGCTAAAATCACCTCAACTTTGGTGCAGAAATTGAAGACTCGAGTGGTGAAAAAAAACTGCAATCCAGAGTGGAACGAGGAGCTTACTCTTTCAATCACAGATCTCAATGTTCCAATCAATTTAGTAAGTATTAGCCCACAATATGTAGTATGTTTATGATGCACTCAGCAATTGAATTATTTCTGTGCTGTATTGCATACAAACAGTTGATGGTAAATTCAGCGAGATACGGTTTTCCTTTCTTTAATAACTTCGTTAAACATAACCATATTTTATTGCTGTCAATTCTGATTCCTTCTGTTTTGGCTTCCTTTGCAGACTGTTTTTGACAAAGACAGATTTACCGTGGATGATAAAATGGGTGAAGCAGAAATAGACATCAAAGCATATATCGCGAGTCTAAAGATGGGATTGCAAAATCTCCCAAACGGTTGTGTGGTCTCAAGAGTTAAGCCAAGCCGGAACAACTGCCTTGCTGACGAGAGCTGCGTTGTTTGGGATAACGGCAAAATCCTGCAAGACATGATTCTCAGATTAAGAAATGTAGAGTCCGGTGAAGTGATGATTCAAATCGAGTGGATTAATGTTCCAGGTTGTCGGGGATTGGAAATTGGAGGTACGAGATAAACGTGATTGCTTTATGCTGTGTTGTATGCAATGTAGATTTCAAGCTGCCTGACAGTAAGCAACAAGTGATCTCTAGTGACATGATATCTGTGCTTCAATGTTATGGCTTCTTACAACTGCATGCCACCTTCATTTTTCTTACCATAGACAAGCAACTTCAATAATTTGCTCAAGCATGTATGCTTAAACTAACTAAATTAACCCATGATATTTATTATTTTTGGAACACAGACAGGGAAGCACCATGGAACAGGTCGAAGAGACTCGACTGATCGAATGATTTTCCTAATTTTACCATCCACACCGGTATCCTCTATGGGTGAGATGCGACTGCTAATTTATAGCGTCCTAACCGTGAAGATGATGACTGTTTTCTCTTGAATCAAGAATTACTTGGATATCTAATTGACTTGGTGTCTTCTTTCTTTCTTTTTCTGGTTGTATTTTAAACAATTTTTTTCGATTTTTATGAATCACATTTTGATTTTTTTTTCCAGGGATAATGGCATTCTCGAACTTGGCTTGCCTTGTATTATATAAAAACCAATAAATTCTTATATAAAATCATTTATCGTGAAACAATTATTCACCTGATGTTCTCAAAATAAGATTTAACTAAAGTTAAAAATATGAGAGTATCTTCAAGTTGAAATTATGGCCTAACAAAACAAAATTTAAATGGGTGATAACAGCTAGCTTTTCCTCTGCAAAGAACGTGTCGCGCAGAAATTTAAAAAATAAAAACTATCGGTCATTCTGGACTGCTCATCGTTCAAAATTTAAAAACAATTTGAACCCAATAGAATTTAATGGCGGTTTTGATCATCCATTCATAGAATTGATATTCTTGTTTCGAGATGAAAGCTCTTAAGATTAGTTTCAAGAAACGAAAGAAAATACAAGAAACCTCTATTTAGACAAGCAATTTTCACATCATATATGGAAATATAAAATCTAATCTTATATATCAATAGTTATACCTAATGTCATGATTTTCTTTCGAAAAAAGGTATGCTCTTTAATTTGGCCTATACATGTGTTTGTTTGTGGAAGGATAATCTTATAATTTAGTAAAAAAATTATTAAATCCTTGCTATTGAGTTTTAAAAGATAGTAAAGTCCATTCTTTTCATAATGGAAGGTAAAATATTTTGGACAAAATAGACATTTCCTAAAGACAAAATGATAAGGAAAAAAAAAAAAGATTTGGCCTTGTGGATTTGATTTCCTCTTGCAATCGTTGAGATCGCAAGAATAAAAATCTTGATTACGATCACGATGAGAGTTTTGTGAATATTTCGCAAATCAGGATGGTGCTGGCCCGTGACTTGAGATGTTGAGGCCTGTATTATAACATGTTTGGATTGTCGATTTTCCAGCTAGGATCTTGAAAAGAATAAAAAATGATAGGAGGAGAGACTTCTAACATCTTGAATCAGGCATACATTAACTTCACACAAAGCCCTTGTACATCATCATATCACACAGCAAGTTTCAGTGGACCCCACGTACACTAGTTTATTGATAAATTAAAATACATTAATACAGGAGAACAGGCGCCTGTCCCCACCACACCACTTCTTGTTATTCATTCATGACAGGAGGAGTCATTTTAAATTCAAGACAGCAGCAGCATGCACGCGTATGAGACTAACCGATCATTCATGCCTGTGCTGTTGGTAGCTGGGTAAGGTGATGATCCTCAATGTCTTTGCTGCAATGGATGCAAAACTCAAGCAACGTTTGAGGATCTGGAACGTTCTCATTTAGCTTCTCATATTCAAAAGTCCAGTGAGCCAAGCAGCTGCCCTCTCCCTTTGGAGTAGCCTGAACGACAATTATGAAATTCTTGTACTCCGTGGTGATGTCTCCTTCAATCACTTTGAAGGTGGTTGACAGCTTCTCATCGTCTATAGCTTCAATAACCTCCTTAGCAGTCTTAACAACCCCATCTATTAATGTTTTTTGCATAAAAATTAAATTAAATGTCAGTACGTCATGAATCACTGCCTTGATATGTCATGCTGCTAGCTCTTAATAATAATTTGTTTCTGAAAATGTATTTGAGGTTAACCTTTCATCAATTAACCTGAAAGTCATAAAATTTCTCCAACAATGGATGTACCCTAGATGAAGACAGAAATCGGTTCTCTTCTCATAATGCACAACTATAGATCATAGCTGATTGTAGACTAATTGTGATGTAATTAACTTATGGTTAGTATATGTGTGTGTGTGTGTGTGTGTGTGTGTGTGATCAAAACCATGAAGATATATATATATATATACATGATTAAGGAGCATGAGCAGTGCAATCCTTAATATTTTTTTTGGTCAGGGATGATCTATATATGACGACACAGCCTTACCATGTACATAACTCCAGCAGATTACAGTGCCCGGCTTCCCCCATTCACCTTCATGGAGATCAACATTCTGTATCTTGGCAGGGCTCATATTGGAAATGTGGTGTGGTCTGCAGCTGAAGATATCATGAAATTTTTCAGCAGAAACTTTGATCTCTACTTCAGCCTCCATCTTACCAGAGAGTGTCATTTTGTTGCGCAGGTAATCAAACTATAAACAGTGTACGCTTTGAGATATCAAAATCAATTCTAGCAGTTGTGGAGAAAATGCTTTGGGATCTTATCCTTATAAAGACGCGGGATAATTAATATACACCTAGACTAGTAAATGATGAAGCCCACTATTTATCGTTTTCTAGATTTAATTCTATCTAGCTACGTACATCAACTATAGAATGTGAATAAAACATTTATTTAAAGCTCTATCAACTCTAATATAAAAATATTAAAATTATAATTTTTCTAAATATTTTTATTTTAAAAATAAAATTCAAGAGGAAAAAAAATTCTTAATTTAAAGTAAAGAAAAAAATAAATTTGGCTCCAGCGCTAGGATCCATTTCGCCTGGGTACTCGATCAGCACCCAAGGTTCTTGGGTCTTAGATTTCTAAATATTATTATTTTTATTATAAATATTATTATTTTTATTATAATTACAAGTATTTATATAAAAATATTATTTTTTTTATTATAATAATAGTGTTAATATTAAAAATATTATTATTTGTATTCTAAATATTATTTTTTATATAATTAATATTATTTATAAAATAATTAATAAATTTGGAAAAAAATTATTATCAATATTGAAAAACAACTTTAGATTTGATTTGAAGGGTAAAATTAAAAATTATTATTGTTGTTGTTGTTGTTATCTTTGATAAATTATAAAAAATACTATTATTACTATTGAAGAAAAACCAAAATTCCTTTTAAAATATTAAAAAATATAATAAATTAGAAAAATAAGTTAAATATTATTATTTATTTGATAAATGTTATTGTTGCGTCTGGTGTTATAGCCAAACTCGAAGCTCTTGGGTCCGGACCCAGCATCACCCAATACTTTAATTTTTTTTATTTAATGTTTTCTTCATATGGTAAAGAGAAAATAAATTGATATGAGTATATGCATAATCTATTTCAATAAAAAAAATAAAGAAATAAGAAAAACAAATGTTGTCCCACCTATAGAAAAATTATGTTATCTTTAATGGACATAAAAGGGGAATTCATTTAGTAATATTATTTAAAAAAAAATCTTGATAATTGTAGTGTGTTATCTTTGATTGATTTATATTAGACTAAATGATTTATATATTTTAAAAGACTTTATTAATATTTATAAAACTGTTTAATAGTGTCATAAAAAAATTATATGTGCATATTCTAAATAACTGCTGAGAGAGATGTAACTAAAAATAATTAGAAATTTATTTGATCTCCCAATCTGCTGAGAGAGATGTAAGGGCATATATATATATATATATATATATATAGAGAGAGAGAGAGAGAGAGAGAGAGAGAGAGAGAAGTATGTATATAGAAACACGCATAAGAAGAAATTAAAAATATTTTAAATGGAAAATAAATTAAAAAGAAGCAGCCGAACACACACTTGACCACCGCTTCATCCACTCCTCCTATATCCATTGTAACTTAAACAAAAATACTTGAGAAATTATAATTAAATGACTAAATTGAAAAAAAAAAATTTATAAAAAAAATAAAAATAAAATAAAAAATTAAAAGAATAATGACTAAAATTAAAAATCAAATAACAAAGAGGACAATGATAAACTTTAATTATCAGAAGAGGGAGAGAGAGGGAGAGAGAGAAAAAGAGGGAAAACAAAACAAACAACCACCGCCGATAATCCAACCATCACATGCCTACACATGCTACACCATATAAAAAAGAAGATGGTTGTGCATCCAGTGAGATGACGGATGATCAAATTTGATCACCGGGTGGTGTCACATGCACCCTAAACAGCTCGGACGTCACTCACTTGCTTGCGTGTTTGAAAAATGTGTTAACATATTTATGAATAAAAAAATAAAAAGAAAATATAAAAATACTAAAATGCTACAAATCTGTTAATTACATAAAATATCTATGTGAAAATACTAAAATACGCACAAAGACAGTTTATTTATTTTTATCTTTTCTAAGATTAAAAATGTGCTTTCACTTTACATGGGTCATTGAAAAAAATCATAAACAGCTGTGCGCAGCAGCTCAATAAATTTTTGATTTCGGGGACAAAGAAGTACTTTTATTGTTTAAGAAATTTATAAAAAGTCAACAAAGCCCTTAGGTAACCATTATAATTTCTGTCGATTTAGGGGGTAAAAGAGTATTTGGCTGGCTTGTCTTCGTGTACTAGCCACTCAGTTTCTGCGTACAGCTGGCTTGCAGGCGTCCTGTAACTGTTTGATTTGTGAATTAACAATGGAGGCTGTAGATTACAAGACATATATTGCGTGCCTGTCACTTTCGTTGATTTTGTGTGGGTAATACACGAAAATAATTGTGATGATCTTGGAATTGGAATGCATTATCTTCAACAAAATTCATATTTTTGCAAAATTGAATGTTATTGTGAGATCATCATCTTCAACAACACATATTTACGTAGTTACACACACACACACGGAAATTTACAATCTATTTGTAAATATATGGGTCAATGTATGCAAAATTCAAGAGGATTCAGAGAATAAAACCCTCAACCACTTGGGTATGCTATTGAATCATATGATTGGTTCAGGGATGGCAATGAAAAAGAGGACCTCGTAATTACTAGGCCTTGACTTTGTAATTATGAGGCCTCCATTCGTTTCTAAGACCTTATCTTAACGAAGGGACGTCAAATAATTTAGATGAGGCAGTGTGAGATTTTTTCAAGGGGCAAATGAAGATTCCGACTTGTGATTGACAAGGTGAAAGAATTGCCAAAATTAATTCATTTTTGTTGCAAGCAAAAATAAACTCTGGCATGCCAAAAGAAATCCTGGATAAATAATACACTGAGTAATGAAGCCAACAAAAAAAGTGTATTAACAGGCAAAAAAAAATTATATTTAATAACTTTTATTTCACACATGAAATTAGGTTAAGAAATATTTGTTAATGCTTTGCCAGCAAAAGCAAGATATATTCCACATAGTAAAACCGCTTAAAAAATCTGATTCTAGGGAAATTACCGAATTAAAATTAATTTAAAAATATATTATATGTAGGACATTAAAAACTCGTATATCACTCTAATAACAGGAGTTTCTTTTCAGAGAGAGGACAGAGAAAAAAAGGAGTTTCCTTTATTCTAGCAAGAACACGAGAACATAGAAGAAATGCTTAAATTACGAAATGAGCGATAACAAGAAAGCAAGTATGATGTAGTTGTTTTTTCTGTTTTCCATTCCTTGTATAAATATGTATTTATATGCACATATATACATGTCAGACAGTCAAGAGTCTTGCTTCGGGGGTCACCAGCTCAGGCCTCCGGCAGCTATTCAAAATTAGGACTTCGGTGCTATACAACTATATAAGATGATATAAAATTTGAGGGGAAAGGGTGGTACCGATGTGTCTTACTTTTTTAATATTTTAGGAACATCTTTTTTGGAAATGACCCTAACCGGTGAGGTAGAGAAATCATTTTGCTTATCCGAAACCAGGACGTGATCCACCTTCTCACTTCTCACTTCATCTTTGCCAGATACACTAGAAGATGATGATGATCCACATATTTGCACCATCAAGCTTCCACCTACAATAAGTTTTGAAAGATTACCACCCGACATCAACAATCAGGGAACAAGAAGCAAGTAAAGATATCTAGGAGGTGTTTGGAGGGGCATTTCAATCGGAGTTTGGGAAAATTTTGAAAAAAAAAATTTTTTGTTTCAAATTGATTTTTTCATATATTTTTAAATTGTTTTAATATGATAATGTCAAAAATAAATTTTATATATATATTATTTTAATATATTTCTATATAAAAACACTTTAAAAAAACAATCATGACTAGATAAGAAAGCCAACGTACACATACCAGTTCAAGTTATTAGGATGCCATCAGCTAGGTAATAATGATATCCACATTTTGCTATCCCCAAGTTAAACACGTGGCTCTTTTCAGTTTCTTGAATCCAGCACAGCATCCG
>Ga0325414_1007721_pt1 | contig 11386 bp, 4 predicted proteins | sample PopdelMetagenome_8_FD_206183 | JGI IMG/M metagenome (GOLD analysis project Ga0325414, IMG submission 206183) | Populus deltoides microbial communities from Bellville, Georgia, United States - Leaf-PdKOR-R3 | ecosystem: Host-associated > Plants > Phyllosphere > Phylloplane/Leaf | place: USA...
TTATTGATAGTGGTTGCACTAATCACATGACTGCAGATCTGAGCTTATTCAAATATTTGGATAAAAGCTATCTATCTAGAGTTAGAATTGGGAATGGAGACTATGTGAAGGTTGAAGGAAAAGGAGCAATTGAAGTAGAAACTTTGTCAGGTACAAAAACTCTTAAAAATGTTCTTTATGTGCCTAAGATCAATCAGAATCTAGTTAGTGTGGGACAATTAATTGAATCTGGTTACTCAATATTCTTTAATGATGGAGTATGTGATATTAAAGATAAAAATGGAGTGCTACTACTTTCTGCTAAAATGATGAACAGAAGTTTTAATGTTGATTGGAAAGAAGTATGTTTGAGTGCTAACACTTGTGAAGACAATGAATCTGTTCTTTGGCACAAACGGTTGGTGCACTTCAATTATGCAACTTTAAAGAGAATAGCTGACCTGCAGATGACTCATGGTTTACCAGATATACAGGAACAAAAGAGTATTTGTGAAGCCTATCAGTTAGGAAAACAAACTAGAGTTGTTTTTCCTGACAATGCATTCAAAGCATTGTCAAAACTCCAGCTTGTACACACAGATGTGTGTGGGCCGATGCATAATGAATCATTGAATGGTTCAAAGTATTGTCTTTTATTTGTTGATGATTATAGTAGATTTTGTTGGATTTACTTTTTGAAATCAAAATCTTATACGTTTGCTGAGTTTGTTAAATTGAAAGCAGCAGTTGAACTAGAAACAGGAAACAAGTTTGAAGATCTGAGGGGAAGAATTGGAATGTTTAGCTTTGGAACCAAGGAGGAGTGTTGAAGTTTGGTACCAAAGTTGGAACAGGATTACTTTGTAGTAATCTACTGCATTGCTATCTATCTATTAGCTGATAGCTATCTATCTGTTAGCTGATAGCATTATCTAGATTAGGATGTTTCTTTCAATTCATTTGTTTAAGCTTATCTAGGATTAGACTAGCTTGTTATACAACTCCTTTGATAAAGGAGAACATAGCTGGTACGTTTCTTTAGTGTTTCATTTTTCTGTAATGTTTGTTTCCTTCTATAAATAAAACACTGGGGATGGCAGTAAAAAACTGAGACATTTTCTGCTCCTTGTTCTTTCAACTGTAAAGACTTTAGACTTTGTTCTTTGTTCTTTGTTCATCAACAATAATTTGTTCTTTATATATCAGTTTTTCCAACACTTCTTTTGGTCGAGTCTAGCAGGACCCGACCTTACAAGCTTCCTTTCTTCCGAATTGTATGGCTCCTTCCTTGAAACACTCCATTAAATAAAGTCATAAATTGCTTCATTCTCCGCCACCAATTAATCATTTTAGTTTAAAATTCTTTTTCCATCATTATATGTATTGATAGATTTAGCGAAATTTATTTATGCGCAGCACACACGCACAAGGACGAAGGCATGTTAAAGATTTATGATATAACTCATGTCAAGATTTTATTAATATTTTTAACTAGTTTTATATAAAAAAATTCATAATTCTTGAATGAGTTATCAAAAAATTTGCATAGTGTCTTCTAATATGATGTTTTAACTTGGGTTAAAATTTCAAAATTTTTAGAAAAATTCAGAAGTTTGATGAAAAATTACAATTTAACCAGTTTTATGTTATTGAATGTAATTTTTAATCTGACCATCAAATTGAGCTGAAATTTTACGAGAGATCTTAAATATATTGAATAAAATCTGGTTAAAATTTTAGGATGAATAGAGCTTGGTAGTGCTAAAAAAAAAACCGTCAGATAAAAGTAAAACGACTCATTAAGAGTAAAATGTTTATTTGTCATTAAAAAATAAAACAAATCAGCTTTTTCTTCTTTTTATATGTTGCCGACTGGGCAGAAGCAGAATAGAAAAAGAAAGAAAAGAAAAGGCGAAAGAGAAAAGTAAGGGGAAAAAAAATCCAATGAAAAAAAATAAAAAAAGTGAGAAAATAACATTGTAAACTTAAAAAGTCTAACTTATAAAACACTAATCTAAGAAAAAATCAAGCGAAGGAAGGAGGAATTGAGAGAGGAAAAAATTTAATTACTTTATTTTTCAATTGACATGAAATTATTATTAATTTTATCCCGGTTGAGGGGTTGTTACAATATCGATTCAGATTCAATTATAGATGAATTATATTCCACAAAATATCGACAGGTGTAACTTTAATAATATATTTATTTTTACTTTCACTTCAATTTTATATTTTTTTATATTTATTTTTTAATATTTTAGGTAGTTTATTTGAATTAAAACTTCACTATTAATTTTAAAAATTCATATATATAAATTAATAATTAATCTTAAAAAATTTATATATTTATTTAATAGCTTATAACAGGAAAAATTCCTGGCTCGGTTACACACGCCTATGCAGAAGACTCGTCGAATTCTATAGAAATAGACGTTGGCAGCCTTGTCAGATTAATAATACGAGAAAGGCTAGCAGTTCAACAACGTGACCTTCTTTTCTTAGCTCGGATAGGGAAAACCGGAAAAGGGATCCCACTTCTAATCACACACACATGTATTCATGTAGGCACAGACAGACATTTGCCATAGGATCACTGCAGAAGGAACCGAATATCAAGGAATCAGATATCTAGAATGGCTTGGTAGTCGAGGTTTAGTTGCTACCATTGATGACATTAACCAAGTATATTAATATAATCAGGGGGTATGTTCAAGCTAACAACATAATAACCTAATGCATTAGCATTCATATTCTATTAAACTACTAGCTAGTTGTTTGACTCACGTTTTGATATTTGTTTTTTCAAAAAAAAAAAAACATCCAAAAGAAAATTGTTCCCAAGGAAAACTTTTTTTGAGAATTCAAATAAGGATAATGTTAAAGAAGAGTGGTACTGCCAATAAAGCATTTGTTTAGTTAGGTGCATTGGTTGTGCTTTTAAAATTATAATTGTGTTCTTATAATGCATTGAAAAAAAATAATGCAACTCTTCATGGACTTCTTTTAATTTTGTTCACATTCAACTCAACGGATGTGATTCAATTATCCTTGAATTTGACTCAAAAAAATGCAAACACACAAAAAAACATTTAAGGACTAAATTGAAAAAAAAAACAAAGTTTTGAATAATAAATCCACAATAAAATATGAGATGATGAACAGTGATATGTGCATAATGATTTGGCCACACTATTCAATTCAGTAGCAATGTCATTTACAAGCAAATTAAGCAGGCTTAGATTTCTTCCTTTGAGGGAGGCTATTGCAGAGCAATAAATTATGTTAACCTAAATAGATGCTGTCAGAAAATACATCTCCACATCAACTGAAAAGAAATTCAACAATCATCTTTGAAGTGGAAAGTGAAGCTTTCGTGTCCTTTTCGTCCAATCCACAACTCTATTGCCTTTTTCCAAGTAGAAAGGGCCGGAAATCACCAACAAGGTATTGGATCCGAGTTCACTTCATATGAAGTTAGAATCCAATCGATACTATAAAGTCTGAAATCCCAAGTTTACTAGTCAGCAGTCAATAACAAGGCATCTAGTTAACAATCCAAGAAGAACGGGTCCATCTTCGGTTTCATAACTCTTACTAAAGGGAAAAGTGATTGTTTAGAAGGTGTGACCCATACCCACTACATGCACTTGTGCAATCCTCTTTAGGCCATCTTTCTTGATTGACTCCAATATGTTCCTTCAGACAAGTCAGATTTTAGTGATGTTAATCTTGTCATCGGATAAATTTTGTCAGCATCATACTGTTCTTGAAATAAGATCCGAAGATGCCTGATACAACTCATACAAGCACTTTAGATCACGTTTTGCTTTACCTATAAAAGTAATGGGAGCAATTATTTAGCCCGAACAAGCTATGACAATGATTCATTAGAAATATCCGACTGTGGTCCGATTCCTTTATCCCCAATCTCCCATCGTAGTATCAGCAGATGGCCACTAGTGGTGGCCCACCATGTCTCCTATATATATTATGAAGCTCTCGAATGTGTCTACTTCCAAGCTTCAACTCAACTCAAACAAATATGGACATTACTCATAGCATCAAGCAGTTTTTTCTTTCAATCGCCACTCTCTTGAACCTTGTCTGGGGCAGAGTTAGATGCCTTCTACCATCACATTCATCAAATAGATCACCTCCTTCTCCTGCCTTCGACCTCGAATCGCAGTCACCGGAAGCACTTGCACAGCTACCCCCACAGACCCCTCTTACCACTAACCAAATATCTCAAAACCCAGAAATCCAACCTCCGCGTTTTGATAACACGGCCCCAGAAATGCTGCAACAGCCACTTCAACCATTACATCCATCACATGCACCACCTGCTTCTCCTGTCATTGACCTCGAATCCCAGTTACAAGAATCACAGGCACAACCCTCTGTTACCATTTATAATCAAGGATTATCTGAAACCCAAGAAACACAGCCCTTACATTCCACACCCATCAACACGGACATATTGCCGCAAACAGCACAATCACAGGCTCCTCAACCTCATTCTGCCATGGAAACAGAGCTGCAATTACCACCTCCAACACAACAAACACCTCCCCGTGCCATCAATCCACGACAAATCAATACGGTAGTTGTCAGGCAGATATCTGTAGAATGGCCTAATGTAATCATGGGATTCTGTTTTCAGGCAGCGATTCAAATAGCTCTCCAATACGAAACAACTCGACACTCCAAACTCCCTGTTTTCTTCTACCTGCGTTCTTTTTCCATACTACTCACCTTTGCATCCCTTTTTGTTTCACAGTTAATTAGCAACAGGTTCCCTGACACATCCAAAGTATTGGAGAAAGTTGCAACATTCCTTGCCGCCACTGCTTTTTTCACCACCATTGCAACACCATTGACCCTCGCCTTCAAGTGAAATGCAAATAAATCTGTTAAGACTTTAAGCTGATACGCTTTGTGTTGCCAAATTCTGCTTTGAAGGACAGTACGGTTGTCTCTTGCGACTCTTACTTCTCAAGAGAAATGTAAGGCAGTTGATTTGTGTGTACGCTGAGAGATATAATAGTGATACGGTTCTTTATGTAAGATCCAGTTCCACTTCTTTTATTAAGGATTTGTGTTCTTGTAGCTTACTTCAAGAATTTTCTTGATTAGTCTTAATCATTGTCCATTGATTAATTCTCTACAAGGAATACAATTGATTAATTTAGAACATGGGATCATATGTGCGTGGTGTGCCAAGTATTTGAGTGAATTGTACGGGACTCACCAATTTTGATACTCCATGCTTAAGTTATTTTTCTTAATAAAATTACAAAATCAATTAATACGATAAAGTTTTGAGAATAACGAAAAAATTAAATTCAATATACCACAAGAAAATAAAATATATTATATAGTTTTTTTTTAATATTTGATTTTATCTTTATTAAGACCCATTATTAGCAATAATTTTCCTCCCTCCCTCCTATCAAACAGCCTTCACATTTCATCCTTTTTAACTATTTTTTTCCTTTAACACTTCACCTCTAAATCTCACCTCCTTGACATTTCTCCTTCAAATTTCTCACCTCATACCATTCCAGAACAGCCTAATTGTCAAGGAATCAAGTGTTAAGAACATAAAAAATGACTAAGTATGAAATGTTAAGGATTCACTAGCTCCAAGAAAATCTAATTTCTGTCACCAAAATTCCAAATTGAATCTGTCCCTATCTGATTCAAGATTTTGAACACAACTAGTTTATTTGGATCTATCCCTATCCGATTATCACCATTGTTTACTTTGGACACGTCTACTTGCCATCTCCAACTTATCTATGAAAAATGACTTGAACTCTTGAAGGATCCCCCCTCCCATATGACTCCAACGTTCCTCGTAAGCGAGAAGTTGAAGAATGTTTTTTAAATTGTTTTTCCCATTTGTTTTCTCCAAATTTTCATCCAGCCTTTCACACGCGATAGCCAAGGGTATATGATGCATATCTTTGACTCGCGACATCGGATCGGGTTTCCTTTTTTTCATCCGAACGTTTCTTTCATTTATTTTTCTCTCTTCACAACCCCCATGATCCTCTGCCCACATATCATTGTGTCCCACAAAAGAAAAATCGTGTAAGCCCTGCTGATTCTTTATCTATTCACCAGTGCAACTTGTTTCTCTCTCTCTCTCTCTCTCTCTCTCTCTCTCTCAATAATAAAGTTCCAGGGTTGAGTTTACCATGTTCCAGTCAATTTAGGTATGCTTTAGGGAACTTGGAGGGCAGGAATGGTGATTAAGATCAAAGGGGCAAGCTAGTTTAGTTAGATCTCATTAAGACCAAAAGATTTTAACAATAAATAAAGGCAATTAAAACAAATTACTTAGTAAGATTAAGTTGAAGTACTTTGAAGTAGCAGTGCTTCTGTTTTTATTATTTTGGGATCTCTAGCTGTGAAGAAACTAATAACTAAAAATATGGCTAATGTTACAAAGGTTATCTTCATCTAATGATTTAGAAAACAGGTTTGGTAGGGTTAACCTTAGTTGAATCAGATTTTTTTTTTTGTTGCTTATTTTTATAATTTGATTTTTTTTTATTTTCAATTTTTCCTTTTAATATCAAGTTCGTTCGAGAATTGAACTTTGTGGTTTTATTTAATTTATCCTTTTACAAAGTTATCCTGGTCTCATGACTAGATAGTGGATTTCGTAGTCTGACTTGGATTGACTCGGATCAGTTTTTTTTTATCTTTTTTTAATATTATTTATTTTTTAATTTCATCTTTCAATTTTTAATTTGTTGGGAATTGAGTTTTAATTTTAATTTTATTTTTTTATAAAGTTATCACATTCCCTTTTTTTGGCTTTATTATAAAACAAGATGATAGAGAACTTTTAAGAATATTAAAAAGATATCTTTTCATAATATTGGTAAATGTATATTTCCTGCCGTTAATCTTAGTCAATTGTTTTTGGTTTAGCTTGATTTATTTACCATCGTTGTTTTTTTTTAATCATATTATTAAATTAATTAAGTTTATTGAACCTAATGAGTCAATGACCAAGTCTCAAATTTTTCTTATTTTTTTAAAAATGCTTGTATTGCCTCATTATTATTCTTTTTTTTATGTTAGTAAAAATTTGGTACAGCCCGTGCTAGGCATAGCACGAGACACCAATCTAGTATTGGCAAGATATGAGTGAAGGATAAAAGAGGTTTGTTCCAAGTTAAAAGACCAAAAACACCATAAATATAAAAAGACTCTTAAAATATTTAATTTTATTTCTCTATGCCTTCACTTGCCAAAATATTATTACAACTTTATATATATAAACTTGTGCATCAAGTATTCTCTAGATACCACTAGCTATTTGACCTGCTTTTCGCCACGGTTGAGATAATTGTTTTTTTTAAAAAAAAATAATATGCAGGCTTTTTCAAAGTGTTTTTTTACAAAAAAAAAAGATCATAATCATAAATCAAAAGATATATGCATACATTTAATTAAATAAATCGAGAATCATCTATGCTAATAAATATAAAAAAAAAACATTTGTATAATAATAAATATGTTGTATAAAATCTACCAGAAGATACATCTTAAAACTATGCTCTAATACCATTGTAGATTTAAAAAAAAAAAACTTACTAGTGATTTGAGAATTTTTTTTCTTGTCTCTAGATCAATTGTTTTAGTGCTACTTCGATTACTAGAACCAAAGAGATATTCAACAGTACAAACGTCTTTGTAAATTTTTTCAAGTTAATTCAGAGAATAAAAAAAGAGAGAGAAAGATAACTATTTTCTTTCAAAGAAAAAACTTGCATCTTAATATGAGTTATATTCGTGTATATATATAAATAAAGAACGGTTAGTTCTTTTAATAATTCTTCTAAATATGTTCATCCCTCGTTGGCTAATCAAACTTAACCTAAAAACCAACATTCTTAATTCTTCTAGATTCCCTCTCTGTAAAAGAAGAAACCAAATATTCTCGTACCTCCAAAAAATGATTATGACATTCATGTGTTACATTATCATTTTCTATTCACAAGGGTGATTGTGACGATGAGCAGAGGATAAATCTAAAGAAACTTAGGACTAGGCATTTAATCTTCAACCGATGACTATACTAAGAAAATGCAAATTAAGAATGGAGCAAATGTTAATTAAGCATTCAAGGTACAGAATGTTACCTCTGCAGACCATTTCCAGAATATCCCAAGTGTAATAGAATTATATTAAGCATTTTCATCTCCAGAATCTGAAGAGCATACTTCCTCTGGCTCAATTACTGAAGATACACTTGCATCTTGAATTGTGATGGGATACCTAATGCCAACCCCCTTGAGCGATTAAGATTTTTCACAAAATCAGAAGACACAAATGAGCACAATTACTTGATGATTAAATCTAGGAAAATCAAAAAATACAAATGAGAAATGTAAGGTAGTTTATTTGTCTTTATGTTAGAGAGATGTAACAGTGATACAATTCTTTATGTAAGATCTATTTCTAGTTATTTTATTAAGGATTTGTGTTCTTGTAGCTTGCTTAGAGAGTTTTCTTGGTTAAATTTCTTGATTATACTTGATCATTTTCTACAAGGAATTCAATTTTAGACATTTCTTTACTAAACATTTGTGATAATCTTAGACAACAAGAGTATTATCAAAGAATTCTAAGCGTTTGAGGACCAAATGTTTTTTAAAAAAATTATATATGATCTCAAATTCTGTTTTTGAAGCTGATAGTTTGTTTCATTAAATAAAGTATAAATCGACATCATTTGTCCCAAAGGCATAATTAAACCTAAAACATCAACAAGGACAAACAAAAAAAAAATTCATGAAAAAAAAATAACAAAAATCATTAAGCAAACTCAATATCTAACGTGACTAAACTTCTCAAAGCTTGATTCATTGATGGATTTTGTTTGAACTCCATGAAACAATCCAATATTTAAGTTTTAATATATTTAAATATATGTAATTCAAAAAGGTGTTATGGTACTTATAACATATAGATATGGATTATGTATGAATTAATATATTTAAATCTTAATCAATAAAATTTTGATATCTATTAAAAAAATTAAACTCACCCACTAGATTCATATTAATTGACACTTATGATAGAAAAATAAAAATATTGATATCAAATTGAAAAGGAAGAAAATATGAAGAAATTTTTTCAACTATATAGTTCAAGTAGTCATAATTTCTAGACATGGGTTTATTGTAGAAAATTTTTAAAATTAATAAAAACTTCAAATCATAAGTAGTTTAAGTTACATATTGAATATTTTTTTGGTAACATGTAAAGTAAAAAAAAAAAACTCATATCTTATACTAGATCAACTGTAACACCCAAACTTTTGGGTCAGACCCAAGCCCAAGTCATCCCAAACCTAACATAAGTTAACCTAGGTATATAAGGAAAAGTTGCAAGAGAATTATTGTTCTCTCTTTTAAGTCTTGTGGCCGCTGTGACCCTCTCCTCATCAAACCAAGAATTTCAGTTTTTGATCTTGAGTTTTGGGTTTAAGAAAAGTGAAAATAGCAAGTGATTCTCTCTCATGTTACTTTTAATTATGATTTGTTTATGGAATGATTAGAGAGAGGGAGAGAGAGAGAGAGAGAGAGAGATATTAGGGTTTATAAGGATTAGAAGTTTATGTTGTTAAGATTGATTTATGATTATTAAGGGTTTAATGTTAGGTGATTAATTAGTATGTTGTTAGAAATAAGGATTTGTGAGTTGATTTGTTTAAAATAATTTTTATGGGTAAAGAAATTCATTTTTACCTTGCTGGAAAATCTGGACAGAATGGTCTTGAGGTTGAAGATGACCAAATTTTATTTTGGTCCTTGATTTATGAAAATTTCAGTTTAGTCCCTAAAATTTGGAAAAATTACAATTTGACCCCTAAATGTATTTTGAGATTCTGGACAGTGTTATTATGAGGTTTAGTATGATGAATCTCAGTTTGATAATTGATTTGGAATATTTTCGGTTTGGTCCCTCAATTTTGGGAATTTACATTTTAGTCCCTAAACTTTATAAAAATTACAGTTCGGTCCCTGGTTCGTTCTAGACAGAATTAAGGATGGTTTATGGGTGAAATTTCAGTATGGTTATGTATTTACAGTTTGGTCCAGTTTTGGTAAAATTACGTTTTGGTCCCTGTTTTGCATAATTGTCGTTTTAGTCCCTAAACCTAGGAGACTAAACCTGGTTTTCTTTTATGCATTGGAATCTTTTATTTGTGTTGCTTTGAGTATATTTCGTATATTTATTGTAGGTTCTCCTAACGATCCTCAATAGGTTTTTCGGGTCTTTCATCTGATATTCCTTTTAATTTATATTCTTCCGGGTGAGTGGGATAATCTTTAATATGCATATATTATAAATAAATATGTATGTTGATTATACAATGAGTACTAGTTAATTTCTTGAATACATATATATGTTGCTTATTTTCCGAGTACTCATTTATTCTTGAACTTGCACTCGCAATCTGTCAAATTAAATTCTATTTGATATGATATACATTTCTTTGATGATCTGTGAATATCTATTATGCCTTGCTATGGAACTTGTCAGTAACTCCATGCTAACGGAGAGTAATTAGCCTATGTGCACATAGTATTCTGTATACCTAGCTGGTGAGAGAGGCATCAGCCTGTGGCGACTGATCATCCCACAGTGGTCACCTTTGGGTGTCATCTGGTCACCTTCGGGTTTCATCTGATCTCTGACATGTATTCCACTACGTTATGATAATATGTTTAGTATGTATATGTATATATATATCAAGATAAATCACTTGCAAACTATTAATATCTAAAATGTATATTAAATATTATTCCCTCACTGAGTTGATTGAACTCACCCCTCATTCTTAATATTATTTCAAGTTCTTAGTTTCTGATAGTAGTGGACTTTGTTGAGTGCTCCTGCTTCTTCAGTTTTGGTCGGTATACCTTGCTTGTTTTGCGAGACTTTCCTTTTAGTTTTGATTTGATGTCTTAGACACTCCACTATTACCTTGTTTTTAATTAAGTTTGGATTTTGACAATGTAATGAGTATTATGGATTATTGTTTTTGTTTTTAATTACTGATGAGTAGTTTTAAACTATCTTTTAGTTTCATCAGTATTGAATACTATAATATTTCTGAAGATTATGAAATGCTGCGTATTTTTGAATAACTTGTTCTTTTGATATGTCCGTTTTGAGGCTTAGCGTAGGTGGGGTGTCCTTTCGACACCGCTCCTCCGTTGCCAGTCACGAACCCAGGATTCGGGTCGTGACATCAACACATATCAAAGTTCTTCAAATTGTTCAAAAATTTATGATAGTATAGAAGTTCATTTATATATTATTTAATCCCTTATAAATTTAAGTCATTTGTCTTAATAAAATTATAAAATCAAATAAG
>Ga0325414_1007726_pt1 | contig 11383 bp, 7 predicted proteins | sample PopdelMetagenome_8_FD_206183 | JGI IMG/M metagenome (GOLD analysis project Ga0325414, IMG submission 206183) | Populus deltoides microbial communities from Bellville, Georgia, United States - Leaf-PdKOR-R3 | ecosystem: Host-associated > Plants > Phyllosphere > Phylloplane/Leaf | place: USA...
AAAAAATCATTGCTAGGAATATATTGTTGAAAAAAGCCAAGTCTGGAATGAGGTAAAATCTCAGGCGACCACAGTGGGAGTCGAACCCACGACCTTTTGATCCGAAGTCAAACGCGCTAATCCACTGCGCTATGCGGTCTACATGTTATGTTGTCGCCGATATTTGCATTCTATTAGTCCATTAAAACTTTTTTATCATGTGTTATTTCTATATTTAATTATATTTTATTTTCTAATTACCCAATTTGTCCCCAAATAAGATATAAAAACTTACTACGTCACTATTAAATATAATTTTATTTTTTCCTTTTTTATCCTTATTATCTTCATCCCTTCTATTCTAAAACAATAATCGAACGAGATTGCATCCTTCATTTCATCTCATTTTTGTATCATTCTCAACAAAAAATCCCGGGAAAAAATGTATAAAATAAAAAAAAATATACCCTGCAAACGACATCGTATAGGCAACCGGATGGTAAAAACAAGCAAATACAGTCCTTGCACACCTCTTGTTCTTTTCTTAAATTTCCAAAACAACCCCTATAAATTCCACTCTCTTCCAAATTCAGCCCAACGTTTATAATTTAGTTTTCCAATACACCCTTCCCCCACCTTGCTTCGATAATTCACTCAAATTCCACAAAGCCCCCAATTCTAGGGTTTCCATCTATCACGAATCCCTGCCTCTCATCCTCTGGTAAAATCCCTTCTTTTTTACTCTTTGTAAATCAAAGATTTCATCTCTCTCTACATATCAATAAAAGTTTCACCTCTATACTCTTCTTGTGCGTTTTTTTTATTAGTGACAATATTAAGCTCACGTGGCATGCTAATGTAGTGTCTTTCTTTCTGATTTTGTTTCTACAATCTTGATTATCTGAGATTTGGGTTATTGGGATTTTGTTAAATAGTGTTGGTTTTGTAGATTTTTCGGCGAGTTGATCATAGACTTTGGTTTGGTTGACTTTTGTTTGTGTGAGCTGTTTGGTTTGTTTGTGTTTTGACATTGTTGTTTAGTGATAGTTTTTGTGCTGTTTCGTTGCTGGGAGTTGTAATGTCTTGTGCTTTTTTGCTGTTTTACTTGTAATGTGGTTGTGTAATTGTTGGTTTTTGACAGTTCAGGTTGTTTTGTGTCTGTTAGTGGTTTATCCCTTGGATAGTTAGCTTGGGTGCAGTGATTGGGCAGTTTGTGACATTGTTATGCTATGTTTGAAAGGCAATAACTGTGTTAGTAACCAAAATGGATTAGTTTCCTGTTGTGGTGAAGTGGCTGATGGGGCTGGACCAATAAGTCGGGGGCTAATTGATGGTTTGCTCTTAAAGTGTCTTGTAAGTTGGGACAAGGATAGGGAGAGAACTTCTGATTCGCTGGCATATCAGTCTTTTCAGGAGTTAGTTTCGTGTATTTTAGTGTTTACTCATGATTTGCTTTCAGTGGCTGGTTTGTTCATATGTTAGAGCTTTGCTTTGCATGTCCCTTGAAAATGGGAACTTGAATAACTGTATTCAAGTTGTAAAATTCAAGCCAATTTGGTTTTGATTTGCCCTTGCCCTTGCCCTTGATTTACAGCACATGCTACGCAGCACTGTGTGCACTCATGTACTTGATCTGCTAAGATCGAACGATGTCTCTGCATATAATCACCAACTTGTGTTTCGTTGTGCTGTATTGAAAAGATATTCAGTAATCCAACTTTTACAGGCATGCTCCTTAACTTCCTTATAGATTGTAAATCAGAGCATTGTTCCATCAAGATATGGCAAGGAAACTTCTTCTCAAATTGGTTGTAACCAGATGTGCTTGCATTCTTCTAAAACTATGATCAGCGCCCCTGTAACATGTTTTTGAATGCTTTTACAGTTTCTTGATAGCTTTTGAACATACTTGCTAATTGTAAACATATGAAACAATCTTTAATCTCAGAATTTGTTTGTCATACAGAAGAATAGACTGTTTTGGAGATTAAAAAGATGCATGAGATGTGTGTGTGTGTGTGTGTGTGTGTGTGTCTGGGTATAATAACATGTTTTGATTGTCAATTTGAACCACAGAAGTGATTTCTGATGCCAAGGGAAAAGCTTATACTGATCTGCCAGTCTGGTGGTGAATTTGTGACGAATGATGATGGGAGTTTATCATATAATGGAGGAGAGGCACATGCCCTAGATATCAATATTGAAACTGTGTTTGATGATCTGAAATTAAAATTGGCGGAAATGTGTAACTTGGAATATGAATCTTTGTCAATGAAGTATTTTATCCCTGGAAACAAGCGAACTCTAATTACTGTATCTAGTGACAAAGACCTGAAAAGGGTGTTTGATTTTCATGGGAACTCAATCACAGCAGATGTATTTGTCATGGGAAGAGAAGGTTTTAAACATGAAGACTACATGCATACTAGCAGGTATATTTTTCTGCCTTTCAGCTGCCTCATGTCTCTAAGAGCATGGATTATTGATTTTCATTTTTGAACAAGTCTTATAATTCTTACTTTACTAAAAATCAGCAACTGTCAAGTTGTTGTATTGAGAGATTTCAATGCCATAGCATTGCTCCCCAAACTGGGTTCTTTGATGAATGACCCCGTGTTCTTCCACAGTAACCCTTAGTTTTTAATTTGGTACATTGTGATTGGTGGAATTTTTTTGGATGCAGCAGCAGTCATGGGGTTTTCTCTCTTTCTGACATTGATTAATAGTAGTTTTAAAAATTACAGAGGAAGTGGGATCCAACTAGCTGAAACTGTGCTGTCTCCAGTTCCTATCACAGTCGCTCCTGCTGCGGCCGCCTTTGGCAGCCGTCGTGTATTGTCATCTAAATCGAAAAGAGCTGCCAAGGATAAAGCCCAAAGCCGTGCATCATCCTGTCTTGCTGTCACTACTCCAACAGTCACTCCTGCTACTGTTGCCTCTGGTAGTCGTCGTGTATTGTCTTCTAAAACCGCAAATGCTGCCAATGCAGAAGCTAAAAGCCCTGCTAGTGTGGCACTGGCCATTATCTCAAAAAAATCTCCTGCCACCATTACCAAGGATCCTGGTGTTGCTAGTTTGATTCCAACAGATCTTGTCACTGTTCCTGTTGATACAACTGTCCATGACTCAGTTACAGTTAATATGAATACTTCCCCTGCTGACACTGTTAAGAAGCGAAGGCGCATTGCATCCTGGAATATAAGTGCCAATGGTCCCAGCATTGTTCTTGATGACAATGATGACAACAATGACAATACTGGTGATGTTAATGGAGAGACCAGAAGCACGTCACGAAAGACGAACACGAGGACAAGAAAAGGTACATCAAGGAAGAAGAACGCTTGGGACCATGATAATGCCTTTGTAGATGTCGAAATAGAATGGCAATCAGACAATGAAGATAGTGAACTATGTGTACATGGTGTGAACTCTAAGGATGTTTCAGTGGAAAGGATGGTTGCCTCTTGGAAAAAGAGAATTACTGGGGTAGGCCAGGACTTCAAAGATGTAGCTGAATTTCGTGATGCCCTGCAGAAATATTCCATTGCACGCCGTTTTGCGTACAGATTGAAAAAGAATGACACTAATCGAGCAAGTGGCAGATGTGTGGTTGAAGGCTGTTCTTGGAGGATTCATGCATCTTGGGTCGAATCTGAACAAGTATTTAGGATAAAAAAGATGAATAAGTCACATACTTGTGAAGGAGAATCATGGAAGCGTGCTACTCCAAATAAAAATTGGCTGGTCAGTATCATAAAAGACAGGTTAAGACAGACACCGCGGCAAAAACCAAAGGACATTGCCAATGGCCTTTTCCAAGACTTTGGGGTGGCGTTGAACTATTCTCAAGTGTGGCGAGGAATTGAGGATGCAAAGGAGCAACTTCAGGGTTCCAAGAAAGAGGCATATAATATGTTGCCTTGGTTTTGTGATAAGATAGTGGAGGCAAATCCTGGCAGTTTTGTGAAGCTTTCTGTTGATGATGACAGCAAATTTCAGCGTCTTTTTGTATCCTTTCATGCCTCAATATATGGTTTTCAGAATGGTTGTCGCCCAATTCTCTTTCTTGATTCTACAACTTTAAAATCAAAATACCATGAGATTTTGCTGACAGCTACTGCATTAGATGGAGATGACGGGCTTTTTCCAGTTTCCATTGCTATAGTGGACATTGAAAATGGTGATAATTGGAAATGGTTTTTGAAGCAGTTGAAAGCTGCAATTTCAACTTCACAATCAGTAACTTTTGTCTCTGATAAAGAGAAGGGGTTGATGAAATCAGTGCTTGAAGTATTTGAGAATGCTCACCATGGTTACTCTATATACCATCTGCTGGAAAACTTGAGGAGAAATTGGAAGGGGCCATTCCATGGAGACGGGAAAGTTTCTTTGCCTGGAAGTTTAGTGGCAGCTGCCCATGCAGTCCGACTTGATGGTTTTAGAATGCACACGGAGCAAATTAAACAGATTTCTTCAAAAGTTTATGATTGGATTATGCAGATCGAACCAGAATGTTGGACGAATGCACTATTCAAGGGAGAGCGTTATAATCATATTACAGTTGATGTTGCAGCAACATACACTGACTGGATTGAAGAAGTGCGGGAGCTACCTATAATACGGAAGCTGGAAGCACTTACATGCAAGATAATGGGGTTGATCCGCACATGTCAAATGGATTCAAATGGCTGGACTGCAAAACTCACTCCATCCAAGGAGAAAAAGCTACAAGAAGATGCTCTGAGAGCTCAATTTTTAAAAGTGTTATTCTCATCCGATACCTTATTTGAGGTTCATGATGACTCTATTCATGTCGTGGATACTGAAAAAAGGGACTGCACTTGTCTCGAGTGGAAACTGACTGGGCTCCCTTGTCGCCATGCTATTGCTGTCTTTAAATGCAAAGGCAGTAGCATATATGATTATTGTTCAAAATACTACACTGTTGATAGCTTTCGCATGACGTATTCAAAGTCAATACACCCTGTTTTAGACAATTTCAAGGATCTGGCTGAAGAAAAAGAAGTCTCCGGGTCGGTGCAGGTGCTTCCTCCTAATACCCCAAGGCCTCCAATCCAGCCAGAGGAAAAACGATATTGCTACAGAAAGGGAGAACCCACAAGGGTAATGTCTTGCAGCAGATGCAAGGGAGAAGGGCACAATAAGGCTACATGCAAGCAACCCACCCTACCCCTGGAACATGCCCCAGCCCTAGCCCTTGATGCCCCAGCTCCAGCTCTAGCTCTTGATGCTCCAGCTCCAGCTCTTAATGTCCCTGATCCAGCTCTAGCTCCAGCTCTTGATGCCCCTGCTCCAGCTCTAGCCCTTGATGCCCCAGCCCCAGGTGGCAGAGAGTTGGCATTCATAGCCCAACCCTTGGAACATGCTACCGCCCCAGGTGGTGAAGAGCTTACATTGATAGAGCCCTGTCCTGGTAGTCCAAGCACAGCTCAAGTTTCTTAATGTGCTCAATTAACTACTGGTTCAAAACGGGACCTTGATGAGTCTGCCTTTCCTGTATCAACAATAATGTACAGTTATATGAGCAATAATGCTACGGAAGTGCTCTGCACTTGATATAAAGAATGAAATAGTGCTGTGTCGGTGTGACACTGCCTTACTTTTTGTGCCTGAACAGCATGAATTCTTGTAAGATTTGAGCTTGCACTTTCCAAGAACCATTTTTGCAAAAATTGGACTGTAAGATGCTGAAAGTTCTACATTATCTGGTTGTGGAAACGTAATCAATTTGGAACACGTGGTCCTGAACTCCTAACAAGTGAGAAAAAATTTTCCTTGGGTGAGCTGATGAGATCTTTAATTTTCCCTTCCTATGCCTTACAGTTAAAGTAGGGCAGCTTCCATAAACGTAGGGCATCGGGGAATTTCCCACCTACGCCCGAACTGCAGTTTACTTTCCAAGTACTATTTCACTTTATTCCATAAGGAATTGATTCTTGACATTTCTTCATGAAGCTACATTTCCTTTCAAAACAGAAATTCATGTTAGGAATTTTAGCAGGTCAGTCTTTGCAAGGATTGAAGTTTGCTTTGTTTGCGTAGAGCTTAACTGATGATACAGGAAAATTTAGAAGCAAAGGTTCTTGTAGGTATATAGTGCAGCAGGTATTTCAGACGTCCTTCTGTAACTGTTCCTCTACCAACAGGGAAGTAGCGGCCATCCTCAATGCTGAAATGAGTAACCAATCCGAGCGGTCATTTTTGCTGGCCCTCTAAAATCCGATTACAAATGCACAATCTTCCCTTGTTGGCCACGTCTTAAGCAGCAAGAGGTAGGGTGAACATGGTGTTTCATCTTTTCTGGCAGAGGATTTTATGACCTTTTGGCTCATACTTGACAATAGCATGTTCCTTGAAACTCCTGTCCTAGTTTTTGAACTACCAGCATTATGGAATTGATAACACGAAGAGAAACAGATAATATGTTACTCTGGGCAATCAGTCGTGCAAATCCCTGTTCAAAGCTTCCACGCAGGAACAAATTACAACATTTTCATATTTGAACGTGTACTGCCACTTCTTACACCAATACAGTTACAATATTGTCAACTCATACCAAAAAACTAAGATTGTCATTTACTGATATTTTGAATTTGTTGTACCGCCACTTCATACACCAATACAAACGTGTGTACAATATTGTCAACTCATACAACAAAACTAAAATTGTCATTTACTAATATATTCTCCTAAATATGCCACCTTAACTGGTGTCCATATCTTGACAAAAACTGCAGTGTCTCTCTCTAGGCCTAGCACTAATGAGAGATGACTGCAGTTCATACTTCTTTTCAACATTCTCGACAGCAATGAGACTGTGAAGAACTGCCAATCAAAATCCTTTAGTCCTAATGACACCTCGCTAAGTCTATTTCAACCACCTATACTTCTTTCCATGTTCCCTGTCTTAAGTATGTTACGTCTGTCCTAGATAATCAATAGCATAGATGTAAGTCAACATCACATTACTCTTCTTCTCTTGAGGCATCTGCTTCAGAGAGCAAGCCCGAGCACAATGGGCAGGGAGGGTCACGCATATCTTCAATACTTGTTTTCTGCTCCAAACATTCTGAATGATAAACATGACCGCAAACTAGAATGGCCACAACAGAGAATTCACCAGTAGTTAATGCATTTCCTAGAAAATAATTTTTCCTTCTCACTAGTTTCTGACAGATTCCACATACCATCTTCACTGCATCAGATGAAACTGCATTCATTACCAAGGAACTGAATCTAACCCTGTCTGGCCTGCTAAATTCTATTTCCTTGTTTTCTGAAAAAGTGGAAACAAATTAAAGTCAATGCAAGTAAATGTAAATAGCTGATGTGTTGAATCTTAAAGATGCATTGAAAAACTCTTTCATCTTGTGTGCATAAGAATTTTAGCTCTGAACTTGTAGAAAATGATACCACCTCTGATATTTTCGGAAATAATATAGAAATTATTTATGTGCCCCATTTGTATACAAGCGTGAATGAAGCAGCTAGATGCTAGATTATTTCCATGGGGAAGGGAAAAACATTGTCTTCAACACCATGCAACTACGAATATCTCACCTGTATGGCACCCAGGCTTGGAGCCTGGTTGACCGATAAGCTTGAAGCTAAGCCTCTCATTACGTGAAAGGGCAGTCTTCCCATGAGAAGTTGATGCATCAGCATGGCTCCCCAAGTTTCTCCGGGAGTACTGATGACCATAGTAGTGTCGTGATCGTTTCAAGACTATTGAACGGCCAAGGTTGTGATTCTGATGTGCATGAGAATGTTGCGCATTCAATACCTTTACAGTGTTATCTGAAGTATCCACCATGGGTATGAGAGGCCTTGATTCACTAGACTCTAGCAAATAAGATTTCTGCAAAAGGAAAATTAAAAACAATTATTTTGTTCTTTTTTCTTTTTTCTTTATTCTTTTTTTGTTCATCGTGAAGACATTAAAATTTCTATTTGGTCACGATGTGAATAAAAAGAAATATGAAAATATGTCTCATCCTGCACCAAGTATTCTGATCCAGACATAAGTTTTCAAGTTTTCAGTTTAACCCCTCATCATCATCCATGTAGGAAAGATAAAGTGAGAGCAAAGCAGCACACGCAAGAAGAAATTACAGTATCTCATAATTAAGGAAAAAAACGACTAACCTCTCTAGACAACAATTCTGTTCCAGAAGAGCATGGCAAGTCATCTGCAACGTAAGATATAACGATCATTTTCAGCCCAATCATTTCCTCTTAGAGTAAGAATGAGCTAAAAAGGAACTATTTCTAACCATTTACTTGACACAAAAGGTCCCAATCCTTTTTCTCTAACCAGGACTCATGCACTTTCAATGTCACTACTTTTTTATTTACCACATTGTAGGAACCACTGTTAAGCAGACATGATTATAAAGTTGAAGCGAAGGAAGAAAGTGCAACTAATGAATCACCACAGAGCATGGCAATTAACATGATAGAAAAGGTTCAACAGCTATGCAAGCAGGTCAGCAGCCACAAATGCGAAGGATGTAGAATAGGTAAATGGGGAAATCCGTTAACTTAAGGATTCCGAAGATCAGCAATCAAAAATTTCGGGGAGTAAATACAATGACATTTCCATTGATGGATAAGAGGATAGATTCGAAGATTAAGAAAAAAGCCCATATCGTTGCATCGACTACTTCTCAGTATTAAATAGCTACAAAGGCATGTGGCGAAATAATGATCGTGAGTAAAATTCCTGGGATGACAAATAAAGAATGCAGGATGTAAATGAGTGGACAATGTTGATAAAGGCAATCCATCAAATAAATTTATCAATCAAGAAATTAAAATAATCCAAAGTTCAATTGCCAATAAAGATGTATTGACAGGTCGTTCCATTAGCTAGAAAAAATATTTCATTTGTGGCAAATTTGAAAATCCTAAAACAATAATAATAAAAAAAAAAAAACCATGCTGGAATGTAAAAGGTAACAATCACTGGGAATGGCATCCATGATCATCAATGTGAACACATGATAATGATCCCTGCAGGGCTCAGAAAGCCATGCACAGCAAATTGTTATAAGCCAAATTAAGAACTTGACACAGTTTTCTTTCCTTTATCTTGGGCTTGGCCAATTAATTTTCACAAACCCACACTCGAAATCCAACCCCACAAACTTAATCCCAGAGAAATTAATCACTTTTCTCCTCGGAATTCATGTTGCAGCTGCGCACATTCTCTGCTAGGATCCCAAAGACCCCATTTTCCATCAGATCAAACAATAATCAAATTACTTTATCAGACAAAAGGTAGCCGTGATCATTCAATCCAGCCTTGATCAAGGAGCAAAAAGTAACCCCAACGCATTTCACAGTGAGAAAATCAGAAAGATCAGGAACTAGTAGCAACCAGAGCAACAAACAATTTAAAGAAAAAGGAAGACAATTAAACCCTAACACTCAATTTTACTGTTAAGAATTCAAAAAAGAAAGAGGAAAAGACTCCTTTTTTAAGAAAGAAAGAAAATCAAGTCTTCAATCTTTATAGCTTCATCCGTAATAGATTCTCATAAAACACAAAATCCCACCATAATCGCTTCTCTTCACTAAAGTAAAATCCCATTTCCATTCAATCATCAAGATTGAAAACTCCCTTCATCTCCCACCATTTTCTCAACAACCCCAAAATCATTTAAAGAAGCAAGAGAACTGATACATTACCCGAAGAAGAAGTGCACTTGGTCTTGTTATGATCACCACTACTTCTCTTTCTCTTCCCCATAACAAAAGAAAAACTTTGATGGTTTAGTCCCTTTGGTGGTGGCTGATGGTATTTACTGTTAAAAGGGTCTGAATTTGCGGTGATAAGAACTTTTATGCGTTACGAAGTGAACCTACGGTCATCAAAACACATAGGAAGGGAAAGAGAAGTGCTTTTATAAAAAGTTTCGAGATAGTTTATGTCTGAAAAAAAACAAAAAGAAAGAAAAAACGTGCGCAACGGTGGGTGAGGGAATTTGGAGTCTTGTTATAAAAAAAAATTAATGTATTGATAATAAAAATGAATTAAAATAAAATATATATATATATATATATATATTTTTTTAATATAATTTTTAAAAAAATAAAGTTAACGCAATCTTAAACGCTACTTCTTCTTCAACTTCCCTCTGTTTCTTTGTTATTTCTCTTTTTATTCTTTTCTTTTGATACAAGCGGTTTCTCTTTCCATCTCCAAGTGGCTAATAGTTAGATATTTTCTCGTCTGCTCACAACTATTTTTAACTTAAAGATTGGTTTTGGTAATTAAAAAGATTTGTCTTTTTTTAATTTTTTTAATATTAAAGTTATATTTAAAATAAATTATTAAAATTACATCCCAACATATAAGGGTGTTTTTAAAATTAAAAAAAAAACTTAGATAATCATTTTTTTAGAAAATCATGAAGCTGTTATGAAGGTTTACAAAATAAATGCTTAATTTAATCAATTTTTTCATTGTCTATTTTTTTATGAAATTTAATTTTACATAATACAGGCGATTGATATCATCATTGACAAAGAAGAGAAAGAGAACTTCATTCTTGGAGAGGGAACGCATTTCAATTCGGTCTCCATGTTGGATGTAATAAAAGTTTGTAAATATAATACTAGTTATTTTTTAAAGTATGTTTTATTTGAAAATTATATTTTTATTATTTTTAAAATATTATTTTTAATATTAACACGTTAAAATAATCAAAAATATATAAAAAATTAATTTATAATAAAAAAAATATTAATTTTTAAAACACAGCATACTTTAGCATTTTAACACGAAAAGTTATTTGAAAAACATCCGCAACAACACTACCAAACACTCTCAGGAAATTGTCTTTTAGATATTTGTTTTGTGTTTGAAAAATATATTTAATTTTTTCAATATTTTATTAAATTGGTATCAAAAATAATTTTTTTAATTATGATATAAAAAGTTTCTTTATTTTAATTTTAATTTTTGTTTTGAGATGATATTTTAATTAAACATCTCAAGCATTTCTTTAATTATGATGAAACAACACAATTTTTAACATGGTATTTTAACTAATTATGATGAAATAATACAATTGAACAAAACAACCTTTCTAGGAGCATAATGATTCAGGAAAAATAAAATGTAAAAGATATCTTCTTTATTTTTTTTGTTTTTTGACATTACATTTTAATTAAACATAATTGTTACTCCGTGGCGAAGCGAACAACACAACGTTTCAATGGGCAATGATGGTTTTTAAAAATAAAAATAAATTAAATTTGCTTTTACTCTATGAAAAAAACACAAGCGATGAAAATGTTCATTATATTTTGAAATAAAATGTTAATTGGCTCTCTAATTAGATTTATTGTTAATTCCGAAGAAGTTTTGGTCGAGGCC
>Ga0325414_1007732_pt1 | contig 11379 bp, 4 predicted proteins | sample PopdelMetagenome_8_FD_206183 | JGI IMG/M metagenome (GOLD analysis project Ga0325414, IMG submission 206183) | Populus deltoides microbial communities from Bellville, Georgia, United States - Leaf-PdKOR-R3 | ecosystem: Host-associated > Plants > Phyllosphere > Phylloplane/Leaf | place: USA...
CGACCGTTGGTGAAGATTAAGATAACCGATGTTTAATGAGAAAATAGTGCAAGGAGTTATTAAAAAGTTAATTTTGATGTATCCTTTGTCGTAAAATCAAAAGAGTTTTTGAAAACTAACCTTACAGTAGGCAAGGTCTCTATATTTGATTGATGATGAATAAAATATAAAAAATTTATTTTATTTTAAAAAGTAATTAAATATTATTTTTTATTATAGTTTATATTGAGTATTGAAATTAATAATAGTATAATAATCCAAGTTATAATATATGGTTCACCTTGGCAAGTTAACCCGAGACCTAGACCAATCTAGGTTTAAGAAAAAATAAAAAAATAATTGACATAATTAGTCTCGATCAAAAACTTAGGTCAATCTATGACTAGGTCTTCCCAAGGTAAAACCTAAGTTAAAAAACCATTGACTTTTTTTTATTTTTTTGTCAAAACAATGTCATTCTGATCATTTTTAAAAAAATAGGATTAACACGAGTTGACCCTCCTGACCGTGACTTAAGCATTATCTCAATTTGAACCCGAATCAAATCTTAAAACTATAATAATAATCATTTTTATTCTTACCTATCTTAATTGGATAATTTTATAATTAAAAGTTTTTTACAATGATATTTTAGAGATAAAAAATTTAAAAAAAAAATTGTCGTTGAAGACATAATCACTTTATACCTTCTATTTTAAAAGTGTAAATATTCACAATAAAATTGTTTAAGAAGTAGGTTTATTTTTATGTTCTTGTTACTATTTCTCCAACCAAGCATTTTTATTTTCATATTGTCTCTGCTTTGCTTTTTTTTATAGGAGTCATTAGTATTGCTTTTTGTATTTTAATAAAAAAATCTAAAAAAAAATTGTGTTATTTTATGTCTAAAAAGTTTTGAAAATGAAAATAACAAATAAAAGGCAAACATGGTTAGATGTTTCTTATGCATTATTGCAAGAGTCATATTGATAATTAATAAATAAAAAAAAAAAAACAATTACAAGGGATTAGCAAATCATTGTGGCTCTAAACTAATTGCATTGTAAATTAAAACAGTATAATACTTATTTTGCCCTACTCAAACAAAATTAACTAATTTACTATCAGAAATAATGCAGTCTTTCCCACATGATCCACGAGTTAATGCCAAACAATCTTATCATAATTTTTAGCACACTAAAATAACTTGATTACTATTAAAAGCAAAAAAAAAATATTAAACCTGGGTAAGGAGCTTTTTCATTCTATCAATTTTTAAAACACAATAAAATGATAAAAATACTCTTAAAATCAAAATTTCTTTAACTTGCATCAGGGGGCATTTTAATCTCTTTGTTATGGTTTTTCTACAAATATAAATATTATTAAAACAAAGAAAGTGGTTGATGCTTGCGCCCTCCATTCCTAGGTAGCATGTGTGGTCACAGCATATGGTTTGGTGTCAATGATCTTTTTCTTTTATTTTATTTTCTTTCTCCTCCTCGATTTTCATGTCTAACCCTTAAAATTTTCAAAGCAACCTTTCAATTTATTTTTCCTTCAAATTTAGTCCATGTTCTTTTGATTACTATTTATTTATATGAAATAATTTATAAAATTGGAATTTATTTTTAATTTCATCCTCCTTTGAATTTTTTTCATATAACAGAATTGGTCGTTTTTCTTTTATTGTTATTTGTTTAATTTACGGTAATTTTTTAAATTGAACTTTTTTTATGATTTTATCTTTCTTTAGTTTTTTCTAATAATTTTTCATCCTCATTCTTTTGATTGATAGTTTTTTTCCTTCGGTAAATTTTTTAAGTTGATTTTTTTAAAATTCATCATTCAATATTAAATTGGTTGGACATTAAGTTTCTTGATTGAGCCCATGTCTAGAATTTCATGAATTGTGAGTTAAGGAGATTAACCTAGTTTTAAAAGATTTAACTGAATTTAGATGTTTTTTTTAAGCTCATGTTTTTTCAATTTTATTTTTTAGTATTTATTTAATTGGAGATTGAGATTGTTATTTTTTTTTATTTTTTTATTGGACTTTTCACTAATTTCAAAAATAATTCAAGTTATCTCACCCTTCAACATTGAGTTTTATAATAATTAAGCTTCATAGTTTTATTTAATATGTTTTTGACGAGATTACCATTGTATCACAATTAGGTCGCGGATTTAGCATTTGAAAGTTTAGGTGAACCTAGGAGGGGGTGGATTAGGTTACCAATAAAAAACTTCTTCATAGCTTAAAGCACAATACAACACAACCTAAAGATCAAACCAAATAAGTAACTTAAGTATCAATAGAAACAAACTTAAATACACATTGAAACAATCAACACTTTAAGACGATCATAAATAAATAGAAAAGAGAGTTAAGAGGTTATGCACTGAGATTTATATAGAGGTTTGAACAATCGCCTACTCCTCTCCCCAAACCACCACTCAAGAGTTTCACTAACACTCACTTGGTCTACTTCATGGGTGAGACCAAACCTTTACACAATCTTTTTCACATGTTAAAGATTAAAACCTTTCTCAATCTTTTTTGGGATTTAAGATCAAACTCAATTATTTTACGGACTCAAGATCAAATTCAATCCTTTTGCATAGGCTAAGGATCAAACTTAATACTTAATCCTCTAACAAGTACAAGATTAGAAAACTTTTTTCTCACCAATACTTGTAAATGGATAAGTATTAAACCATTTAAATAGTCTTTAAAAGGCCTTTTCAAGTGTTTAAGTGTCACTTATACTTTCCATAATATTACCCTATTAATAGAATTGAATGGAATACAAATGAAGCACTTGAAGAAATTTTACCAATAATAATTCAACCTTATTTCTAAATAAATCAAAAGTAAGGCTAGGGGTGCAAAATGTTGTTAAGAGTGAGAATATGATCATAATTTTACCTTAAATGTCTTTAATCATTTTGCTGAAGTAAGGGTATTTATAAGGCTAAAAGTTCAAATTATCCATTGGGCACACTTTTCAAAATATTTTTGTTTGTTAAAGAATTGGTTAGATCATTGCTAAAATCAGTTAGACCATTTTACCAAATGGTAACCTGATTTTCAAATCAGCTAGACCGATTTAGCTACTAGAAGAATTCTCTTGTTTTGTGTACTTTGGTATTTTCTTGGTTTTCTTATGTTTTTTTAGGTTTGTTAAGGTTTTGTAGGTATGAAAAATGATTCCTAAACAACTTAAAAGTTATTTGGCAAAACATTCTTTACAAAATCTTAATCTTTTAAGTTAAAAGTTGTTATTGTCTCAAGATTCTTGTTTGAAGTCGAAAATCATCATTACATCACTTCATGTATACATGTCCTACTTCTTTGATGATTTATATCGTACTCTACATCGCGATGACCTTTAAAAATTAGAAGAAAAAAGAAGAAGAATAGATATATGACATCTTATTCTTAAATGGAAAGGTCTTGTTTAAGGAGTTGTCATCTAGTATTATGGTCACTAGGAACCCTAACTGATCAACAAGGATTCTATGATCCGAGACTAGTTACACTAAAAAGAAGATACTATCACCCTAAAGCATCCTACCTGAGGTAGGCTGCATTGTTGGTTTTGTCTTAAATTGTTATGGGTTGTTATGTTATATTATCAATGGTTTGCCTATATTATTTTTACTTTGACGTCAATAAATATCATGTTTGATTTTTTTACTTCGGCATCAATAAATACCAAGATTGATAATTCTAGCATTAATAAATATCAGGGTTGGTATTTTTAACTGTTATTAGTTAATTTTCTGACTCTGATGTCAGTTAATACTAGTTGTGAATCAATTTACCACAAACAATCTTAGGTTGAGTTCTGAGATGGACATTAACCCACGAGAATAGCAAAAATAAAATTTGAACCCTTTTAAAAACCTTCTCATTGTTTATTTTCAAAGATTAAAAAAAAAATAATGAGTTTGATTTTATTTTTTTTATCCATAGGCCCAATAAGCCATTTATTTTTTGTAAGCTTTTAATAGACTTGATAAACTTGTTATCAAGGCCAAAAACAATACATCTTTTAATGCCGAAAACATAAACATCTATTTTTTATGCTAATAATGATATTTTTATGTTAAGTTATACAAAGAGATATTTTTTAGTCTTGGCCATATGCAATTTTTTAAGAAAAAATGAATTTTTTTGGCATTCTTTATTTGTTCTTTTTTTTTTTATGTTAGTTGTTCTAACATAAATAATAATAATAATAATAATAATAATAATAATAATAATAATAAAATAAAATCATGCATAACACATACACCCATTCTTTACCAATTCACTCTCACACATTTATAATTACACATCAATGTAAATAAAATCCTTCTAAGCTCCAAAAATCCACCTCCAAAAGCAAATGAAACTATTAGAATTAACTAAAACATCATTAGAATAGTGGCGGTGTGATGTGGCGTGTGGGTGACTTACACAATCGTGGATGGCGGTGTATGTAAATGGTGCTCTGATGTATTGAGAGGCACGTGATGGCGTGGATCGGGCAGCTTTTCCTCTCCTCTTTACTACTATGCTAGCGGTAAAATTCATTGTCACCTGCAAACAAAAACATCACACAAGCAAAGTTTTTGGCTTTTATTTTTTACACAGATCTTCTTCTAGTTTAGGAGAAAAATAAAGACTAGCTTGTGAAAATCAAAGGAACGACAATAGAGATGGAAATTTGCTAGTGACTGAATTGTGTTTAGTTTGTCGGTGGTGTGTAGGTGGTGTCGGGTTGAAAGTTTGAAGTAAAGGATAGAGAGGCTATCATTAGGTATGTTTTAGCTTCAAGTTTAATAAGTCTATGGTGGTTTTATGGGTCTTGATCGGTCTATCTTCTGGTGTTAACCAAATAATGAGGTTGGTATTAGGCCGTTACTAGTGATGATTCGGTCATGTGTGAGTTGGTGGCAATTCAGTGCTAGTTTAGTCAGTTGAAGGTGCGATGAAGGGAAAAGTCATGTTGGGTGAGCAGTTAGTCCATGGCTGGGTTGCTAATAGGGTGGTGGAGTTGAAGTTGTTGCATATGAAATAGAGGTAGGCTTAAAAAGGAGCAGGATAGCTTGGCATTGTGGGTGGCTTTGGTTTTAAAAAAAAAATAAGGGAGAGAAGGGGCACGTGGTCTGGTAGCAGCTGAAAAGAGAGAAAAACAAATAAAAGGCTTAAGGTTTTTATTTGGCGATCACAATGAGGAATGGATGACTACAGGGAGAGAGAAAAAGAAAAGGCAACCGGTCTTATCTTCTTTTTTTTTTTAAGAAGAGAATGAACAGTATTTTGGGTCTTCTTTATTTATTGTTTTTGGGGTTTGCACTCTCTCGTAATTTTTTGGAATATACTCTTTTTTTATATCATTTTTTATATGCTCCTTCTTTTTTTTATCATATAAGTTATGTATTTATATTTGAGAGTTTCAAAGTTCCAAACAAATATGAACTCTCTTTGAAAAAAAAATTGTTTAAAATTTAAAATCAAAAGGATTAACTAAAAATATTCTGATAATCTTTTTCAAACTGAAGATCAGTAGAAAAAGGCAAAAGCACATTATAGCCTCTAGTTTTTCATAAGTTGACAAATCACACCTCTAATCAAAATTCATCCCTGGTCTATTAATATCTAATTTTTAACCCCTATAAAAATTAAATTAAAAGCAAATACGTCAAATTAGGTTATAAGAGTTTCCCTCTTTTTACAATACTTACGGTGTAAAGGCATTTAAAATTTACTTTCTTTTAGCTTTGTGGAGTAAGTTTGTAAAGAAAAATAAGCATTAAACCTTTTTTTTCATATCTTAGAAAACTTCAAAAGTGGTCATTTGAGAGGCGACCTTCCTTGAGAAACACTGAGATTTTAAAATTGGTCGTTGACCTATCTTGTCAATGAAAAATCCAAAGATTTTCATAAATGGTCTACTTGTTTCAGGCAAGTTGTCCATTAGTGAAGCATTCACAGATTTTTTAATTGTTTCAAACGACCTGGTTGTAGGTGTGAAAAACTCAAAGATTTTTCAAAAGTGGTCTAATTGTTCCAAACGACTTACCCGTTGGGGTGAAAATTCAAAGATTTTTTAAAAGTGATCTAATTATTCCATGCGACTTGCGTGTTTGTGAAAAACTCAAAGATCTTTCAAAAGTGGTTTACTTGTTCCAGGCAACCTGCTAATTAGTGTGAAAATTCAAAGATTTTACAAAAGTGGTTTAATTGTTTCAAACAACTTGCCCGTTTGTGAAATACATGAAAGTGATTTCAACATTGATCTTATTTTTCAAGTGACCTACTTGTTGATAAAAATACAAAGATTTTTTAGGTTGGTCTAATTCTCATAAGCAACTTGTCCAAGTGAAAAATATGAAGAATTTTTAAGATTGGTCTCATTTTTCTAGATGACCTACCCATTCATGAAGAAAAAACACAAAAGTTTTTCAACATTAGTTCCATTATAATGGGTAACCTACCTATTTGTGAAAATAAATGAAAGTGATTTTAACAATGGTCTTATTTTCTCGGTGACCAACCTATTTGTGAAATACATGAAAATGATTTTAACTTTGGTCTTATTTTTCAAGTGACCTACTCGTTTGTGAAATATATGAAAGTGATTTCAACATTGGTTTTCCTGGGCGACCTGCCCACTGATGAAAAACACAAAGATTTTTTAGGTTGATCTAATTCTTATGGGTGACCTGTATAATTGAAAATTACAAAGATTTTACACAATTGGTCTTATTTTTTCAGATGACTTGCTCCTTCATGAACAACATTAAAGTTTTTCAATATTAATCTCATTGTAATGGGTGGCCTGTCTATTGATGAAAAATGCAATGATTTTTCAGGTTGGTCTAATTCTCATGGGTGACCTACCTAGGTGAAAAAATACAAAGATTTTTTATGATTAGTCTCATTTTTCCAGATGACCTACCCATTTGTGAAAAAAATAAAAGTTTTTCAACATTGATCTCTTTGTAGTGGATGACCTACCCACTGATGAAAAATACAAAAAAAATTTAGATTTGTCTATATCTTATAGGTAACCTGTCCAAGTGAAAAATACAAAGATTCTCAAAAGTGAAAAAATTTCGGAAGTATTTTCAAATTTAGCCATTTTGAGGTAGTCTGCCTTTTGATGGACCCCATCGAGGATTTTTCTTGTAAATGTTTTGCAAAACACATTGTTCCAAGCTTTGGAGTTAGATGATATGCATGCATCTTTACCTAATTTGAAATATAGACCTCTATTTCCTTCTCAGTCTCTTTGTTGCTTGATTGGTAAGGTCTTGTTGTTTTTTATTTGAGTCCTCTTAGCCGTTTGGTTTCTAGCCACTCGAGTTGGCCCAAATAAATTTTTTTTCAAGAGCATTTGTAATTTTACATAGCTCAGCCTTTGTGGTGCTTGTCTCGACCCATTTACTTGCTGTAAATTCTTTGTCTTGTTGATTAATTTGAGGGGATCATTCATTACTTTCTTGTCTCATTACTAATAACATTCAGTGTCATTTGTTATCTTAAAAGGTCCAAACTGCCTCTTGTAAAGAACAATGTCATCTTGTCTCGTTACCAGAGGCATTCCCTTCTCACTGTTACCTTGAAGGAATCAAATTGCTTTCTAGATACAACATTGCCCTCTTGTTTTGACCATTACCCCTCAGTGAGCTTTGTTAGTTACTCGGAAAAACAACGGCATTGAGCAACTCTTCTCTTTTTATTTTTTGCTTAGTTTCAGTAAAACAATCTTTCATCCAGAATGAATTTTGAAATCTTGAACATCTTATTTTTTAAAAACAAAAATTGTTTCAATGTGAGTTTAAAATAAATTGCTTTTAAAATCTTCCAACTCTTTTGGAAGTTTTTGGAAAAAAAATGATTTATTCTTGTGTTGGCAAGATTGAAATTGATGAAGGTACATGATGAGGTTATCTTCTACTTTTATGGGTTTCAAAGTAAGAGGCTCAAGTAAAAGCACAAGGTTTTGTTTGAGAGAAATTTGTCTTTTTTTTAGCACTCATTTTATCAGCATGAATATAACGAGTAGCTTATTCACGATGTCATGAGTCTTATGAAAAAATCTTTTGCATTTTGAGAGCATCGTATATGGCCTAGATTGCTTGCTTATTTGATTAGAAAGAACTTTTAAAGGCACATAATATAGGCTAGCTCATGGTTATGAGAGAAAGGGATTCATAAAGCTCAAAAAATGTTTCAAGGTGTAACATCCTGGAATTTTTCACAATCACACATGTGAAAATTCAAGTAATTTTTTTTCTTGAAATGCAACCACATATGGAACTCCTATTCCTCATCCAAATAATTAAAATGACATAATAGAAATTTAATGCTACCTCACATAAAATATATGTAACTAAATTAAATTCAACATGGTAATAAAGTCCTTCATTTATAAAAGTGATTAAATTGAATCCATCATAATATTTAATGTAAAACCCTGGATAATATTATTGATATTAATAAAAGTCAGGATTATGAAAAATGAGGGAAAGTGATAAATTAAATTATAAGAATGATGATATATTCGAGAATCTAAATTAAAATATTTTATTCAAGTGTTCATATATAAATAAATAAATACAAAAATATGAATAAAATTTTTATAAAAGTGAATTTCATGAAACTGAAAATACCAACGAGTAACTTAGTGAAATTCGATATAACCCGGGCAAGATTTGGTATAAACAGGTATCAGGATTCAAGAAATTTTACCCAAAAATCATAAAAGTTACTGTTAAAGGATATAGAAGGCATTTTAAAAAAAGTTAAAGAAATAATGTGTGCCAAAGTGTGCGTGGGAAGAAAACATTTAGGGACATGGAAGTTATTTTTAAAAAAGTTAATTATATATATAAGTGCAAGTGAATGTGTGTTGTAAGGAGAAAAAAATGAAGAACAAAACTTACTTTATCAAAGAGAAAGAAACGTTCGGCAGGAGAGGAAAAACAAATTCAAGCAAGGAAAATTCTCAATTCAAAAGTGTTAAAACTTTGACTATTCCTTGGTAGGTGCCCTAACATTTTTAAATAAGATTCTTGAAGAATTAATATTTTAAATTGATTGAACTTTGTGAAATGAGGAATTAGGGTTCATGATAAATTTTGGGAAAAAATATAATTGATTGTGAAATTGTGTTAAAATTATTAAAGTGAGTAGAGAAAGTAAGAAATTATGGTAATTGAAGCAAAATTTTAGGTGTTCTTGAAGAAGGGATTTTTTTGGAAAAATAATAAGACAAAGAATAAAATTTAAGAATTTGAATAAGATGATGAGAATGTATAGGAAAGAGATGATATTAATGTTAAAAAACGAATAGATCATTAATATTTTTTTATGTTTTCCTTTAATTTAAATTTTGGTAAACATAAAGTAAATAAATACATTGAAAGAATATATATATATATATATACACACACACACACATTGTAAATGAATTGTGTTTCAATGTGAAAATTGAAAGAATATGAACGAAATTTACAAAACAAAGAAGGGAATTTTTATGTTTTTCTCTAAAGTTTATTTTGGGAAAATGAAAAGATAATTGGAAGGATTTTATTTATTGAGTGTGTCAATATAGAATGTAGAATAATGATGTGATATACTTGTCAATTCAGGAAAGGTTGTCAGGCCGACACCACAACAGGGAACTTCGGCTCGAGCTCAGTTGTCAAGTAATTACACTATGCTTGAATTTAATATTGATCAATATGTATTTTTTTTATTTGATTAATTGTGGTTGATATGTTAGAAATTATTATGTTGTTTACTTGAGAAAATAAGGTATGCGATGTGATGATTTAATTCCTGAATTAATGGGATTAATGCCTTGGTGAATGGGCGTGATAAGGAATTGATTCCCTGGTTAATGGGATTAGAACTCTGGTGATTGGGCAAATCGTTGAATTAATTACTGAATTAATGAGTTTAATGTCCTGGTGAATGGGCGTGATGAGGAATTAAGTCCCTGGTTAATGGGATTAGTACCCTGATTAATGGGTAAATTGTTGAACTAATTCCTGATTTAATGGAATTAGTGCCCTGACAAATGGACGAGATGCAGGATTAGTTCCCTGGTTAATGGATTTTGTACCCTGATGAATGGGTGAAATGTTAAATTAATTTTTGGATGGATGACAATAGTGCTGGTTGAATGGACTGGTAGAAAAATTAATTATCTATTAGTGAATGTAATGCCGTATTAATTAGGCGATAGGAATAATTATATTTTGTTGATGTTAAAAAAAAAAACAAAATCATAGATTATTCTGATATTTAATTGATATATGTAATAATAGATGAGCAAGTTAATTTAATGATCTTTTGACTAAATTTACAAAAAGAAAAGTAGAAAGAATTTTATGGATATCTTTTTTTTTCATTTGTCTAATTGAATTATTGTATTAAATCTATTTTCAGGTACATCCCCCTATCAGACTGAACAGTAGATTAGTCTCCTTATATTTTGTTGGATATCATATTGTAATGAATGAATTTATCATTTTATTATGTAATATAATGCGTCTACAGTTTATCGAAAGCTCTTTTGTGTAGTATAATCTTAATTATGAATTTCCTCTTTAATTATGAATTTATTTCGATTATAATTTCATTAATGGTCTTTATTTGTAAATCTTTGAATTGCATAATGTACTCTAGTTACAATTTTTAGAATAATTCTTTAGATTGCATCCATGTAAATGTGGGATATTGAATTGTTTAGACATGTGTGAATTTGATTATTGAGAAGTTATGATGTAATGAGAGAAAGATGTCATGGATGATAGGACGAGTAAGAGATTTGTTAATTGAGGATTGTGAAAGAAGAGTCGATAACTTGGTACCTAAAAATATGGAGGAAACTCCGCCGAGTTTTTATTGATTACAGGAAAAAAAAACCCTAACCTTAATTGAATTATTATGTCCTTGCTGTTTATTTTAAATACATATGTTGGGGTTGTTATATTTAAACTCCTTCATTAAATGACTTTAACAATTCAAATAAAATACCCTAAGGCGTAACAAAAGAATGGAATACCAATTTGATAAAAGAATGGCAAAACAAAAGAATGTTAATTTTATCATGATTACAAGTATTAATCTTAAACAAAAAGTAAGGTCTCAAATCTACTAAATCCTGCCAGGTGGGGCCGAATCTAAAAATTAATTTAATATTAAGAAAATTTGATTTGTATTAACTTAGAATGGGCGTGATGAGGAATTAAGTCCCTGGTTAATGGAGTGACAATATAACAAATACACCGAACTATTATTCCCATTTATAATTAAGTTATCGAATAACTTAATTGACTTCCTTCACAAACAAGGATAATTCTTACGATCCAACCTTAGTTGGCAAATCCCAA
>Ga0325414_1007733_pt1 | contig 11379 bp, 7 predicted proteins | sample PopdelMetagenome_8_FD_206183 | JGI IMG/M metagenome (GOLD analysis project Ga0325414, IMG submission 206183) | Populus deltoides microbial communities from Bellville, Georgia, United States - Leaf-PdKOR-R3 | ecosystem: Host-associated > Plants > Phyllosphere > Phylloplane/Leaf | place: USA...
CTCATGATAGATTACTTTAATTATTTTATAAGATTATAAGAGAAGTATTTTCAACTACAAATTTTTTGTATCTATACTACTTTAATTGTCAAGACAAACACTTTGTTTTGTCTTTTACCATAGCAACTTGTTAGAACACATGATGATCTTCATTATTGCCATTCTAACTAGAACATTCAATTGCTAACAGTTAACACAGAAACTCCTCTAAGAGTCATTAGGCTCTTCAACTCTTTAGCGATCAATTCTTATTGAGAATTTTATTCACACTCTATTTGTGTGTCAAAAGTAATTGTTGTGAAATTGTGTATAACTTCTTAGTTAGTTAGGTACTCTTGCTTCGCTGCTTGTGCTTCTCCCCTAAATGCTTCTGATTGTCCTATCTTATATACACATTCAAGTGATAAGGATGAGAACCTTTGATAATCATTATCTTCAAGCTTCATAGTCTATTACATTCTTGACAGACTACTAATGTGTTTCACAAAACACTTTTCTGACAGTTATCTTTGGATAACTTGTATTTATCTTCTTTTGATAAAACTTATCTGAAGTCTCAATATAATTTATCCAAACAAACTAGATAATTATAGAAATAATTATGCTATATCTTATAAGATTAACTTGAATAATTCTTTATCTAATTTGGATAAATTAATAACCTAAACAAATTTATCATCATCAACGCAAATAATCCTTCACTGATCAAAGCCAATCATTTTGAGATTTACAATCTCTTATTTTGGCCAATTTGTGACAAAACATAATAAGGATGAATTAACATACAAGTAGTTTAGATGGTTCAATCATAAACAAATACTTCATTATAGTATACATGTAAGTACAATTAAAACAATGTTATATAGCATGAGAACAATTAATAATATTTATGCAACAAAATCCTAATAGTTCCTAACATATTCAAACAATACTTCATGCAACATCTTGCATCCTAATAGTTCATAATATGTCTAAAAACTATTATGCATAAGATATTATTATACAACAACATGCATCAAATGTAAGATATTGTAGGGATTGTGTGAAGCACTGCGTAGTCCATTAACTACAAGCAGTGTGTGTATATATATATATATATATATATATATATATATATATATATGTTGCAAAGAATCTGCAGTCAGTTACAGCAAGTAGAGTTTAACTCTACTACAATCTTATCAACCTATAACCTTATCCTAATCCTTATCACTTAGGAATTTAAATTCAAATAGTATATACATGGATACTTGCTTACATGCCCCCTCAAGATGGACGAGGATTGATGAGTCCAATCTTGTCTTTGAGCAGCCAGAACAATGAGCGAGGTAAGGATTTTGTCAGCGCATCAGCTAATTGATCTTGTGAAGACACATGAGACACTCTTAGGGTACCCAATTGTACTCTCTGACGAATGAAGTGAAAATCAATAGCAACATGTTTCATCCTTGAGTGGAACACAAGATTTGAGCTCAGCTGGGTGGCACCAATGTTGTCACAATAGATTACTGGAGCATTATTTACTGGAAAATGTAGCTCTGTCAAGAGAGAGCAAATCCAGCTGATTTCTATTGCCGTGTCAACTACCGCTCGGTATTCTGCTTCAGTGGAAAAGCGAGCGGTTGTGTGTTGCTTTTTGGACGACCAGGAGATGGGATTCCGACCAAGATAAATTATGTAGGCACTGGTGGAAGATAAGTCGTCCTTGTTCCCCCCCAGTCTGCATCAGAGAAGGCATGACCTGAAGGTGGTGAATGACGATGTAGTAGCAAACATTCTTGTACAGTGCCCTACAGATAGTGTAAGACACGTTTCACCATTTGCCAATGAATGTCTGTTGGCTTATGCATGAATTGTGAAAGTTTGTTGACAGCGAAACAGATGTCCGGCCGAGTGAGAGATAGATACTGAAGACTTCCAAGTGTGGCATGATAGGCGGTCGGACCATCCATTGGAACACCCATGTGCAATGTCAAGGTGCAGCCAGGAGGCAGAGGTGTAGAAGTAGGTTTTGCAAGAGCCATATTGTTGTGTTGTAAGAGGTCCATAATATATCTTTTTTGAGAAAGGAGTAAACCACCTGTAGAATGAGTCTGAACCTCAATTCCTAAGAAATGAGTGAGGGAACCCAAGTCTTTTAACGAGAAGCGAGCTGCTAGACTTTTGATGAACTGGTTAACATTGTGAGCATGATTTCCTGTAACTATGATTTCGTCAACATACATCAACATATAAATAAGACATGAGTCGTGCTTGTAGATGAAGAGTGAAGTATCTGCGAGGGAGTTGGAAAAACCAGAGGCAGTCAGAAACCCCTTTAACTCTTCATATCATGCACGAGGCGCGTGCTTTAGCCCATAGATAGCCTTTTAAAGCTTGCAGACAAATTCAGCTTTGTCTGGATTAGAAAAACCTGGAGGTTGGGCCATGTAAACATCTTCAGTAAGGGTGCCTTGAAGGAAGGCGTTGTTGATGTCTAGTTGGCGAAGCTGCCAACCATTGCTGACAGCAATGCTCAGAACAAGGTGAATTGTTGTTGGTTTTACCACAGGGCTAAAAGTCTCGTGGTAGTCAAGGCTAGGACGTTGATTAAATCCTTTCGCCACGAGTTTGGCTTTGTAGCGAGCCACGGTTCCATCAGTGTATCTTTTGAGCCTGAAAATCCATTTACAGCCAACCACATTAGAAGCACAAGCAGGAGGGACTAAAGTCCAAGTTCCATTATTGATCAAAGCACTATATTCCTCAACCATGACAGAGCACCACCTGGGGTCACGAGTGGCTTGGGCAAGGGTGGTTGGTTCTGGATGTCACAGGTGAGTTGGGTGGTGAATGGGAGTTTTTGGATTGGTTTACAAATGTTGTTTTTAGATCGGGTAGTCATAGAATGACTGGATAGAGTATTAGTTTGTGAGGAGATAGGTAGTGTTTGGGTGGAAGTTTGGGGTTGAGGAATGGCAGTGGACATGGTAGGCAGGGAAGATGTGGTTGATTGGGTTGAATGTATTAGTGTTGGTGGAATGATAATTGGCGGAGGAAATATGGCATTGGTAGTGCAGATATCAGGTGCAGCTGATGAAGAGTGTGTAGAAGGCGTAGGAGGTGTCGTTTGAACTGAGATTGTCGGTGGAATCCATATGTCTATGGCAGTGGATTTCAATGTAGTGTCTGTAGTATGTAAAGAATTATAAGGAAAAATATGCCCATGAAATGTTACATGCCTAGACACCATAATTTTGGAGGAGGTGGGTTTATAGCACAAATATGCACTTTGCGACAAAGAATAACCAAGGAAAGTGCATGGTTTTGACGGGGGTTCTAACTTATGTGCATTGTAAGGATGAAACCAAGGATAACATAAGCAACCAAAAACTCTAAGTTTTTCATAATGTGGTGAGCGTTGAAAAATAACATCATAAGGTGAATGAGTATTTAATGTTGGAGTGGGCATGCGATTAATTAGATAAACTGCGGTGGAAAAGGCATATGACCAAAAAGAAAGTGGTAATGATGCATGAGTTAAAAGCGTGAGACCAGTTTCCACAATATGTCTAAGACGACGCTCAGCAAAACCATTATATTCAGGAGTGTGTGGGGGTGTTGTTAAATGAGAGATGCCATGTGTAGCAAAGAATTCTTTCAACGCAATGTATTCACCCCCATTGTCAGAGTATATAGTCATAATTTTTGTCTTGAAATAATTTTCCACAAGAGCTTTGAAACGGATGAATGTTGGTTTGACCTCAGATTTTTTTCGTAGTGGATAAAACCATATGTATTTAGTGAAGTGATCCACAAAAATAACATAATATTTAAATGCATCGAGAGAATAGAGAGGAGAGGTCCATACATTAGAAAATATTAATTCAAGAGGATTATGAGACACTAAGCTGGAGATAGAAAACGGTAATTTGTGACTTTTATTACATTGACATGCATTGCAAACAAAATCTTTAGAAATTGAATGTGAATTTAAATGATGCTTTGACAAAATGGTATTTAAAACAGAAATGCAGGATGGCCTAATCTAAAATGCCAATTTATTGGAGCGAGTTTGACACTTGGAAAAGCATGAGGAGCAACAACACACGGCCATTCGTACACACCTTCATTGGTTTTGCCCTGTGCGTGAATTTCCCCCGTCAATAGATCCTTCACAAGAAAACACCATGGTAAGAACTCAATTGAGACATTATTATCAACACAGAATTGATATATGGAAATTAAATTGCGTTTAATGTCAAGAACACAAAGGATATTATTTAAATGAAATGAGTGAGTGGAGGGGGAAAGTTGATTGGACCCAGGTGCATAATTTTTAAACCTTTACCATCCCCTATCAAAACATCATCAGTGCCCGTATATGGTAGATGGTGAGCAAGGTTTTGAAGATCAGATGTATTGTGGTGGGATGCCCCACTGTCCATCATCCACGGAGAAAAAACTGGAGGGGTGCAAGTTGCCATGTTGGCTTGTGGTGGTGGCCATGAAGTGGTGGTTGGATTTGGATTGTTGAGAGGAACAAGTCAGAAGGAAGGGCATTTTTTTGCTGTATGACCCTGAATGCCACAGATTTGGCAATAACCAAGGTATGGCCTTGGTGTCGGTCAACTGCTGTTATGTGTGGGTGGAGCAGAATGAAACTGATTTGGACCTATGTGGCATGAGTGCTAGTTGCCATGTGAACGCCAGTTTCACCATAACTTGAGTGATTAGGTAGACTGCGATTCACATTGGGAAAGGGAAAGTGCTAGTTGTGACTAGCTTGTAAGGCTGTTAGTAGGAAAAAGTTAACAGCTTTGGGAGGTACATGTAGAAAGGCTTCAAACATCAAGAGCTTTTCATGAAGCTCACCAAAGCTTATGGCATTCTCCCTGGCTTGCACAACCCTTACCAGTTCTCGGTATTCATCACCTAGTTCGTTAAGAATTTTATCTGTCAGATCTTCATTGTCAATTGGCACACCTAATACTGTAAGTTCATTAGCTTTGGCTTTGATAGATTGTAGAAAATCTATTATACTGAGAGTGCCTTTGGTTAGCAATTTGAATTGCGATTTCACTTGTTTGATTCATCCTCTAGATGGAGTAGCATATGTGGCAGCAAGAATGATCCATGCTTCACGAGAAGATTTTGCTCTAGCAATAAATGGGATGATTATAGGTGTAATGGATCCAATGATAGCATTGAGGATAAACTGATCTTGACGTATCCAGGTGATGTATTTTGGATTCAATTGTTCGGTTGTGATGTTGCTGTTGCTGGTGGTAAGGTGTTCTGATGGACATGGCTTGGTACCTTCTATGTACTTGTGTAAATCATAGCCAACAAAAAGTGTTTGAAACTGTAGTTTCTATGACAGGTAATTGGAATTGTTTAGTTTGATAGAAGCTTGTGCTGTGACATTGATAGTCACCAGATTTGTGGTTAAGGAATCACTCATTGTGATTGAAAGCAATGACAGAAGAAGAAAAAATTTAATGAGATTGCTCTGATACCATGTAAGATATTGTAGGGTTTGTCTGAAGCACTGCGTAGTCCATTAACTACAAGTAGTGTAATATATATATGTGTTGTAGAGAATCTGCAGTCAGTTACAGAAAGTAGAGTTTAACTCTACTACAATCTTATCAACCTACAACCTTATCCTAATCCTTATCTCTTAGGAATTTAAATTCAAATAGTATATACATGGATACTTGCTTACATCAAATTCAAAGTTCATCAAGTATTCAACATAAAGGTTCCTATCCTATGAAAAATATCCTAGTTATTACAAACCAAAATATTCAATATTCATCACTAATTAAAAAATAGTAAATTTTTAGAAATAATAATAATAATTCTGATGGCTAACTGGTTGCTTGCTTCCTCCTCTTTCCTCTCTTATGCATCCCTTTCATGAATTGAGCTTTCTCAATTTTCAACTCAATATATCTTCCAATAGGCCAGAGGTTTGTTAGAATAATTTTTGCTAACACTCGGTAAAGAGGTAGCATGGTGTTTATAGACAGTCTATGTGCTTTGGCATTACATTTTGGTTATTTAAGGCCAACAAACAAATCACTCATTCGAGTGTTTGAAGGGGCTCTTATTTCTTTTTAGGGAAAGCTAGGATATGTGATTTTAGATAGCTCATTTAACTTTCTAATGATAGTAGAAGGCAACTCAAAGTTTGACTTGTAAAATCTAGTTAAAACTTTTCTTGAGTGAAATAAAATAATTAACTAATTAATCCAGAAATAAAACAAGTTTAATTAAATAAAAGAAATTTAATTAATATGAGAGGGGTGAAATTGGATAAAGAAAAAGGTGAGATGGTATAAATTAATTAAGAAGAAAAAGTAGTGGGGACAAAATGGGATACATGAGACAAATGAGGTCAATGTGAAAATAATAAAAATTTAGACCATAAATACCTTCTTCTTTTTTTTGTCGTGACCGACGATTTTTGCTTCCAAGAGAGGGTGAGAATTGTTTGATTTTTTTTTTTGATAAATCCATCAATGAAAGGTTAAAGTAGAGTGAGTAAAGAAGAAATAAGTAATCAAAAGAGGAGATTGAGTGTTTTGGGGGTGGATTGAACACAAGGAAAGGAAAAGTTGAGGGAACTTTGATTTTCTTGTATTCATCACTTGAATCATCATCCAATCAAGATATGAGACTCACCCAAAGAGATTAATTTGAATGATTTTATGATTTTGTTGAATAATTAAAAATGTTAGTGTTATTATGAAATAAGGCGTGTTATCATGAAATAAGGCTCGTTAATGATTTAATTTAAAGAATGAAAGAGAAGAAGAAAACAAATTCCTCCCTCATCAATTGTTGGTTCTGGCCCAGGCTGAAAATTAAAACAATAAAAAAATTTCTATAATTGTGTAGAGCTGTGTTGATTTGATGTATATAAAAAAAAGAAAGAAATGGATGATTATTTGGACCGACGGGGGTTATAAAATTATATTAAACCAATCATTTGAATGGGGATTATAAAATGAAATAAAGCTAGCTATTTGAATAGGGCTATTATAATATGAAATAAAATTAGTTGTGTGAACGGGGCTATAATATGGATTTGAGCTATTCGTGTTAACTAGGGGGCATAATACGAAATGATTCAGTAAATACACTGAAAGTAACATATGAGTTTGTAAATGAATCAATGATAGTAAACGGAGATCAAGATGGACTAAGAAGTACATTGTTGACTTAAGGTAAATATTTCAAATTTGGAGATTTAACAATAAATGTATGGAGAACGTAGAGTATGTGTCACCATAATTGAAATGAACTATTAGCCATGGTTGTCATAAAAAGAAGAAGTGGATGTTGAATTGGGACTAATGAATACACCCTAATTTAAAGTATTAGTTATAATATGAAAATGAAAAAAAATAAATATCTATAATTGTTAGAATAAATCAATGGATATAATAAGGGTGTCGACATAGAGCTTGAGTTACGAGTATTCATATAAATCAATGAATGTGGTGATATATAGATATACCATATATGGGCTATGATGATTGAAATAGAATTATGAACACATGATTGAAATAAAGTATAAACTCTAGAATCGATTGAATTCTAGGAATTGTGAATAAATGTGAGATTATTAACATGCTCGATTACTACTAACAAGTTCTTATTAGTATAGATAACAATTCAACTAGTATGATGAAATGAGGACTATAAATGGTGGTATATTATATGTGATTCAACGAGAAAAATATAACATTTAATGTAAGGATTGGAATGAAATGTAAGTATAGTATAGATGAAGTATGTTTGTAAGAGGATCACAAGTGTTGCAGTGATCACATGTGTTGCCATTATTTCTAAAGTTGATAAAAATATTATGATAATTGATATGTGTGTGTGTATTGTTATGTTGTGTTTATTTTCTTTTTGATAACGTGGATATCCGGACCAGCTTGCGTGTAACTCGACTAATCCCACGAGCTCTGAAGTTAACGATCATGTAAGTCTCTAGTGATCATTATATTAGCAACTACATGGCTCGAACTTGAGACCACAGGAAAAACAAACTCTTTAATTCTAAATTCTTACCACTGAACCACCTATTAGATGGTTATGTTTATTTTTCTTAAAGTTGATGGAGGTTGTATCGGTCATGGATACGGAAACTTATAATTTATAATCTACATTAATTATATGTTAATGGTACACCCAATAAATCAATAAATCATTTCAACATCATGACCACTCTTCATATCATTCCAAGTAATTATTGCAGAATAGAAAATCGTATAACAATTCAATGTGTTGTATTTAGATTTATTTTGTATATTTTAAATTAATATACTATGAGATTGTTAAGCCAGAAAAGAGTGATGTTTCTTCTTCTTTATTTCATATGTCAATAATTGTATCATTAGGTATGGTAAATTAAATGATATATAATTAATTATAGATATCTATATATTTTTTGGGAAGTATATTCAAATGGAATAGTTGATGACTATGGTTAATTTGAGGTTCTTACTGAAACTATTTATGATATTAATTGTGTGAATTGTTTTGTTTGGGTTGTAATTGTTATAGGTAATTTAGAGTAATATAAAATTTTGGGTGGAATTCCAGTATAAAGAAATTGGAAAAGTAGAGTACTCCATTACTGAACACATTTTTAGTTGCTCTATCTCTACTTCTCTCCAAGCGGTTTAGTTGGACCAAATTATGTATTTTTTAAGGTTTGAATCTCAAATAGGGATGGAAATTTTTTACAAACTTGATAGATATCTAGTTGAATAGACACAAATGTATTTTTTTTCTTGTTTTTAAAGTTATTATTTCAAGATAGATATTTATAATATTTACTTGTTGGATAACAGATAAGTATGAATATTACTAAATCCGATCCTGACCAAGCGCAAAATAAATAAACACCCCACATATATAAGAATATATATTTTATATTGAATAATATATAAATTTTATATGTAAAATACACAGTGCTTGAATATATACACTTAAATTAATACTCAGAACTGAATAGGTGAGATATCAATATCCAAATTCCTAAACTACTGTTAGCATATATATATTGATTTTAGTTCATGCATGCATAATATCCTTAATAATAATTAATTAAAAAAAAGTCACAAGAAAACAATATCTTATAAATGCATTGGTCCAATTATTGATAATACTCGATCAGAAAGGAATTCGTCTCGATACATTAATATGGATTCAGAGATGCTTTTAGCTACTTGAAAAAAATAGATGGTCTCTTTTCTCTCTTTTTTTTTTTTTTTTTTTTTTGTGTAAAGTTTCAACAAATAGAAGAAACTCTCTCTCTCTCTCTCTTTATTTGTTATACGAAATAGATTTGTGGGCATGTGGTTTAACATTTTTTTATCAATAAAAAAAATACTTTTACGATGCAAATGTATTTTAAAAAAGTTTTTAAAAAATAAGACTTGAAGTATAAACCCGACCAAAAAACAAAAGAAATCTGCAAAAATCAATGAATAAAAAAATCCAAGATAATCTAGGTCTTTTTAAATTCACAAGAAATCATATATATAGAAGGCAAATAAAGAAAAAAAAATAAAGCCTAATTGTTAATGATATAAATGCTGAATTAAAAACAAAACATAAGCTTACAAAAAGAGAAAATAATATACCAAGAAAACATATTAAAAAAGCTCAATTAAATTATATACCAAGATTTAAAACTCGCAACCCATTAAATGATAGACTTAGATTGAATCAAGAAGCTCAATTCTCAACCAATTTAATGTTGATAAGTCAAAGTATATCAAAAATGAACAACAAATAAAACGACACTAGAAAACCCTAGTCATTTTCAAAATCAATGAAAAATCCTAGAGAAAGCAAATAATAAAAATAACGGAGTTCAATCTCTAATTAAATAAATGTTAAAGATGAAACTTAAAAAACATAGCTTAAAGAAAGGAAAAAAAAAAAGCAAACTCATGCGAATCTTCCAAAACTAGATTACTCTTTAAAATCAAAAACTTGAGAAATTATAGACCCTGACTTAGTCAAGAAACTCAATTCTCAACCAATCTAAATATCAAATGATGGAATCAAAAAACAAATATCAATTTATAAAATCCGTCAAAGAAACAAAAAATAGTAATAAAAAGAACATGTATCAAATTTGACAAGAAAAAATACCTTAAGGAGGATGAGATTTAAGGAAAAAAATTAAAAAATTAATTCAAATAAAAAAATAGTAATAAAAAGAATGAAAACTAAATTTGAAAGATTAAAAAATTAAAGGGGGTGATATTGAAAAAAATATAATTTTTTACATTGTTTTAGCAAATTATTTCAAATATTGAAGGATAGAATCGAAAAAATAATCAATTTAAAGAATTAGGCATAAAAGCCTAATAAAGAATGAGAAATAAAAAGACTCAAGATAATTGAAGTTATTTTTAAGATCAATAAAATATTATACAGAAATCAAATAAAAAAATGAAATTTAGTTTCTAATTGAATAAATGTTAAAGGATGAAAACAAAATAAATTAGAACAAAGAAAAATAAAAAACAAGCAAACCCGATACGAACCTCCTAAACTTAATTTAACCTCTAAAACTTGTAATTCGTGAAATTCTTAACTTAAGTTCAATTACGAAGCTTAATTATTAATCAATTTAATATCGAATGATGAAATTTTTTTAAAAAATTAATTAAAAAAACTTGTCAAGATAAAAAAATATGGATCAAATTTAATAAAAAAATCCAATAAAAATAAAATTAAAAAAGATATATAAAAAATAATTCCAACAAAACAAATAGCAATTAAAATAAATCACCCCTCTCATTCATAACAAATGAATAGAAAGAAAGCTACAACTACTTTGTTCATTTACAATCATCAAACACAAAGAAAACAACCAAAATGCTGGAGATAAAAAAAAAAAAAAGAAAAGAAAAAAAGAAGAAAAACAATATAATCAAACTAGGGAATCGAGTATAAAATGACAACAACTAGGAATATCCTCTCCTGTTAGCAAAGAAACTGTAAAGGTAAAATTGTAAGCAGATGATCATCTCCTGTTAGCTTAAAATTGAAGAGCGCCAAAACCAAGAAAAAGAAAAAGAAAAAAGATACAAACGAAGCAAAAACAACAACAAAAAAAAAAAAAGAAGATGAAGCCAAGGCCAAAAGGCAAAACAGTAGAAGCAGATAAGGATACTGATAACAAAGTAAAAATAGCAGACTAGAAAAAAACCTGACAATCTAGGAAGATCAAAAAATAAAACTAGAAGCTAAGACGAATGGATGGGCAGGTCCTCCAAACAAACCTAAATATAGCTGCCTTACACCAATTCTGAAGAAAAATTAGAGGGATTCCCTACAAATAATGCACAAATAGAG
>Ga0325414_1007735_pt1 | contig 11377 bp, 6 predicted proteins | sample PopdelMetagenome_8_FD_206183 | JGI IMG/M metagenome (GOLD analysis project Ga0325414, IMG submission 206183) | Populus deltoides microbial communities from Bellville, Georgia, United States - Leaf-PdKOR-R3 | ecosystem: Host-associated > Plants > Phyllosphere > Phylloplane/Leaf | place: USA...
AAGAATCAGCTTCTCAAGATTTCGGACCTCTCTAAAATCCGGTGTCTTACAAGATCGAGGGAGTAACTGAGATTGATGAGTTTCATCTTGTTAAAATTCTGTTAAGAAGCAGAAGGAAACACTGAAAACCAGTTTCCATGAACTTTTCCCCCTTTTTTTGGTTTAACAAATGAAACATACGTAAGTGGTAATCATGCCTGCTCTCCCTTCCATAGTTCAACTTGGCTATAACTCAAATCAAGATCGATAAGTTCCTCTGGATGAAAACTCAATGGCAACGTTTTGAAAGGATATTCATCCCATTTGAGAATCCGTAACTCATTAGAAAGATATTGGAGGCTATGGGAGAAGCGCGCATTACAAATTATGAGCAACAATCTTAGTTTTGTCATCTTCGAGAATGATAGAGCACTTAATTGTGCCCCTGCTGGTCTTGGTAAGTATAGGGATATGCCTTCAACATCCTCTGTTGCCTGACAAAGAGGCAAATTAGCAAAAGGAAAACTGAAGAATCTAAAGAAAACCAAACACAGTTATACAGTTCCAAGAAAGAGTTTTTTCACAGGGTGTCATACTGTATTTTTTGTCCAGACATGATCAATATCCTTATAAAGCCATAGCCTAGTGCGTTTTCCTGGTTCCTCTGGAGATTCTTGCCGAACAAGCTTCCAACCCATTTGTTGAGGCAAATCGTGCATCCATAGAGTGTTGTTATTTGAAAGAGTTCTGGTGCAATGGATTTTCCCTAATTTTTAAAAATCTAACTAAAATCCTTGATCCCTCGATTGCTTTCAAGAGTTCTGGTGCAATGGATTTTCCTCTCTTGAGGTTAAGGTCATCCCTGAAGATGATAATGCCTCTTTGATGCAATGCAGCATACAAATGGTTTGTGAAGTTCTTGCGAGTGTCCTCACCTCTGAAACTTAAGAAGACATCATAATGCCATCGAGCATTTGAAAAAAGGATGAGAAGGAAATGATGAAGAGGAATCTTTGGCACTCATGGAAGCCATGTTCCTTAAAAGAACCAGGTTAAAGCCTTTGCTCATGAAAATAAATTTCAAATTAGAAGAAAGAGAGAGTACCATAAAATGATAGTTACATGCCATTATTGTTCTTCTCCACATTACTTTGAGTGTGAGTTCTGTTGCATGTATAATGCAATAGGAAAGCAAAGAGTAGCGAATGCATTGTCAAAGGTCCTTTCTTTACATTTTGATACCTTGGAGATATCTTTATCATTAGCTAATGGTTTCTGCTTTCTGGGTTTACAACATCATCATGAAGGTAATTTCATTCTCTATCAAGCACAAGAATCAAAAGATCTAAATGGTTCAACTTACCACATGACAAACTAATATTTGAAAGTTACCAGTGCACGATTCCCTGGCAAGAAAATGGGCCATTAACAAACTTCAACCAAATTGAACACACCACAACTCTCAAAATGTTTATCTAATTCATAGAAATTTTATGTTGAAGTTGGTTGCTCATTAAAATTTCCAAAAAATCAGCGCAAATTTAGCAGCTAGTAATGTACCACAAAATGAGACGAGACATACAGGTCTTATAATAAAGGTCTGTATTTGCCTGTCTTCATTGTAAATTACAAGCAGATACCATAATGCACTCAACAGCTTCAGGCTCTATAACAGCAAAGATGGACTCACAGTATGAAGAGGAAAACACCCACACACACAAGGCCATATCTGACAGTAGTCCCCAAACGGCAAGTACAAAAATAAACCTTTCTCTATTTCTAATAAAATAGAACAAGAAAGAAGATTCAACACTGTTTAAGAATGAACACATAGTCTACACAAATAAGAATATAAGCGTGGCATTTATGGGGTAATACTTTAATGTTGTTAGTTTAACTCTCTCTTTGGTGGGTTTATCTCCATTAATTAGTAAAATAAATCTACCCATGAAACATCAGTGCTAATATTCGAACAATAAACCACAAAAAATGGTTTCTTTTAGAAATCCAAAGACATAAAGCAGATGACTTTTTGCCCTTTATGCTGATTTATCTCTACACTTCAATAATCTATTCTACTAAAAAAAAAAAACCATTTAAAGGATAGACAGAAGGGCTTAAACTTACAAAATTCTGGAAATTTTTGCAGTAACTGATATCTGCCAAGTTTGAGTCTTTCCCAACTGAAATTGTAGTTCTGATATTTGTGATTGTTTGGAAATGATTTGGCTTTTAAGCAAACTCAGTGAATTTTGTTACAGTTTCTTTTTTAGACAGATGGCTAAAGATAGATAGATAAACTGAAAGAGAAAGAGTTGCATTCAACATCTGCTTGTTTTTCAAAGTCAATGACTGCTGGGCTGCTGGCCATGTTGAAAATGTTATACTTTTGAAAAATCAAATGGAATTTGTTTTTTAAAATATATTTTATTTTAAAATATATTAGAATAATTTTAGCATGTATATCTTTGCCTTAATTTTCCTTTTCTAAATATCGTTTAGTGACAAAATTTACCATGTAAAAAGCCCTCCAACTTTTATTCTTTCTTTGTGCCCATGCTTATTTCATTTTAAGTGATTTTTAGAATTTTTTTTGATAGAAAAATATCTCAAAAAAAAAAAATTTAATTGATATCTTTTCAACTCAAACATGTATTTGTTATCAGTGAAAATGGTGAGAAATTCAAGGAAAGTGTAATGCTTCTTTACCATCAAAACTCAAAGCCATGCTATGAGTTCAGAACTTCATCAGATGCACTGATTTAAAATATTGGCTTTCGTTGTTACATGACTGAAGATGAAAGTCTTTAGAAGTTCACATTACTTGCAGGTCTAGCTAGGTTGGTGCCTCTCAGACCTTTTAAATAGAGAAAAAAATAAAGAGGGGATAAAAACAAAAATGACGATCATACCTTTATCCCCTCCAAAGTCGTTCAACTTCGCTACAGCACATATCAAGTTTAATAAGTTCCTCTGAATGGACAATGGTAAGTTCTTGAAAGGATATTCATGCCATTTGAGAATCTGTGACTCATTACAAAGCTATTAAAGTCTACACACATTAGGGAATACTGATGATCTTAATGTGCATGTCCTGTTGCTGGTAATTCTGGGTTTATCTCTTCAATATCTTCTGTTCCCTAACAATTAAACATACAATTCCAACAAGCTAAGAATGCAAGGAATGGTTTTATGTGATGTCTCTCAGTGTATTTCATGTCTAGGCAAGGCAGATATCCTTACAGAGCCATAGCCTCGGAAATCTCTTACGATTTTCCTGGCTCCCTGGAAATTCTTGTCGAGCAATTTCTTAAAACAAATCTTGCATCGATAATCAGCTGTTTTCCTTAAAGTTGGTCGAGACATTTACCAATGAGAACTTGTCCCAATAACTGGCAAGAAACCTCAGGTGACACACATTTCTGTTGTATTCAGCTTTGTGCTTTCCCTTAAAAAACTTGCAATATCTGTGAAAATTTTCTTTCCATACCCTCTAATCCATTAAAACTTGTTGACTTTTATCCAAGAGTTCTTTTCCTGGATTTTCTTTCATTCTTGCTAGAGAGGGACTTAAACATCCATGAGTCAATGATATAAGGATTGATTTGCAAGGAATTTTAATATAGAGGTTAAAATGATTAACATTTAGAACTTAGAGGATCATATAAGTAATTTGCTTGAAAAAAGGTTGACTGCATGGAGCCGTCTTTTCTTTTCATTGCATCCCAAGATTATCAATTCAGTTTCGTTTAATCCAGAAATACCAGTATATCTCATTCCAATTCAAAATACAGAACAAACTGGAATAGATTTTATTTCTATCACGACCCGAATCCCGGGTTCGTGACCTGCAACGCAGGAGCGGTGTCAAAAGGACACCCCACCTACGCTAAGCCTCAAAACAGACATATCAAAAGAACAATTTATTAAAAAATACGCAGCATTTCATAATCTTCAGAAATATCATGTCACGACCCGAATCCCGGGTCCGTGATCGGCAACGCAGGAGCGGTGTCGAAAGAACACCCCACCTACGCTAAGCCTCAAAACGGACATATCAAAAGAACAATTTATTCAAAAATACGCAGCATTTCATAATCTTCAGAAATATTATATTATTCAAAACTGATGAAACCAAAAGATAGTTTAAAACTCCTCATCAGTAATTAAAACAAAAACAATAATCCATAATACTCATTACATTGTCAAAATCCAAACTTAATTAAAATAAGGTAATAGTGGAGCGTCTAAGACATCGAATCAAAACTAAAAGGAAAGCCTCGCAAAACAAGTAAGGCATACTGACCAAAACTGAAGAAGCAGGAACACTCTACAAGTCCAACTGCTATCAAAAACTAAGAACCTGAAATAATATTAAAAATGAGGGGTGAGTTCAACCAACTCAGTGAGGGAATAATATTCAATATACATTTTAGATATTAATAGTTTGCAAGATTATTTATCTTGATATACATATACATATACGTACTAAACATATTATCATAACGTAGTGGAATACATGTCAGAGATCAGATGACACCCGAAGGTGACCAGATGACACCCGAAGGTGACCACTGTGGGATGATCAGTCGTCACAGGCTGATGCCTCTCTCACCAGCTAGGTATACAGAATACTATGTGCACATAGGCTAACTACTCTCCGTTAGCATGGAGTTACTGACAAGTCCCATATCAAGGCATAATAGATATTCATAGAATCATCAAAGAAATGTATATCATATCAAATAGAATTTAGTTTGATAAATTGCGAATGCAAATTCAAGAATAAATGAGTACTCGGAAAATAAAGCAATATATATAAATATTCAAGAAATTTACTAGTTGTACTCATCGTATAATCAACATACATATTTATTTATATTATATGCATATTAAAGATTATCCCACTCACCCGGAAGAATATAGATTAAAAGGAACATCAAATGAAAGACCCGAAAAACTTATTGAGGATCGTTAGGAGAACCTACAATAAATATGCGAAATATACTCAAAAGCAACTCAAAGCAACACAAATAAAAGATTCCAATGCATAAAATAAAATCAGGTTTAGTCTCCTAGGTTTAGGGGCTAAAACGACAATTATCCAAAGCAGGGACCAAAACGTAATTTTACCAAAACTGGACCAAACTGTAAATACATAACCATACTGAAATTTCACCCATAAACCATCCTCAATTCTGTCTAGAATGAACCAGGGACCGAATTGTAATTTTCATAAAGTTCAGGGACTAAAATGTAAATTCCCAAAATTGAGGGACCAAACTGAAAATATTCCAAATCAATTATCAAACTGAGATTCATCATCCTTAATCTCATAATAACACTTTCCAGAATCTCAAAATACATTTAGGGGTCAAATTATAATTTTCCCAAAGTTTAGGGACTAAACTGAAACTTTCACAAATCAAGGACCAAAATAAAATTTGGTCATCTTCAACCTCAAGACCATTCTGTCCAGATTTTACAGCAAGGTAAAAATGAATTTCTTAACCCATAAAAATTAATTTAAACAAATCAACTCACAAATCTTTATTTCTAACAACATACTAATTAATCACCTAACATTAAACCCTTAATAATCATAAATCAATCTTAACAATATAAACCTCCAATCCTTATAAACCCTAATCTCTTTTTTAATCATTCCATAAACAAACTATAATCGAAAGTAATATGAAAGAGAACCACTTACTTGCTACTTCCACCTTTCTTGAACCAAAAACTCAAGATCAAAAACTAAACTCTTTGGTTTGAGGAGGGGAGGGTCACGGCGGCTACAGGAATTAGAAGAGGGGAAAGAAATTCTCTTGCAACTCTTCCATAAATACCTAGGTTAACTTAGGTTAGGTTTAGGCTGACTTGGGCTTAGGTTTGGGCCAAAAGTCTGGGTCTTACATATTATATTATTCAAAACTAATAAAACCAAAAGATTGTTTAAAACTCCTCATCAGTAATTAAAACAAAAACAATCATCCATAATACTCATTACATTGTCAAAATCTAAACTTAATTATACAGGTAATAGTTGAGCGTCTAAGACATCGAATCAAAATTAAAAGGAAAGCCTCACAAAACAAGTAAGGCATACCGACTCAAACTGAAGAAGCAAGAACACGCAACAAAATCCACATGCTATCAGAAACTAAGAACCTGAAATGATATTAAGAATGAGGGGTGAGTTCAACCAATTCAGTGAGGAAATAATATTTAATATACATTTTAGATATTTATAATATTAATAGTTTGAAAGATGATTTATCTTGATATACATATACATATACATATACATACTAAACATATTATCATAAGGTAGCGGAATACATGTCAGAGATCAGATGACACCCGAAGATGACCAGATGACACCCGAAGGTGACCACTATGGGATGATCAGTCGCCACAGGCTTATGCCTATCTCACCAGCTAGGTATACAGAATACTATGTGCACATAGGCTAACTACTCTCCGTTAGCATGGAGTTACTGACAAGTCCCATATCAAGGCATAATAGATATTTACAAAATCATCAAAGAAACGTATATCATATCAAATAGAATTTAGTTCGACAGATTGCGAGTGCAAATTTAAGAATAAATGAGTACTCGAAAAATAGAGCAATATATATAAATATTCAAGAAATTTACTGGTTGTACTCATCGTATAATCAACATACATATTTATTTATATTATATGCATATTATCCCACTCACCCGGAAAATATAGAACTAAAAGGAATGTCAGATGAAAGACTCGAAAATCTTATTGAAGATCGTTAGGAGAACCTACAACAATATATGAAATATACTCAAAACAACTCAAACAAAAGATCCCAATGCATAAAATAAAAGCAGGTTTAGTCTCCTAAGTTTATGGACTAAAACGACAATTTTCCAAAACAGGGACCAAAACGTAATTTTACCAAAATTGGAGGACCAATCTGGAAATACATAACCATACTGAATTTGCACCCATAAACCATCCTAAATTCTGTCTAGAACGTACCAGGGACCCAATTGTAATTTTCATAAAGTTCAGGGACTAAAATGTAAATTCCCAAAATTGAGGGACCAAACTGAAAATATTCCAAATCAATTATCAAACTGAGATCATCATCCTTAATCTCATAATAACACTGTCCAGAATCTCAAAATACATTTAGGGGTCAAATTATAATTTTCCCAAAGTTTAGGAACTAAACTGCAATTCTCATAAATCAATAACCAAAATAAAATTTGGTTATCTTCAACCTCAAGACAATTCTGTCCAGATTTTACAGCAAGGTAAAATTGAATTTCTTAACCCATAAAAATTAATTTAAACAAATCAACTCATAAATCCTTATTTTCAACAACATACTAATTAATCACCTAACATTAAACCTTTAATAATCATAAATCAATCTTAACAATATAAACTTTCAATCCTTTTAAACCCTAATCTCTTCTTTAATCATTCCATAAACAAACTATAATAGAAAGTAATATGAAAGAGAACCACTTACTTGCTACTTCCACCTTTCTTGAACCAAAAACTCAAGATCAAAAACTAAACTCTTTGGTTTGAGGAGGAGAGGGTCACGACGGCTACAGGAATTAGAAGAGAGGAAAGAAATTCTCTTGCAACTTTTCCTTAAATACCTAGGTTAACTTAGGTTGGGTTTGGGCTGACTTGGACATAGGTTTGGGCCAAAAGTTTGGGTCTTACAATTTCGTTCAAAATCTTGTCGTGTTCCAGAAATACCGACTAAATTCCAGTTAGAATGTTCTGGTTCCATTCCGCACGTTATGGTCCTGTCAAAGAATTTTTTTTTTTGGTTTTTTATTTTTTAAAAAATATTGCAGTTTTATGATGTCAATCATATTTACAACCCGGTAATCATCAATTGATGAATGGAGTGAACTTTGCTTCTGCAGGAACTGGTGCCCTTGTGGAAACTCATCAAGGAAAAGTACGTGATCTTATTGATTAAGCCCTTTCTTTTTGTGTGTGTTTTAGCTTAGGCTTCTTGTTCATCACAGCTAAATAGTCCGTAGAATTTGCTTATTGGTGCAAATCCAGCATTATTAACTTGGTCTGCATCTTAATATTGTTCTCATTTGTTCCCATTCATTGAAAAGGTGATAGACCTTAAAACACAATTGCGTTATTTTAAGGAAGTGGAGAAGCTACCAAGGCAGAAATTAAGCGATGAAGTAGCTAAGACATTGTTGTCCTCTGCTCTTTACTTGTTCAGCATTGGAAGCAATGACTACTTTGTACCTTTCATTACAAACCCCACTGCGCTTCAATCCTACAACAGAAACGAGTACATCAGGATGGTTTTCGGCAACCTGACATCTGGTATCAAAGTGATATGTTAATAACCTAAACATTCTTTCTGTTTTTCAAATCGATCATAGTCTATATATGGTTTCGCTTTACTGTTCCAGGAAATATATAAGGAGGGATGAAATTTCAATCTTGGCTGCATTGGGCCGTTTTCCTTCCTGAGAGCACTTAAACGAACTAGAACAAGAAGTTCAGGCTGCATGGATGAAGTTGCAGTTCTGACAAAGCTACACAATAGAGAACTCTAAGGTCCTTAAAAAGCTTGAGAGACAGCTTAATGGATTTAAGTATTCAAATTTTGATTTCTATACTTCACATAGTGAAAGAATAAATCATCCCACCGAATATGGTATGTTTTTATCTACATGTCAATTCAGAATTTCCTGCTTGTGTTTCTCAAATAACAAGTCTATCCTAACTGTGAGGTTCAGGGTATGACTTGTTACTAATTCTTCTATACCTATTTTAATTTTGATTGTTGCAACTTGAATGTGAAGATTTTAACGAGATAAAAGTGGCATGTTATGGCGCTGGTCCGTATAGAGGTTCCAAGTGTGGTCTGAACAAGTTCGAATTATGCGATAATGCGAGTGAATATCTCTTCTTTGATGGAATTCATCCAGCGGATGAGGTTCTTAATCAATTTGAAAAGTTACTGTGGAGTGGAAATCCTGATGTTGCAGGGCCTTACAATCTCAAAACACTGTTTGAGGAATAGCATAAATGATAAAACAAGGTGTACTTTTTTCCAGATGCTGCATTAGTTAACCAAAGAAAACTTGCTTCTCTTTATTCTATTTTGACTTGGAAGAAATGACATTAGAGGTGAGAGCAGAGTTCTGTTCTTGAGTAGAACACTCACAGGAATCAGAAAGATCATATCTTGGTTTAGTAATGCACTAGTTTACGATGTATCTGATCAGCTCCTCAAAATTCAAGAACCCTCTAAAATCTGGTCCTTTTGAAAAGATTCTGGGAGTAGCACAGACTTGATAATTTTCAACTTTAAATTCCTGCTCAGAATGATAAGGAAATACTTGACATCTTAGAGCTTTCTGAAAGAAGAGATGCTTAAAATTCTGTTGAATGTGAGGAAACAATTGCTGGACCATAGTGCTTCTACACGGGTATTTCTTCACGTACAAAATTGCACTTATCGATTATGACCTCTTTGAGAGATCACAAGACCACCACCCTACCGGCAAGAAACTAAATAACTGGAGTCCTTTAAGGTTTGGTTCAACTTCACAAGTTAGAAATTAATGAATAAGTTCTTTACAACCACGCAGACAAGCCATCGGCACTAGACTCTCTACGACCACATTATAGTAACAAAGGACCAAACCCAACGACACCTAGATTTATCAGCAAATATGAACAACAAAGTATGGTCTACCTGTGTGTCTCATTCCACTGCAGAAAGTGCTGCAGTCAGCTACAGGCTGATTAAAGACATCAAAGGTAGGTGTAGAAGCTCTCTTGTAATGAAGCAGCAAATTGTTAAGCCTTAATTCTGAAGCAGCATTACAAATTAAATCAGACAATATGTTCAAGAACTAGTAATATAGAAATCCTAGTTCAAGGACTACTAGCATTTTGACCCATATTTCAAGACAGTTATGTACCTTTTAGCCTTGAATTTATCAGCCTCATTACAGTGTTGGTGTGGCCTTTCGTTTGTATTTTTCTCATGTTCTGTTGGTATGCTCGACTGGAAATGAAGCTGAACTTCTTCATATTCTTAGGCTTTGGAAATCAGCCTCAACCTGTCCTCTTTTGAGTTTTGTTTTGGCTTTAGATTTTGTCAGGCATTGGTCTACTAAGCAATGTTGTCGTCATAAAATGGTGATTTGAAGTATTTTGTAAGCTAGTCTTGATATGGCTACCTCTTGTAGTCTCAGGCCACTTAGAAGATCTATTGTAATTTTCTCTGTAGTGTCAATATTATCATTGATCCAAAAATAAAAGGGACATGTCAATATTATCAATTTATCAAGGTTGGACATTGGCAGCTTGGACTAATCATTGATATCCATGTTAAGTAAAAGCACAGACGACCAAAGGAATGGGAAGCGATAGAAATATATTGAAAACTTGAATAAACAGAAAACAAAAACACCAATGCTGAGTAGCCATGGTGGGATTTATATGCATACATATATTGATGGAAAGTAGGGAACATATGTTGATATATAACATGGATATAGGGTTAAGGTCCCTGCAGCTTCACTGAGAATCCATTCATTTCCAGGATGAATGAAGCAAATTTCATTAATCAAAGAACCGAGTAGAAGAAAACTGATCCCAATAGCAGCAATTTATCAAGACTTTTTAGAATTTTGGAGTAAATTTGTATTTTTTCAGCAATTTATCTTTAGATACGAGGCAGCTGTTAAATTCCAATTCTATTGCCTTTCAATCAATTATATACAAACTGATGCTTTAAGTCAATGATTTCATACACAGTAGCAGATTAAAAACACACACTGTACGTTCATGTCCATCTTCAAAATCCTACTAAGAATAGGTTACCGAGCCTCAACAAATTTTGGGTGCTTCAGAACATCAAAGCATCACGGTGTTGGAAATTCTGACTAAATTCTACCACAACTAATGATACCCTAAACTCTCTACCTCTTAACTTGAGATGCTCAGGAATTAATCTCCACATATGGAGCACTATACAGTTCGATGGCTCAACATACTTTTAAATTCATCTTCTTTACCAATCATTCTTGAATATGCAGGTTAGCTCGCGAAAGAGGTCTGCCGCATGCATGCACCCACCTCTCTAGATCCATTAGGTAATGCAGAAGAAAGACATTTAAGGACATTAGTGCTTACCTAAGCGTGTCTCCAGGCGGTAATTTTGGTCCCCTCAATACTGGTGAGATGCTGAAATTATTGCCATCAGCTTGGAACGAGGGGTGCCCAAGAGGCACTGGTCGATCTGGAATCTGTGGAACTTCAATATCTCCTTCTAACATTTTCAGCGCATCCAGAATGGTTGGCCTTAGAGCCACCATTATATGAGCACACAAAATCCCAACCA
>Ga0325414_1007737_pt1 | contig 11377 bp, 14 predicted proteins | sample PopdelMetagenome_8_FD_206183 | JGI IMG/M metagenome (GOLD analysis project Ga0325414, IMG submission 206183) | Populus deltoides microbial communities from Bellville, Georgia, United States - Leaf-PdKOR-R3 | ecosystem: Host-associated > Plants > Phyllosphere > Phylloplane/Leaf | place: USA...
GATCCGAGTCTTAGGCTGAATCGATCTTTGGATTTGGTTTTATAAATATTTTGTTTTGCATGACCTACATATCTTACTAGGGTTACAAATGAAAAGATTGATCGAACTCGTGGGAGGAAAGACAATAGATGAGTACAAATCATTGGTATCAACTACTTGCTTTGGTCCCCTCCTCGGATATGAATTCTTCCGCCTTTTGAGTAAATATTTCCTGCTTTTCACATTGACAAATAAGCCTCAGTTTTTCTATGTAAGATGGAGAAGAGCTGGTGCTTTCTCTTCAAGTGGTAAAGAGGCAGCTACGTACACTTCCTAACAAGTTCACGTTTCAGTTCTAGATGGCAACCCGCAGTGAGCACTTGTGTAATTTGCATTCATGCATGCTCAAGCATTTCAAAGTTTCCTAACTAAAATCTTTTGTTTGAGAAATCCTATAACTTCTGCAATATTGACATTAACAAGTATTAATCTTGTTGCTATTGCTGTACGTGTTCTTATTTTACTTTAAAAAAATGTAGGCAATACAATGTTTGTGAATGGATCGGATGAAGAACTTATCACCATTCTTAGTATTGATGGTGGGGGAGTGAGAGGCATCATTCCTGGCACAGTCCTTGCCTTTCTCGAATCAAAGCTCCAGGTTGGTTGGTTGCTAGCCTTATTCTCGTCGTAGATCAACAAAGCACTGAATCATCAAAATCATAAATGATAAATATGGAGACTAATTCAACGTAAATTTATTTATCTAATTTCGTAGGAGTTGGATCCTGAAAACAAAGATGTGAGGATTGCAGATTATTTTGACTACATTGCTGGGACTAGCACAGGAGGGCTTATAGCAGCTATGATTACTGCACCAAATGATCAGAAACGACCTTTGTTTGCTGCAAAAGATATCAACGACTTTTATCATAAAAATGCTGCTGTTATATTTCCTCAGAAAACCGAGCCTGACGTTGGAACTCTTCTGGGAGAATTGGTTACCACGCTAAAAGAAAGTAACCAAATCCCAAATGCTGCAAAAGACATTGCAAAGTTTAACCTTGAGGAGTCGGAGCAAATTCTTCAGTTCGTCGAAACGTTAGTACTTGTTTGTTAATTTGTTTTCCAGATGGAAAAACTTGCACGCACTTATTACCTCATGTTAACAGGTATAATGGCAAGAGCTCAGGTGACAAATTGATGAGGTCTAGCTTTCCAGATATCATCCGGTCCATCTGGTCTCTTATCTTAACGTTGTGGTATCCCCGGTATGATGGCGGTCCTCTGCGTGACATAATCCAGAAATTATTGAAAGAGACAATGCTCACTGAGAGTCTGACTAATGTGATAATTCCTTCTTTTGATATCAAGCTTCTACAGCCAACAGTTTTCTGCACATCAAAGGTCATTCTTCTTGATTCTGTGGTAAAATATAGGAAAATTATTCATCAAGAGCAAGCAGACTTTGTGATGTTACTGAATAATAGAGGAATTCAGTGTAAATCGTTCACACGTAATTTCATAAAAAAAAACCAACCTATAACTCGTTTTGTAGAAAATACACTGCTAATTGGTAATTTCATGATACCATTTTCTAGTTTATATTAGGTCATTGGGTTCATTTGCTTGTCATTTTGTGTCCAAAATGATTTTATTTTAATTTTTATCTCTAAAAAAATTACTTTTTAAAATTCACTATGCTAAACACGTTAATTTGATTATAAATTAATCAATTAGAACATTTTAATTTAACTAACTCAATATTAAAATTAATTTAAATTAAAGTTCAAGCCATGATGGATTTGTCATGTCAACTAGATGTGCATGTCAATTCTCCCACTATTCCTAAACAGGCAACATCGCCTTGTCTGCTAATCATTTGTCCATATATACTTTGAAAAATGTAACAGCAATCAATAATGGCTTGTGTGTTCTAATTTTTTTTGTAAAAATCAAAAGGCAACTGGGTATTTAATGTCATGCCATCATCCTTTCTGATGAAAAAAAGCAGGCAAAGCATGAGAAGTCAAAGGATGTTCAGCTATCAGAAGTATGTCTTGGGTCGACTGCAGCACCAACTTACCTTCCTCCTCGCTATTTTTCAACTACCACCGAGCTCAAACAGGTTTGTCATGGCGCGAGTATATTTGATCGTCACCCTCCTCGTACTCTTAAAACTTCCAGGGAATACAACCTGGTTGATGGGGGCATTGCAGTTAACAATCCTGTAAGTCACAGTTTATGTAACCTTGTTCAATGAATATTATCTATCTTCAATTGGTTTTTTGGACCTGAACAATCTCGCCCATTGACTGATGTCTTGATGGCAGGATCGAATGAGATGGTTGAAATATATACATCCAGTTTCTTTCAGTTCTCTGGTTTAGAAGACAACTATATCCGCATTCAGGTATTTACAACCCACCTTCCTTTCCGTATGAAGCTCCACAGGTAGTAGCTACAATTGTTCATGTGTTTTTTATGCTGCCAAATTCATGATCAAAGATGTTGCAATGCTTGAATGATTGACATTGTCTAATGAAAACTAAATGATCATACATTTTCCTTGAATGTTAACCAGGTTGATAACTTGACATATGCCGAAGCCTCGATGGACAACTCGAGCAAAGAAAACCTTGACAATCTCGAGAAGATTGGTAAAGAGCTAGTGGAAGCTAATAAAGAAAAGCTCATTAAGTAAGGACAAGATACGTGCTTCTTGGCTTTGCTGTTTCTCTGCTGATCATTAGTTCTTAATTAGTGTAATTTATAGCTATTTATGCACTGTTGTTCTGCAGGCTTGCCGAAAGATTGTCCGCCATAAGACGTGCTAGCCGATCAAGTCTTTCTGGATGATATTTTGTCAAGTACATAGGATGTTGCTGACACCAGACACCCGTTATTAGTTCCTTTAGTTTTCAACTTCGAAAATAAGAAAAAAGAGGAAATAAAAAAGAAAAAAGGCCCTGTAATTCTAGGCTAATATCAGAATAAAGTCAGAGAGCATATATATGGCTTCTCTATAACCACCTATCTAGAAGGATTTGCCACCAACTTCAAATTCAGAGATTGACACTCCAGGCCAGGTTGCTTCTTCATCAGCTGTACGTAATAGTATTTATAGAAGAATAAGAAACTCAGCTATATATGTTAAATAAGAATAAGTTGTAGTAAAATAATATGCCACCAAGAGATGGCATTTGGCTCGAGCTGTATGAGCTAGGGTGGGGATCTGGGCAGTGATCCTAAGGTTATTTGAGTTGTAGACTCTCTATTGTAATACATAAATAAAGCAGCAACATCTCAAAATAGTTCTTTGAGTTTCTATGTCGTTGAAGAATGAGATGGTAAATACTAGTGATGCATGCAAAGAAGCTCGCTCTGTCTGTGTGAGGATAAAACTTCTATGCTAAACTGCTAATATGAACAATATATCATTGGGGATAACTCCATAACTAGAGGATTTGCAAGCAAAGAAAACTTCACAGAGTACACTGACACGTCAAGCCAGACTTCTGAGAGATAGAGTAGTGTACTCTGTATGGAGTATAATAACCCATATCAAATTAAGAACACCATAAGGAACGAAGGCTGCTCTTGAATTGTGATAGAGGGGTAGGATTTGAGCAGTTATGTCTCAAGTGTGACCAGTGGATTCTCTATTGTACCAAGAATAGAGAAAAGGAAGAAACAAAGCAGCAGCATCCATAAAAGTTCGACATGTAGATTCTCTGCTTCACCAAGAAACCAAGAAAAAGGTAGGAAGAAATAAAATTAAAGCCTCCGAGCTTCCATTTTGTGCAACAATTAGCAGATTGTCGCCATTAATTAGTAATCTACAAGAAGAAGCTCGTAGTGAATTTTTGGATTGTTCAAGTAAATGATGAACCTATGGATAGCTCTAAACTTACCTAAATATAATTAGACTTGTTTGATCTTATTATAGGGTGTTTTGGGGCTTACAACTGCTCTTAGCTAAACTTTAAAGAGAAAATGAACCTAAAACTTCTTCAAAACAGTCATCCAGTTCAACGCAGCTTGAGTAGAATCTTTTCTATGCATATTGCCCATAAACAAATTTGCAAACACTAAAACAGGTCATAGAACATTAATCCGCAACAAAACAAACATTGTCTGCAAGTTCCAAACCATGGTATCCAGACACTGGTGGAATTTATGGCTTGAATTGATTGGTTGATTTAATTAAGGTAAATAGAGTTACAATACATTGCGCCTCTCATCCAAGAAATAGAATAAGATTTGAACTTCGGCTTGGCACTTGTTTCTTAGCTGGATATGAACTTGTGTAACCTAGCTTTGATCATTTATATATATATATATACACAACTAGGCTGAAGAAATTATAGTATCCTCTTGAGGCAGCCATCTTTGTGATTTTGCCATTAACAAAATTAGTGTGGTTTTCTTGCGAGTTATTTCTAAGTATATCAAGGTTTATGGATAACAAGATATTTGAATGTGAGCTTGATTTGCATTTGCAATCCCTAATATTTGATTGCGATGTTTTGTGAAGTTTTATTCAAATAAATTCAATTTTTGTATCCCTTTTGTTTTCGTGTTAAAAAGTTCAAACAAGCAAGAATTTAATATTTCCCAGAAACGGAGCTCATATATACACAACAGGGGTTAAGGTTGCAAATGACAAGTTGAGCATTGCTTTACAGGTTCGAATGAAAAACTACATGGTTGCAAAAGATAAAGCTTGCAACACTTAATTATGTGAAATACATCGAAAAAATTGTCTTGATCATGCACTTCAGTTCTCTATTATTTGACCACAATCTTCAACGACAACAGGTTCCTTTGTCGTCCCACTATTGGACCCTACTTTCTCCATTTCCTGAACAACGCCATAGCCATCTACAACTTTCCGAATCAAGCCATGAGGTCTTCTCAGTGCAAATGAAGAATTGGGAACCATTAGTGTTCGGTCCAGAATTTGCCATTGATAAAACACCAGGCCCTGTATGCTTCAGCTTAAAGTTCTCATCTGCAAACTTTGCGCCATAGATTGATTCTCCTCCAGTTCCATTACCCCTAGTAAAATCCCCACCTTGACACATGAAGTTTGGGATTATGCGATGGAAAGTCGAACCCTTATAGTGTAAAGGTTTTCCAGCATTTCCAATCCCGCCCTTTCTACCCGGTGCATAGAGCACGGAAATTTTCAGCAGTTTTCGGAAACTAGAAAATTTTCAGCATTTCCAATCCCTTTTTCCCTTATAGTGTATATTTACTCAATATACACTATTAGATCTGAAAACTAGAAAATATAAAAGCAAAATTCTTAAAACAATATATAAGAAATATAAATAACAGAAGGAAAGAGAAAAGGGAGAAGAAAGAGAAATGTCGACTAAATGGAACCCGGCTAAATTACTGAATAAAATCACCATCAAATGAAAGTTCTCATCGCAAGGAGTTTATACACACAAAATTTGAACAATTTTATCGTCGGATTTGAGAGATATATGGATTTGAAATTATAGATCTAAAAAGTTTAAAATTGAATTTATGTATTGATAAGTTGTTTAAAAGTGATTTAAATGTTAAATTTATGTTTATATTGTTTCAAAAACTAATATTCCAGCCGAGGATTCTAGGCTTCATTCCAATCCTAGTAGGGATTGGGCTTGATTCTAAACCATATATTTTATTTTATTTTAATTTATTAGTTTTTTAATATTTCTTTATCACACACATATAATTTTTTCAATTTTTTAAAATACTTTATAAAAATATAATTGTATTAAAAGTTTGATTTTTAATTTCATCAAATTTATATAGAAACATCAATTGCTCAAATAAACAATAAATTATTTATATAATTTAATAATAAGTAACAATTAAAAAGAAAAGAAGGAATTAGAGTAAATTATGTTTTTAGAATTGAATAAAATTTATTAATTAAAGAGATATATATTAAAAAGTATAAGAATTAAATTAAGTTTTATTCTATTTATGTAAGAATTTTCTATTTATATATGGTTTTTATATTACCCATTAGAGTTCCCTCAACCAAACATTAAATTAAATTTAAGAATTAATTAGGATTATTTTTTTAAAAATCGAGATTCAATAATGGAAGAATAATGCAATGTGAAATGTCCACTTAGTAACTCTTACAATGATTGAAGAATACTGCAATGTGAAATGGTGCAGGTTGTCGGCTTGAGTTTTTATTCATTTGTGGATGCTTGTCTACTTCACTTCTCTCGTTCATATTACTGAACTTGTGCTGCCATAATCTATGATTTATAAATGGTCACTAAAAATTGAATATATATTATTTATATATCCTTCTGTTAAAAAAATTGTGTTTAATTAAAATTGAAATTTATTAATAATATGTATTTATTATGTATGCTTCATAATTTATAATAGTTGTTTGTATTTTAGAAAGATTTCAGATGATTCATTTATGTATTTATTTATATATATTGATGATATATTAATTACTTTCAAGAACATGTGTTGGATCAATAATTTTAAGGATCAATTGAGTGGTGATTTTGAAATGAAAGATTTAGACGCAACCAAAAAGTTTTTGGATATGAAGTTACATAGAGGTGGAAGTTTTGGCGAGTTATTTACTTATCACAAAGAAAGTATTTTGAGAAAATACTTGAGCATTTGATATTCAAGACCGCAAGTCAAAGAATACTCTACTTGCATTCCATTTCATGTTATCTTCAACTTTATCACCAAAAACTGAGATGGAAAGGGAGCACATGTCAGGTGTTCCATATGTTAACATAGTTGGAAGCATTATAAATGATGTTATGGTCTACACTCATCTAGACGTTTCACATATCATTAATATGATCAACAAGTTTGTGGAAAATCTTGGTAAACTTCATTAGTGGGCCATTGAATTGATACTTTCTTATCTTTGATGTACATATGTTGGTTTGGTAAATGATAGCGGTTATAGCACTAAAAATAGTGTTGAGGACTTTGTAGATTCAAATTATGTTGTGATTTGGACAAGAGGTCACTAAAAAGTTATGTTTTAATTCTTTTAGGGTGTGTCATTAGTTGAAAAGAAATTCTGCAATCCATTGTTACCTTGTCCAAAATAGAAGGTAAATATATGACATTGAAAGAGTTAGTTAACGAAGATTTATGGCTAGGAGGTTTGGTTGGTAATCGCTATTTGTTACATGAGTTGATTATTATGCATATTAATAGTTAGAGCTCTATTCATTTGGTCAGGAATCGAATGTACCATGAAAAGACCATACATATTGATGTGAGATATCACTTCATTCTAGATATCAATCAAATATGTTGATGAAATCTATCTCTACAATGAAATTTAATTATTGCTTAAACTTAGTTGGTTTGTATAATATTTGAGAGGTGCTTAGTGGAGGTGATCAAAGAGGAATTCAAGTTTTATAAGTTTGGTCAATTTAAGACAATATTGAAATTTGTTGGGTTTGTCTTACATTATGGGTCCAAGTGATAAAATAAATACCCATGTATTTAGTCCATATAAAAGTCTAAAATTATCATATTTCAAGGTACAATTTATTTGTCTATGCTTCCATTCTTTACACTTTGTTGGCTAGAGAGAGGACAAAAAAAAAAAAAAAACATTTGAGTTACTTTTGAATTTTAGGTAAGAGAACAATTTTATAAGATACTTTGTAATCTTTTATTTATAGATATTTACTATAAAAAAAAGTAGGAGATTATAAGGTGCTGAATCACGTAAATTCCATGTATGCTTTTATATGATTGATTGTACTTATTTTTTTTTTATATTTCTCTACTTACTAAATGGCTTGAGATTTTAAAATTATCCCACTACTTTCTCGGAGAATACAAACTCAAATCCTAAAAAACTATTTACCCATAAGAAATTAAAAAAAAAAATTGCCCTTGAGAATCATTTTTTAACAGAAACAAAAAAGAAGAAGAATGAAAGGCTAGTTAGGACAATTTAAAAAATGAGAATCACAAAAAGGAACAAGAAACCTGCTCTCTATAGATATTACATACTTCATAATTAATATTGATAATACAATTTTGCATAAGTGGACTATTACAAATATCTAGAAGAATTCAATGTTAAAATTAACCACGATGATATATGTGTTCGATATTTGTATTAGTACTTCGACCCAAAATCATGATCGTCTTTCTTACAATTGCCATGTGAAGACAATTTTGAATTGTCATTGAATAATAGAACATGCCTTTTAAAATATGTTTATTCTAGATCTCTAGATCTAGTTACTTTTGAATTTAAAATCTCAAGGACTTATCAAGATTAATTTTAAAATCTCAAAGATTTAATTAAAAGAATCATGAAACTCGAACTTTGACACAACTCGAACACGAAACTCATCGCTCCACACAAACTCACAAAAGAAGAAACACACATTAATATATGTCTTATGTTGCAACGATGCCCTCGGCATCATGTTGACCCCAGCACTAACGTTACTGCAGGCCTCCAATTATTTTACAAATCATCAAAACATATGCTATAAAAATGACTAGATATCTTAGTTTCTTCAAAGGAGAAACATTTGTGTACTTGACAAATCATCAAACAGCCATGCTTGCCATATTGCGAGCTTTCCGGTTCTCAATCAATTTTTGCGCAAGGCTGCACAAAATCAATGCAAAGATTGCAAAATTAGGCCCACATAATGATCAATCCTATTGATTTGGGTCTCCGAAGAAAAAATAAAGATTATAAAAAATTATCATTTAATCAAGTTCTTACGCTTCAAGTTCGGCATCGTGCTTTGCTGCAAGATCTTCACCGATCTTCACAAGATTTTTCAAATTTGATTGGCTTGCATCGTCCATCTTGGCGTCAGAGAGTTTCATCTCAGCCTGAATATTGTATTAATTATCAAATTGCAGCACATCTTCCGAGCATGAAATACAATTGCATGACCAAGATTATGATTGAAACTCTCCAGTTTAAAAAGGTACTGAGGTAAATCTTTGGAATATCCCCTCCTTATTTTCTACGGCTAGCTACACATAGATAAATGATTACTTCAAATAATTTATAGCATGCATACGGGGGGGAAATATATATATATGGTAAGTTAACTAAATTCTATAATTCTCACGATTTTGGCAAATTGCTATATATTCCATTCCAAATGCGAGCCGCTGATACCTGAAGCCGATAATAGTTATCTTCCCAACCACAATATTGAAAGAATGAGGATATATACGTGGAAATCATCTCATCCGATGCAGTTGTCAAGATTTCTATCAATGGGCTGCCGTTGTTCTCGCTATACCAAAGCCATCTTAAGATGCCCCATTCTCTGGGATCTGGTCCAACCTCATACCTGTCACTTTGATTTGTTGCTCCAGTTCCAAGTGAAAGAATAAGAGGCTTACGACGATCCGTCTTTTGTTCTTTCATCACCTCACACACGGCTATCAATGACTGATACAATTGAAAACAAGGGGAGACAAGACATTAATTGAAAGGAAGCATTCTGACTAATAGCAACACAAAATTCAGCCCAAGTTTTCCAGAGATCTTTAGATTCAAGCCATCATCTTGAAATGTAATAAAAATTCTATACCGCATTTTTGTAATCTTCATACTTGCATCTCACCTTCCCCACTCCTAACTAACTACTGGCTAATCAATTTCATCTTAAAGAGTAGCAACTATATAGAAATTCTTAACTCACAGGATTGTTGGCTGCCAGACCGCCATCAGCTAAGTTGAAATCAACGGTTGTTTTAAAAAAATATGGAGGGAAGTAAGATGGCGCTGCTGACGTGCCAATGCAAACGTCTGCTATTCGAGCATCCGTTGACTTATCACGTTGTGCCTGCAATTTTATTTACAAGAGAAGCTGCATTCGATCACTATATATATATATATATGCTAAGTACCTTCCGGGATTTTGGTATGTGTTTAATAGATAATGAAGAAGAATCAATGACCTCTAAGCTGGAGAATATGATTGGCTGAAAAAGCTTGATGTCGAAAGTGTTGGGATTTGCCAGGGCAACCTACCCTAAGGAGTAGGGTTACCATTTGTCAATGGTAGTTGCACCCACCATTGAAAAATGTATCAACCTATGTGCAGCCATTGTTGAAGAGATGTCTTGGATGCCTATAAAAGAGGCATGATTTTGTGAGAGAGATGAGAGTGGTGAGAAATGTAGAGAACAAGAGAGAAAGTGGAGAGCTGCAAGAGAGCTGGGAGTTGAGTTTGAGTGAAGTGATCCTCCTCCTCCATGAATTGTGTTGTAATCCTTTCTCTACCTCTAAATAATATGGACTCTCTCCCGTGGATGTAGGCGGTTTTGCCGAACCACGTAAATATTGTGTCAGTGTGCTTACCCTCTGTTGAGCAACTATCAGTACACCCCCGGTCCGCGCATGGGGAGACGGAATTCCCCAACAATTGGTATCAGAGCACATGGTTTAAAGGGGTGTTTGATTTTGCTCAAAAATGAAAGTTGTCCAAATTGTGTTGTGACCATACCACTGTGTAGAGGAGGAAGAGACGAAGCCACTGTTGAAAACCGCGTCGAAATCGGACGTCAGAAACGTCCTCACGCGCCGTCACGCGCCGGCGAGGTTACTGCCCACGCGCACAGACGCGCGCCACGCGTCACACGTGTCTTCTTCGCCCGGATGGGCTGACCCGACCCGAATACCAGACGACCCGACCCACGTGCCAGACCCGGATAATGATGACGTCATCATGGCGTAATCATGACGCCAGCATGCACAGTTGGCATGCCATGTCAGCGTCCAGTCAGCTGCCACGTCATCACTGTGGGTCCCACCTGTCACGTCACCAGCCGCGAGTCGAGCCGAGTTGGAGCCGAGCCGAGCCGTGAGCCGAGGGATAAGATTTTGTGCAGCAGAGTCTACGTGCAACCGGATCTGAGATTGAATCTAGGCCGTTCATGAGGCCAGAATTGTTTTGATCAAATCTTAGCCGTCTGAAATGCGATTTGGACGATTTTAGACTTGTTTCCAGCTAATTTGATCGTTCTGGATGCAATGGTATGGTCCGATCGTTGAGATTTGAGACCAAAAATGGCAGTGGTGAATTAACAAAAGAGATTACCCGATTAGGAGGCATCTGAAGGTCATCATGGTTGTCGATTGAGATGAAGAAGAAGAAGGTGCACATGTTTACCCAATTACATGTGTTGAATTGCTAAGTGGGGAGATTTGAATTGCCTTGAGGGAAGGCAAAATTAGGACACTCTGGACACCCGATCAAGTGGACAATTTGAGGTGGAGAGTGGAAATTAATGAAGACCAATCTTAACGAATCTAAGAACTGGTAGTCTCGCCAGATGTTGAGAAATCATGTATTAAACTAGTATATTCCAGATCACTTGTAAAGGAAAGCCG
>Ga0325414_1007742_pt1 | contig 11371 bp, 6 predicted proteins | sample PopdelMetagenome_8_FD_206183 | JGI IMG/M metagenome (GOLD analysis project Ga0325414, IMG submission 206183) | Populus deltoides microbial communities from Bellville, Georgia, United States - Leaf-PdKOR-R3 | ecosystem: Host-associated > Plants > Phyllosphere > Phylloplane/Leaf | place: USA...
ATCGGTTTTCGAGGGTAAATTAATTGAGACTGTACTAATGAAATATCCATTGGACATCAAACACGTGCACGCTTAAATTGCCAGAACAAAATGATTTTTTCCTTTGAAAAATAGTCCTTCAATTATAATCGTTGTAGGCTTGTAGCCTTTCTATACCTTAAATTACATCGTTGACCATGATTATAAATCATGATTCAAAAAAGGGCATGTTTCTAGTTTGTATAATTTTATAGTTCAATAATTGAAAGTCACCCATTTTCTCAAATCATAAGATCAAGGGTCACATCTCTCTTTCAAATTATAAAAATCACCAGACACCGCCACAGTGTATTGTTTTCTTGTTTAAAAAGAAAATGAAATCCTCAGGCTCAGAGTCTTGATCGTGAGTTATATTACTATACCAAGTGTCCGAGCAAAACCGAAGGTATTCAGCGATTTCCCTCTAGATAATTGTTTAGTACATCACGAGAAAGAAAAGAAAAGTTGAAAAAGTAGACTTGGAGTGCTGTTATTTCTCTCGGGCACAACTGAGCAGACTAACGAAACTGCAATTTCGTTAGTTAACCTTTGCCCAGTCTACAAAAACCCTGTCCGAGGAGGGACAAAACAATGCAAGTGTCGTCGTCCAGGGGTCCTCGACACTAGGATAGGCTAGCTTGTCTTTCCATTCTCGGTCATACTTTGTGTCCTACCATGAGAAATCTGGCGCGCGCGCGCGCGCATCCATCCAAAGTTCTATTTTCACGTGAGAGGAAGATTGAACCACAGGTGTATTAAATAATTCTTCGGTGAATAAACTCGTAGCTAGGATCGAGGGAAAACGTAATTCAACACGGCCCGTCTAAAAAAGGACAAGATATTCAACACGGCTTGGAAATGTAAAGACAAAGTAACCGAGCATAGGTCAGATCGTTCTAGGTTTCGGACTAATTTCATGTGGCATGAAATTTGTTTTTCTTCTTTTTTATTCTTAAGTAGAGGTTGTCGTCGACTTTCAAGTCTGTTGATTGAAGGTGTAACAGAGGAAGACAATCTTTTTCAGAGCCTGGAATAAAATATAGCCACAATTCTAGCTTGTAGACTTGCAGTACAAAACTTGTCCAAGCTCCCAAAATTGTCTGCCTCCGACTTTCGAGTCCCATCGAACTCTCTCGGCAACGTTCTCACCGCTCAAACTTGGAGGGTTCTATTAGCTTCGGCAATTCCTGGCATGTGCTTTGACCTCGAAATTTTGCTACTCACTCATTGCCCATTCCACTTCCAAGTTCTTTCATTTTTGAAGAAACCTCAAATTAATCCGAAACCTATTCACTAATTCTTAATTAAGTTTAAGATAAAAACGTTTTGAATTCAACTTTTGTCAATTGGAAAAATTGAAAAGTTTAGATGGTATCTAATCGAGAAAAACCTGATACATTAGAAATGAAATTGATAAAATTACTTGCTTTGGATGAAATTGAAAACAAGCAATGTGTTTTGGGATGAAAATGATGTTTTCCCTTCTACTTTATCTTTTGCGAGCATAAATTATATTGTCGTTCCTTCTTTTTTAAGCAAAAAAACCATCTGGAACCCTTTCCTGATGTTGTTTTTTTCCATTCAAACACGGATGATAAATTTTGCGCCATGTCATCCAAGTTATGTTCATCACGTCACTAGCTAGGTTTAGCCCGACAAGGCAAGGAAGCCATGGTGTCAAAGACTTAAATTCCTAAACGCATTAAATTATATATGAACTAGCTAGTAGCTTGTTTGGGAATATGGCTAGTTTTTAATTTTTTATATTTAAAATTAATTTTTTTAATGTTTTTAAATTGTTTTGAGTATTGAGAATAGCTTTTTTAAAAATAAAATATTATTTTACTAAGCTCGTGAACAGGAAAAAAAAAAAAGGATTTCTTCGTGTGCTTGCGATAGTGGGAGGAAGAAAAATTCAAGTGGAACATAAAGTTTAATAATTTCTTTCTAACAACGTTTGAATTTGAGTCATGTGTTATTTACTGCCCAAAAGAAATCATAAAAGGGAATAAAAGCAGAACGTAACTTGTTACTTTCTCATAAAGTTGCTGCATAATAACGGGAAAACAACTGTGGCATACAAGCATTAAAGCAGAATTATGCAATCTGGATTCGAGGAGTTTATACTTTATCAACAGTTTGTTTCAGTATGAAATCGGAGAGAGAACTTTATCTTTATTCCCAAAAGGCAAAGCTACGAAAGCACGGGATCTTTTATAGCATTAATTGACACACACACGTATGAATATCTGGAGCTAATCATGATTCGGTCACATTGGTCCCCTTTTATAGCGTTGCTGCATGGTGAATTTGCTCGCCTTTTACTCCCACTATTTGTAGCTAGGCAGGCAGCATATTCTTGCTCCGACTCTCTTCCTTATTTCCTCCTAGCAAGTAGCAATCTGTTTTTCGGACTCGGGAAAGCAAGCAAGCTAGTAATACAACGCGCAGCAGCATTTTCCCCTTTCCTTTTGCTATTATTAACAGACCAGGAATCCCTGGAAGGGCTTTAATTCTCCTTTGAAACGGTCCAGATCGAAGGAAATAACAGATATATATAGTTAATTTCCCACATGCTCTCACAGGTATGAACGCAAATAAAGATGGCAACATATAACCCCGAGAGAGTAGCTTCATATCAAGCTGGAGCTTTCTCCTTGCTACTCCCTCTGTTTTTTTAACATGAAATCTGATCATATAAAGGAACAATTCACTTTGTCGTGGCTTATACCCACCAAAAGCATTCTGTCTATCTGTCCCGTTAAATGAAGAATATTTTCTCCAGGGATTTTTGCTTTCACTTCTATCCTGACGGAGGGAAGGGAAAGGGGTCGAATTTCAAAAGATTTCATGGCACATGGATCAAACACTTTGGCGTTTTTGGGGTCTAAAGCAAAAGAAGAAAGAAAAGGTTGGGATTGCATTGGGATCTGAAATAAATGAGACACTTTAAGCTTAATGAGGTACGGCAATGATATACTGTCTCGAGAGGTCTTTTCATTTTATTGTGTACGCGAAGGATTTGGCGAGGAGACAAGGCATGTTCAATCCTTTATGTGCTGGTGTTGCGATTGGACGGAGCCCTGTAATTTTTAAGCTGATAAAAAGTACTTTTTTCCATCTGAAAATCAATTTGCAAAAGCATCTTCAGTCGCCGATCACATCACCAGAACTTAATCCGACGAACTGTTTTGTAACGTGGCACTGATTATCCAAGTACAGAAAATTATAAATTTGAAGAAAATTATAAATTATTTGGAATAGTTTTAACGCGGGATCAAGTAATCTAATACTTGATCTATATTCTCTGTTTTTTTTTGGTATGATTTAGCATCACTCATTGTTTTTGGGCATGCTACGACTGAATTTTAATAAATGAAAATGAAAACTAGTTGAGAGATATCACTCGGCTGAAAAAAAAATAATCGGCCGGTCTTGTACGTTTGTGGCGGGTCAAACACGACATGTGCACTTTAAAAAATGGTGGTCCTCACCTCACGCGCTTCCTTGTGTGCAGATATTCAAATACAGACATGACATCGGGGATACATGCACGGACTCAGCACACATTAGCCAAGCAAGAATCAATAATTTAAAATGCACGCTGCCGTTTACAGACTATGGGCCTTTAAAATCCAACATGTTTTGGTAACTGTATGATATACATGAATTACCAGGGCCGACATTTGATCTGAGTCCTGCCTTGTAAGAAATAAGAAGAAACATCCAAAGGAGTGGCGCTTATGCCAGTTGGTAGAGGCCTCACCACCGTAGCTAAACCTGACCTGTCCTGATGGTCCACTGATAAATGATTAATTTGATTAAAATTTAATTTTTTTTAAATAATTTCAATTTTTTTAAGAAAAATTCATAAAATCATAACCTAGACGTTACTCCGGACTATCTTTAGATCAAGTTTAAGAACAATATCACGCGAGGCGGTGGCTTGTAAACCAAAGACAGCGTTGATGATGTTTGTTTCAAAACAGCAAATAACCAATCCCTGATTCCTTTTCAAAATCTACACAACCAGGCACTCACTGATTGACCTGATCAGGATCTGCTTATGATAGTTGTACTTAATAAATATATGCCCGGACTACTTTGTCACGAACAATCATCAAGAAGCATAGATGGAGTCCACTCATCTTTTTTCAAGGATGCAAGAGATGCTGATTGTGGGAAGCAGAAAGCGACCATACAAGAATCAAACAAATGTCAATTGGAAAAGGGTAAAAACAAAGGCACCAAAAACAGCAATAGCGAAATATCAATAGACCTGAATTTTTGGAAAAATCATTGCCAGAATAAATGGGATCATCGGAGCGAACAGCAATTTTCCCAGTTTTCCATGAAGGCACAGAACTCTAAAAACTCGTTTGATTCCCGACAAGTTGTGTAAAATATGTCCAAGTCCTCTTTGTTTAGCAATGGCTGGCTAGGTTATTGTTTCCTTCCCCTCCCTTTCTTCCCTGCCCGTGCTTCTGTCTGCTCTTTCCCTGTAACTTCTGAAACATCCGCTGCATCAAGATAAGAAACACAAGAAACGAGTAAAAACTTGTTAGAGCAACTTGGACACATCAAGATCCATCGGTTCCTATCAAATTTAATAAAATAACTGCATTTTAAACTGAAATAGGTACAAAATACAGTGCAATTTGGAAACAAAGAAATCCAAAGATGGATTGTACCATCGGGGCCCCGCGACATCAAAGTAAAGAATAGGTTGTTCAGCTTCTCCATCTTCTTAACGTCCTGTGCCTGGTCTGTCTTGAACTTAAGACACTGGCAGAAAAGTACAAACATTAATATAGAGGCATTGCTGAAAAAAATAGATAGAATTCAGATACCATGGCAATTAAAGTGAAACCTATTTGTGATCAACTTGTTTCCAAAAGCTATGAATTGTGCATAAAGGCAACAAACACTTGAAATTGATTGTTGACAGGCCAAAGGCATGCAAATCCAGGAGATACACATTCAAGGGAAATGAGAAGCTAATATACAGAAGCTTTGCTTTATAAATAAAAGCAAGCATCCATGGGTCCATTTCAATGACAAAACATATAAACTTATCAGTTTTTTGTAAGCATCCATGGGTCCTCTCTCTCTCACACACACACAATGTTAAGGTTGGGGAGGGCCGGAAGGGGAGTCAGACAGTGGGAAAAGGATGCCTGGAATGTGAACAAGAATGCCATGGAAAATAATCATTTGTGAACATAAGAGCTCCTAGTGGGGGGGAATGTCCCTGGGTACCTTAACTATAAGGGGGCCATTTTTCTGATCACTGTCAGCTGTAAAGCGCCCTTCCATTCCAACATCTTCTCTAAGAAAAGAAAGAGCTATAAAAGTCTTTATCATGCTAATGATATGATAAGCACACTAGGTGCATCAAAAGAGAAGGAAATGCCAGATAAACATGATATCCCTTGGTTTCTGGTTAACTTTCTGCTGAGTATGCTGGTCGAGTGCATGTCTGCCATATTAGTAGAATAATTTCTTCCAAAACTTATCAGCATGTGCATAGCAAAACCGATATAGGCGCATCAAACTCATAAAAAAAGTTTGTGAGGTTGCACAGACTACTATTTAATTTGAAGTAAAACAGATGTGAATCCTATTGCACTATTCCATTCACCCAAGAGCATTCTTGATCCTAACATTAGATAAAGCAAGCCTGTCATCATCAGGGCAGCCATGAACTCACCTCAATTAAACTTTGATCTCAAACCAATTAAGGGCAGCCTAATCCAACAAACATAGTTGACAACCTCTGAATCCAATCTGATCCATTAAACAATGTAACATCAAAATTACATTTGACATCAAACTGTAGAAAGAGCCCATTGTTCTGACACTGCTGAGACCAATATCTCACTGCATGGGTTTATAAAGTTCAAACTTTTTAAATCAGCTTCATGCACATTCTTCAATGTTTTTGACGTAGCATGACTCAACATAGTTATGGCTGAAAACACACTTCTTAATCAAAATTAAACGCCACCTTACCAATCCACTTTTCCCCTCTCAACCATCGATATTATAAGTAATATACATATTTTACATTCAAAATCATAAAAAAGTCCATAAAATACAAACACCCAGAGTACAGGAACAAGAACCTGCCTAGGAGCCTCCAACGAGACAGAAATTAGTTCACTGGATCAAGCAAATCAACCCAAGCATGCAAAAAAAGAGAACACTCACTCATGTGATTTCTATAAGTAATACGTCAAAAAAATCAAAGCAACGAACAGTCCAACCTAAAAAGAGCTCTCTCCCATTCCACTTACATGCATCTCAAGTTTCCTCAAAAAATATCTTAGGCTTCTTTCTCCAAACTGGTCCACAAAATTACCAATGGAAATAGATTAAAATCTACTTTTTTTCATGTGCTAAATGCTTCATTCTGGTAACCAAGCAGGCCACCTATTCCCCAAAGCAATCCAAGTGAATCTTACATTCATTAAAAGAAAGCATCCTCATGCAAGAATTAAATCCTATAGAGATCCAAATACAGTCAACTTACAAGATAAATTGCAAATGCAAACAAGCACTCAATTAGACTGCGCAACTAGTTCAAGAATTTGCTTGCAATCTCACCAGCCAAGAATGCCATGCATAAAACGGCTAGAGGCCATAAAAACCCCTAACACACACAGACAGAGAGAAAAAAAAGAGAAAAAAAGCCCGCATACTTTCCAGTCTCACAAAATTACATTCTAAACCATATACAACTCCTCTCAAAACAAACACTCCGATTCTTATATATTCTAAGCTCAAATCCACTGCATTCATCATAGAATACTAACATTGCAATGTTTTATATATAAACTATGGCAAACTCATATATAATATAAGCACAGATTTGAACATGCCAGCTTAACTGAAACCGATAAGTACCTCTTTGTTGTCGGTGACCTTGAGAACCAACTTGCCATCACAGTGTCTGTACTTCATTACATACCGCGTCTATATCCCATTTTAATACCACAATTAAATAAATAAATAAGTAAATAATATAAAATAAGCAACATAAAATAGCACAGTGTTACGGAAAATCCGTATAGTTTGTTAAATAAAGGAGAAAATAGAATTAATTATTTCGATCTTAGAAAAATCAAAAAATCAAAACGTCTTCCTCGACTACACTACTACGATGCGTTACTAATACGTCAAGCCAAAATGGGAAATCATGAAATGGGAATAGAAATTAGCTCTGTTTCCTTCAATTTTCTACGCAACCAAACAGAACGCAATCTAAAGAAAAGCAGGGAGAAAGTAACATACAGAATCGGGATCGGCACGGAACAGTTGCACGGATCGGTCAACGAAGTCGTCCCACGAAGTTATGTAAACCATTGCGTTCAGAAAGTAATAAAAGTGAGAGAATTGCTTGATTTTCACAAATGGGGAACTGCCGTCGACACAGTTTTGGTGAAGAAGAAGAAGAAGGCGGCACAGGGAGATTTTGCTGGAATTTAAGGGATGGGCTTTTTCTTTAAAATTCGTGTTTATATTTAGGGCCGCTTTACAAGCCTTGTATACAGAAAGATTTTATATAGGATTGTTTTTAAAATATTTTTTATTTAAAAATATAATAAAATAATATATTTTCTTATTTTTTAAAATTTATTTTTAATATTAATATATCAAAATAATATATAAAAAATAATTTGAAGTAAAAATAAAATAAAATAAAATTTTAATTTTTTTCAGAAATAATTTTGAAACACAACAAAATTATTTAAAAAATTATAAAAAATTAATTTGATGTGTTTTTTTTTAAAAAAAATGTATTTTTAAAACTCACACAAATACAATTAGAAATGTAATAATAAACGGGTACTAAAAAAGGTGATTTTCAAATGAGAAATTTACCATTAACATCTTGTATTTTGGTATTTATTGCTATTAATTTGCTATAATTTAAAAAATTAACATTTATATCTTGAATTTTATCCATGTGCTAGGGTTTAATATTATGTAATAAAAAATCAATTAAAAAATTCTGATTATTTAAAGGACTATTATTTTTTATTCGATGACTAGGAAGCTTTGCAATATTAATATTATAACTTTGTTATCTAATTAAGTTTATATTTTTTTAAAATCCTCATGAAATTACCATATACCTACTCACGTATTATTTTCATTAGAATAATATGACCACGGATTTTCCATTCATGATAAAACATTTGAAATATATGTCAGGGGTAATTCATCTTTTTACTGATATACAATTATTTTCAAATTATGTGATGATATATCAGTCTTTTTATATTTTTTATAGTAAAATAATTACATTTAAAAATAAAAAATAGACTTGCATCCAGGGTCTTTTTAGACTTGTCAATTTTTTCAGCGTAGCAAAACAAACAACTTAATTACATTTAAAAGCAAAATCTACTAAACTATAAAACTTGTTGACGTTATTATTAAGTTGACCCATGGAGTTTTTTTTTAATAAATATTATATAAAAAATCTTGTTAACGAATACATTTAGATAGCCCCATGCGACACTGAGTGTGTCGTAGTTTGATAACCAAATATTTTTTTTTTTATGATATTTGAATTATCTCGATGACTTTTTCATAATGCTAAGATATGTTATAATCAATTTCAATTTAGTTTGATGCCGATAATTTTTTATTTTTTTTATTTTATCTCTTTTCATTGATTTTTATACTAGCCATTCAAATTTTCAAAACATTCATTCAATTTGTTTTTCTTTAGATTCAATCCATTTTTTATTACTATTTATTTTATTTTGAATAATTTATAAAATTTAATTATTTTTTTTAATTTCATCCTTCTTTAATTTTTTTCATGTTTCAAATTCAGTCCCCATTCTTTTCGATTGCTACTTGTTTTACTTGAGATAAAATTTTATTTTGATTTTGTTTGCAATTCATCATTTGTAAATTTTTTTCTATCAGATTTGATCCTTATTATTTTTTATTACCTTGACAAAATTTTTAAATATAATCTTTTTTATCATTCAATATTAAATTTGTTGAGAATTGAGATTATTAATTGAGTCCAAATCTAGATGTTCACAGATTGTAGGTTTTAGAGATTAACCCAAGTTTAAGAGGTTTGCTAGGGTTTTTTTTTTTTCTTTCTTTTTAACTCATGTGTTTTTTTTTTTTAATTTCATCATCCAACATTTATTTAATTAGATTTTAGGCTATGCTATTTTTATTTATTCGCTTTCTATAGATTTGTTTCACAAAAATAGGTAGAGGATTAACCCAATATAACCCGATCGAAAATCCAAGTTGACATGTGACCCGATCAACCTCATGAAAATCCAATTAAAACCCCTGGAATTTTTTCTATTTTATTTTTAATCCTTTTAAAGATCCATTCTCACTTTGTTTTTATAAAATAAAAAAAAATTGGTTAACGCGGGTTAATTGGGGTTAACTCATCTAACATGAGACATGGATCTTGCCCTGGGTTCACCTCCCGGTTGGGTAGAAAAACTATGGATTTTTTCACTAATTTTGAAAATGATTAGGTTGTGTTGGATCTTTTTATTTGTTGTTCTTTGTTGAATTTTCTTTGGCTACTTTTTAAAGTTAATGTTTTTTTTTTCCGATTTCATCCTTCAATACTGATTTAGTTAAGAATTGAGCTTCTTGATTTAGTTTGAGTCTATGATTTCATAGGTTGCAAGTTTCAAAGGTTAGTTTGGGTTTAGAAGCTTATCCTCGCTTTTTTTTTAGTTTGGGTTTACGAGGTTAGGTTTGCATATTCTCTTTTTATTTTTAGGCTCATGTTTTTTCAGTTTATCCATTAACATTTATTGAACTGAAGATTAGACTCTCATTTTTTTTCACTTGCTTTATTTATAATTTTTTATTAATTTTGAAAACAACCCAGGTTATTTTGAGTTTTTTATTTATTGTTTTATTTGTTAGATTTAGTTTTTTTTAATAAATTTAGTTTTTGAGTTAAAGTAGATCGATTGATGAAATTTAAATATTAGATTCACACTTCATAATATTTTGTTTCTGACAATGTGTGTAGTCTTTTTCAATGTTATCATGTGACATTTTGCAGTGATGCTGAAACCTTCTTGGTGAATTCATTTTGGTGATGGGCAACAGAGTAACAATGAGTCTCTAATGAATATGATACTAACATCTTATTATTTTATATTTTTTTCTTTGTTTTCTCTATTAAATTCATTTTTTTTGTTTGCTTTATTTATTTTCAACATATTCTTATAATAATTTTATTAAATTAAACAAATTTATTAAATCTGGTCAATTCAATAAATTTAATCTTAATTTTTTTCTTCTTTAAAACTGTTGGTGTGGCATGTTAGAAAAAGAAAAAAAAGGACCTAACATCTAAGCGTAGAACATGCCACTTAGTTGTTCCATGTCTATTAAAGAAAACAATTCTTCTAACGGGTTATTTGGAACCATGAAATTGAACTCAATTTTAAGGATTAAATTAATTTTTGTGATAAGAATCTATCGAGAATGTTGATTTGAATTTAAAATGAAATTCAAATTATAAAAATAGAGAAAAATAAATTAACTTATTTTTATAAATTATAAATTATATTCCAGCTCCCTTCCAGCAATGGCCTCTGTCTCATGTGGTGAAGAGTTTATTTGTGGAATCACATCCAACAACTCTCAAGCATTTTGCTTTAACTTGTCAAATCCGGGTAAAAAAGTTTTCCCAGAGAGTGCCCAATACAACTCTTATTCACAAGTTGCTTCAGGCAAATAGCATGCTCGTGCCATTAAAGGATCTTACTTTTCTAGTGCAGAATATGGAATCGTGGGTCATTGGAAGTTTAATAAAAACATCATTTGATTCGTTTCAGAAGTCTAATATTGATAGTCTTGTTTTTAGAAAGATTGTTTCTGGTGATGGGTTTAGTTTGCGGCGTTATTAAGGAAGGCGGTGTGGTTTGTTGGGATCAAGACCAGCTAATCCGGGAGTCTCAGCTGTTTCCGGTGAATCTGAGATTTTAGCCTCGGGAAGGGGTTCTGGTTGTGGTTTGTTCGGGGTTCGCGAGGATAGTCATGAAGTTGAGTGTTGGGGGAATATTGAACTGGCTTCGATTCCAAAGGGCTCGGGGTTTTTGTCTATTGCTTCATCAGATTACGCTACTTCTGGGGTTAGAGAAGTTGACTTTAGTTCTGGGAGTTCATGGGAAGCCCCTGCGCTAGATTATAGCCCCCCTTTCCAGTTGTGTATATATGGGCAGTTTAGTCATTTTGTTATATTGGAATTTTTTTGCTGACATAAAATGGTAATTTTGCAGATTGCAGCGGTAATAATATAGAATTTGGGGTGTTTTTTATTTATTAAAATATCTTT
>Ga0325414_1007743_pt1 | contig 11370 bp, 6 predicted proteins | sample PopdelMetagenome_8_FD_206183 | JGI IMG/M metagenome (GOLD analysis project Ga0325414, IMG submission 206183) | Populus deltoides microbial communities from Bellville, Georgia, United States - Leaf-PdKOR-R3 | ecosystem: Host-associated > Plants > Phyllosphere > Phylloplane/Leaf | place: USA...
TTAATTTATGGTAAATGTTCATCTTAAATGCAGGCCTATCACATAAATGAAAGAATTGATTGATGAGTTGAAGTACTGAAATTGAAAGGACAAAGAGATGGCCAAACTTAGAAAAGAGATGTTGGTGGAGTCCAAACTGGAACATTGTTCGGTAATCGGATCATATCTGGAGCTGTAGATCTCGGATTTAGTTCTACTTTATATGGATGGAAAGGTAAGACATAGGCATACAACTTTCATGAGGAGCCCATGATTTAACAAAGCCGTTTTCAAGTCCAAATTGTAGCAACAACGAAGAAGTCCGAATATGTCCTGTAGCCCAGACACTGTTCAGTGTTCAGCCCATATCTCGAGTTCTAGAAGTCCAAATGATCTCAAATGTTTACCCTGGAAAGATAAGACAATTCCCTAGAACTATCATGATTGAAGTCTATTCAAATTATAACGTTATCAATGATGTTTTTGGCAGACAAGAAGATAAGAATTGTCACCAAGTCAAGATGTGGCCACCCATTCATCAATTAGTCAACAAATCAATAGTTTTGAATTTTGGCCTATAAAAGGAGGCATTTGCCATGTATTTAGGCATCTTGGTGTTCAAATCAAGATCATGCTCTTGCCTTCTCTCTTTATCTTTTGTAATGTTTAAGTTTTGCTTTCACTAATATCTAGTTTATGCCTTTCATTTCTTTTTCTTTACTTAGTTAACTTCTTTCTCATTTATGTTCTTATCTTGTTTATTTATGTTTCTTTCTTTCATTATCTTTAACTAAGTTAATTATGTCAAGGTAAAAAGGATACACTAATGGTGTAAGAATAAGTATAATATAAACTTAACATGGACCTTAATGTTGGATACTAACATGCTTTATATTTGTTATCTTGTTCACTTTTAATACTTTGCTTGTTAAATGGTTAATCTAGATTTATGTTGTATAACACTTGGTACAACAAATACTTGGCACTTTCATAGCCTATACTGTATGGTATAACCGACACCTGAACTATGAAAGGAACTTAATTTGTTGTTAAGATAAGTTATAATCATGAATGCCTGAAAACATTTACAAATATTAGCATTATTCGAATAACATAACTAATGTAATCATGTTAACAATTTATAATCTAATTGGAACCTCTTTGTGTATAGTTTCCAATTGAATACTAAGAGTTTATACTATACTTGTTTGAAATACCATTAGTGGATCCTCTAACCTTGACATTTGTTTTTATCATTGTTTAATTCTTATATTGATCTTCCATCTCAAAGTTCTCATCAACTTCTTCTTCTTCTTCTTCATCATCATCATCATTATTATTATTACTACTATTATTGTTGTTGTTATTGTGTTGTTGTTAACTATAATTTATACAATTAACCTCCCTGTGGTTCGACCCCGGTCTTGCCGAGTTATTTATTACTTCGACACTCCTACACTTGGGAAAAAACATCAATCTTTTGGTCGTGTCACATCACAATTAAATACAAGAATCGCAATAAAAGGTAACCAATCGTCACATATATTCTAAAATTTACAAGAAAGCTTAAAGCAACTAAAAAAAAATCATAACCGGAGAGAAATAAAACTGAATTTAGTGACAGTGTTCATCCCCATAGACCTATTTTAGTGACAGTGTTCATACCCACAAAACCCCTTTCTTTGACAAAACTAAAACCGAATTTAACTCCCCATGCAGACAGCAAGAAAGAAAGAAAGAAAGAAAAAAGCATGCTCTACTCATGTATATAGGAAAAACAAAACCATGGCCGGCTAATCTCTTAAGAAGTAGAAAAAAAAGAATGAACAGAAAAGGGAGCTGATGATGAAGAAACAATAGCTCCCCTCCCACGGTTCCTTATGAACCAGTGGAAGAAAAAAAAAAGAAAAAAAAAGAAGAAACAAGTTTTTTAAAACGTTAGGAACAACAAAAGACAAGCATTCATTGTAGTCTAAAATTGAAAATGAATGTGCAGAGCAAAGACAAAACAGGTACAATAGATTTATAGGCAGCAAAGGAGGAGAAAGTTAAGACTTACCTGCTGGTCTCACTGTTTTCTTTTCTGCAGAAGATGAAATAAAACCAAGCAAACATTGCTATCAAGGTTTAGCATCAAACCTTCCTCTCTGTCTTGTCTTTTTCTCTCCTCTTTTCTCATAATAACACCAGAATGCAAGAAAGAAAACTCCCTCTATTTAATGCATTTTTTACTTTGTCTCTCTTGCGTTTTTCTTGTCTTTCTCCTTACTGTTTTTTCTTTCTTTCTCTCTGATTTTTTTCTTTTTCTTGCCCCCTTTTCTGCTGCCCCCGTTAGGTCATTAGAAGGGCTTATATATAGTCTAAATATGTCTCTATTTAGGAAGGATTCAATGCATTAATCCTATGACTCAAATCCCTACTGATTTGCAGTAAAAAAAACGCAAAAACAAAACTGCAATATTCTGATTTTGTGTTGGTGCTTTACGTCTGATGTCTTTCCAGTTTTAGAGGAGGGTGTGGCTTTTTTCTTTCCTTCCATAGGGCTAGCTACTCCCTTTGAAATGAGGTAACAAAAACGTGGTCTTTAGCTCCAAAAATCAGGCGTGATGATAAAGGAAAAACAACAGGAATTTGCAGAGAAAAAAGGAAAGAAATCAGATGGAGGGTGCAGCTGCAAAGTCTTGTTTTCCTTATTCGTTGTGGTAAAAATCCTATCATTTATGATGATCCAACCCCCCTCTCCAGCTTTCAATATCCTTCTTCAAATCAATCCCTCATTTTAGCACTTTTCGATTCAGTCCTTGGTCCAAAAAAAATCCTTGGAATCAGTCCCGCGAACTTGGGCAAAAAGAATCCTTCTTGTTGCAGGAATACCTAGTTTCACTCTAGATATTCAAACGGGAATATCTTGAGCTTCTGATATCGAAATCAAGCGATTCAAAAGCCTAAATTTATCTACGTGTCTAGGACTACAACTTTGATGAAGGAGTCGAAGGGAGATAAAATCGTTTTAAAGAACAGAATCTGGCACTAATCTGGTTGATAAAAAAAGGGTCTCCTGATCTGATTTAGAAACTGACAATGCCGAGAATCCTGATATGACTGAGAGTATGACCTAAGAACAAATCATCATAATTTGTGATGGAAATAGAGTTTTCAGTGCAAAAATCGAGTCGTGATCCTTCTCGCAGCAGGAATCCCTGCTTTCACACTAGATATTCAAACGGGAATATCTTGAGCTTATGATATCAAAATCAAGCGATTCAAAAGCCCCAATTTATCTATGTGTCTAGGACTACAAATTTGATGAAGGAATCGAATTGAGATAAAATCATTTTAAAGAACAAAATCTGGCAGTAATCTCGTTGGTCAAAAAGGTTCTTGATTTGACAATACCGGGCATCCAAATCTGACTAAGAGTCTGCCCTAAGATCAGTGATTCCTAGGACCCAATAAAGGTGTAGGTCAATTCTTCAACATGTCATGAGTGACAAAATATAGCTAGGATGGTCAGATATCGTACGAAACCAAGTCAGAATCAGAGCCTAATTTGGAATAAAAAATTGCAATAGCAGCAGAATCAATTTTTTTTTAGTGCAAAATTTAAGAGATTTATCCAACCTTAAAAGCAAGATAACGAAGGAACGACTTTAGCATTATGAAGACCCCTAGTCAGTCTAAGAAAACCTGATGATTTATCCTAGGTATACTTATGTTGATGCAAAAGTATGACAATTGGACAATGTTGGGCCTTAAGACCAAGAAAATACTGCAGCAGACCAAGATCTTTCATATGAAAAGAAGATTTAAGTCGCTGCTAAAGTTGCTCAATCAACTGGGAATCGGATCCTGTAATCACAATAGCATCGACATACATAAGAAGTAGAACAATCCCAATATCAGTCTTGTGAAAAAAAAAGAGTAGTCATACTGGCTCTGTGTAAAGGTGAAATCTAAAAGAGTAGTACGAAATTTCTCAAAACATGCCCATGGTGCTTGCTTCAAACCATATAGATATCACTTTAAGTGACAAACCTCAGTAGAAGAGGAAGAAAACAAACTAGGAGGAGGAGTCATGTAAATCTCTTCCTGCAGATCACCATGTAGAAAAGCATTCTTCACATCCATCTGACAAAACGACCATCCTTTCGAGACAGCAATGGTCATAACAATATGGACAATAGTCATTTTGGCCACAGGAGCAAATGTTTCCTCATTATCTAGGTCATATTATTATCGGTTTTCGAGTGCCACTAGTCAAGCTTTATATCGGTCAAGAAATCCATCAGCACCCATCTTAATGGTGTATACCCATTTGCATTCAACAGGTTTTACCCTAGAGGGACAAGGAATGATGTCTTAAGTATGGTTATCCTAAAAAGCCTAAAGTTCATCTTGCATAGCTTGTTCCCAACTCTCTTAAGTAGAGGCCTCAAAATAAGATTCAGGCATAGAAATAGTATTAATATTGGCCTAAATAGTAGAATTTGAGAAGCCATACCTATCTGAAGGTTGTGAAACTTGAGTGGACCATCGAGGCTCTTTGTAAAACAGGATCAAATGTTGGTTCAGGAGTAGAAAGAGGTAGTGGGTGATGTCACTGATAGACAATTCCTGGCTTAAAACAATTAACAGTAGTAGAAACATCATCAAAAGAAGGAAGCAACGTAGAAGAAGAAAAAAAATTGCCACGAGACGGAAAGAAATATTGATTTTCAAAGAAAACCACATTTTGTGAAATGCGAATCTTGTTATTATCTGCATCATAACATACAAATCCTTTATGAGAATTACTATAGCCTAGAAAAGCACATTGAACAGCCTGAGCAGCAAACTTGTGGGACTCCAAACAAACAAAAATATGGGGAATCAAGGTTCAAGGTTTGAGAAGGTAGACGATTAATCAAATAGATAGTTGTAGATAAAGCTTCTACCTAAAATCGAGGAGGTACAAAAGATTCAAGCAGTAAGGTATGAACAACCTCTAAAAGATGTGGATTCTTACACTCGACAACTCTATTCTGTTGAGGAGTGTAAGGACACGAACATTGAGAGATAATACTCTTTAGCTGTAGGAAGGATTGAAAGTAATGAGACATGTATTCTCCTCTAGAATCGGAACGTAAGATCTTAATTTTGGTAGAAAATTGTCTCTACAAGAGCAATAAAGGTTCGGATAATAGAAAACACATCAACTTTAGAATGAAGAAAATAGATCCAGGTGAATTGACTATAGTCGTTAATGAATGTTACAAAATATCTATACTGCGCGTGAGAAAGAACATGACTCACACCCCAAATATTTGTATGAATAATTTCAAAACAGGCAGAAGCCTGACTTCCTTACATAGGAAACGATAAGGATTTGTTTTTATCAAGTTTACAAGAAGCACAATCAAAAGCCAAATGGGAGGAAAACTAATGTAAATTATTCAAATAGCCACTTTTAACAAGATGTTTCAAAATAATAGAATTAGGATGTCCTAATTTCTTATGGCAAAGATGACTAGTACTGGTAATAGAAGAACAACCCAAATATACTGAACGAGGTATAGAAAAAGACTGAAGAGGAAAAAGACGTTCCACTTTAGGCCCCGTTGCTACTACCTTTCCCAATACCTGATCCTGCACACGACAACCATGATGGTCAAAATAAAGGGAATAATCATTTTCTACCAATTGGCCAACAAAGATTAAATTGGCAGATAAGTCAGGAGACACAAAAACATTTGTAAAGGCAAACCCTAGATTGCTAAAGACAGTAATAGGAATAGTACGATCATCAACTATTTGAATATTTTGCTCACCATCATACTTACAAACATTCTGTAGTGTTTCAGAATTGCCAGTCAAGTGTTTGGAAGCTATAGAATCAATTAACCAAGAAGAGGGGAGTAGTTATGTCTTACCTTGAAGTTCAAGAGTAGAAACTATCATCTATTGGACATGCTCCCTTGTTCTCAGTTACTCATCAAATGGCACTCAGTTCATATCTTTAAGTTCAATCATTGACAAGGTTCAAAGAAAGGGGTGGAAAAGATTAGTAGGTCTCAAGTTCCAACGCTATGGAGGTTCAACTCCTTAATCACTATCAGATCAATGAAAGTGCGAGGTCATTATCTACTAAGAAAGGTTTTTTTTCTAAAGCCAGCTAGTTCATTGTCTTGTAAGAATAGAAGAAGACCCCGAGACAGTTGGTTGATTTACAGGCATGGTCACAAGGTTGGACTGGTTGATGTAACCATATTATTCAATAGTTTCACTCACATTTAACTAGTGTTTTGCCTATGTTTTATTCCATTTATTTTCGGTTTGTATTATGAATGAGTATGTTTGTTTTCCTATGCATATTTCCTATGATTGTTTATCTTAATTGCTAGAGCGGACTCTAAGTTATTATTGTGAACAATCTATTGCTAAGTTTGATATCAAAACCGGAGTTGTGGTATATAAACTTGTGAAGCAACTAAGCTTGATAATTGTAGCGGAACTACGTTATTAAACTTAGGGAGAACATTCGATCAAAGCAACACAAGTTGACAACTTGGTTGTTAAGATGAATGAATTTATCTAGATCTTAAGGCTGCCATTGGATTAAATCATTAGTGCAGACACTATGATTGTTTGTTGGTTAGGGTTAGTTATACAGCGGATCTATTAATTAACCAACGTTAAGAAAAGATAAAAATTCAGAATATAAATAGGAGTTTCATTTCAAGGATCGGTTGTGATTTCTTTAGGTGGATGTGTGCTTGCAACCAAGGTTTGTTTTCTTGATATATTTTAATTTCAATTGATTTTATTTGCTATTGTAATTTCTACCATAGTTTAGATCATTGCACATCAAACCCCCCCAATTACATAACGTATAGCATAAAAATCTGAACTAAACCTTCCTCGTGGGATCGACCCCTTGCTTGCTCTATACAATCTTGTGTGTTTTAAGTTAGGGTAATTAGTTTGTGCGACCGCGACATCGCAACAATGGTCAACAATATACCAGGCATGTTCAGGTCGATTCTAAGGTCGTATGCGACCGTCCTTAATAATGTGACCTTTCTTTTTGCAGGAATTGCATAACTTCTTATTGCAATTCTTTGTTATATACCCAAACTCTTTGCAATTGTAGCATTGTTATGAGGATTTGAATCTACCTTTTCCTTGAGCTGCATAGGTCATATTGAATATCTCAGTACTGACAGTGTCTTAGGCAATGCCATGTTGTGAGGCAAGATGTTGTTCCTCACACGTAAGCTCTTCGAGGCACTCATCCAAGGTTGGAACAAAGTTGCGGTTAATCAACCCAGCACATATACTCTCAAATTCTAGACGAAACTTCATTAAGAATTGGTCTCGTTCGCTCTCATTATGAACCGCTTGTACTGCCCCCAATGCTTTCCTTAGGAACCTTAGATTGCACCAACATAGAATAATCACTCTATAAATTTAGGAAACCCGAATAATTCTGCTCAATTGACTAATTCCCTTGGTGATAATTTCCAATGTCCAACTCTAATTGGAACTTTCGAGCAGAGTTATCTTGATGATACATTCGCCGAAGTAAATCCTACATTTCCTTAGCTATATTGAAGGAACGAAGATTGTTGACCATGTGAGGTTCAATAGAACTCAACAACCATAAAACAACCTTGACATCCTTGCTTTCCCAAGAACCCAGTTCTATGGGATCAGCTGGAACCATAGAGGATCCATCCAAATGATTCCATAATTGTTTTCCTTTAACAAACATCCGAAACAAAAATTTCCAAGAAGAGTAATTCTTGCCATTCATGCGAACGATGGAAGTTCTCTCTTCTGACATGACTAAGAAACCACAACAACCTAAGAAAAATAGACAAGATTAATGAAAACACAAATGCCACAAAACAAGATGCTGATACAGTTCAGCCCAAGCCAAAGAACCTAAAAAAAAATTAACTGAATCAGCCCACAAACCAAGATGAGAATTTCTCACAACTTTAGAAATTTAAGCTAGGAGCTCTGATACCATGTTAGAAAGATTGAATTTGGTTTTTGATTTGAATGCCTCTCAATGAAGGTTTGTCTCCCTTTAAATAGTTAGAATTCTCCCTATTTACATCTTAATTATTATAATTACGTGCATGATTTTTTCTATCAAATCATTCGAAATCCCTAACATTGCTCCACCAACCATATAAATCTCTAACATTGCTTTACCAACCACAAAGATCCTATAAATATAAATTATTGCTATATATAAAATTTTGCCTAATCTGGTAATAGGATGGACGTTATCTAGGCTAAAGCAATAGAAAACAGAAAACTATCAAGCAAAATTAAATAAAATCAGAAAATTATCAAGAGAATAAACTTTGATCGCAAGCACACATCCACCTACGAAAATCAGAACTGATCATGGAAACGAAACATCAATTTATATTCTAAATATTTATCTCTTCTTAACATTGGTTAGTTAATGGATTCGCCTTATAACTAACCCTAACCATCAAACAACCACAATATCCGCATTACTAATTTAATTCAATGACAGCCTTAAGAACTAGATAAGTTGATTAATCAAGAAAACATAATTGTCCGTAGTCTATGTTTGATTTGATTGAATGTTCTCCCTAAGATTAATAACGTAGATCCGCCACAATTATTAAACTCAGTTACTTCACAAGTCATATACCACAACTCTGGTTCTGATATCAAACTTAGCAATACTAACTTAGAGTCCGCTCTAACAATTAAAATAAACGATCATAGGAAAAATAAGTATACGAGAACAAACATATTCATCATATAATCTGAAAAGAAAAGGTTAAATAAATCTCCCAGTTCTTGAATTCCGAAGGTTTCCAAGTCCTTGCAACAAAGAAAAAGAGTTTAGCCTTGCATGTTTGTTGAACAACTAATCAAAAAGAAAGAAGAAAACATGATTTCGAGTTTGTCGAGGAGAAGGGGCATTTTTTTCTCTCTTGGTTGGCTGTTCTCCCTTCTATTCTATCATTCTTTTTATAGCTTAGGAAACCTTAGTCTTTATTTTACAAAATAATTTTCCCTTAAGTAAATAGTTTACCTTTAAGTACTTCAATAACTATTTTCCAAAAAAAAGGAGAAATAGCCTTGCATGAAATCTTCAAGCTTTGATTTAGAAAAGCTAAATTACTGAAATAAAAACTTGGATGTCGGTTTAGAAGTTTCGGAACGTAATTTGGACTCGTTTCTTCACGAAACCTGTTCGCTGGGAGACTTTAGTTGTCAACTTTGAAAAATCATATCTCCCTCATATGACATTGTTTTTGGCTGAAAGTTTGAGCGTTGATAGGTCTTTGATTCAGGAAGCTAACAAAATTGCATTTGTATCAAATGGACTTCTGTAGCTCAAGATATTCAAGTTGAAATAGTCAGAGGTCAACACTAGCAGATTGCAAGATTTGACTTTGAAAGCTTATTTTATTTTCTTGCCTTAGATTTCCAGAATGGTATGGATGTTAGCTTTTTAATGCCATTGGAATCACATCATTTCGACCTCTAGAGCTCATGTTCTGCACAAAACATCGAATAAAGGTCTAGTCTGCCAATTTCCTTCAATTCACTCCTTTTGGCATCTTTCATCCAAAAGTGCCTTTAAAACATAAAATAAAGAGTATCAAGGAATTTTATATATAAAACATAGGGAAAACACTAGTTAAATATGAGTGAAACTATCGAATAATATGATCCACGTATAAATGATGCAACCATATTATTTGATAGTTTCACCCACATTTAACTAGTGTTTTGCCTATATTTTATATATAAAATGCCTTGATATTATTTGTTTATGTTTTGAAGGCACTTTTAGATGAAAGATGCAAAAAGGAGTAAATTAAAGGTAATTGGGAAATTTGACCTTCAGTCAATATTTTGTGCAGAGCATAAGCTCTAGAGGTCAAAATGAAGTGATTTTAGTGGAATTAAAAATCTAAAATCCATACCTTTATGGAAATCTAAAGGCAAGAAAATAAAATAAGGAAGAGCATGGAAATCCTTGCCTTCAAAGTCAAATCTCACAATCTGCCAATGTTGACCTTTGGCCATTTCGAGTTGAATATGTAGAGCTATAGAAGTCCAATTGATACAAACTTAATTTGTTTGGATTCCTAACTCAAAGACCTATCAACGATACAAATATCAGCCAAACACGATGTCATATGAGGGAGATATGATTTTTCAAAGATGACAACTAAATTCTGCCAACAAACAGGTTTCGTGAAGAAAGGAGTCCAAATTATGTTTTGAAGCATCTAAACCGACATCCAAGTTTTTATTTCAGCAATTTAGCTCCTCTAAGTCAAAGCTTGAAGATTTCATGCAAGGTTATTTCTCTTTTTTTAGAAATATAGTTATTGAAGTACTTAAATATAAATTGTCTACTTAAGGGAGGATTATTTTGTAAAATAGAGACTAGGGTTTCCTATGATACAAAATGAATGAGAGAAGAGAAGAGGGGAAGCCAGCCAAGAAGAGAAAAAATCCCCTTCCTCTAAGAAACCCAAAATCATGCATTTCTCCTTCTTTTTGATTAGTTGTTCAACAAACATGCAAGGCTAAACTCTTTTTCTTGGTTGCAAGGACACGGAAACCTTTGGATTTCAAGAACTGTGAGGTTTATTTTACATTTTCTTTTCAGTTTATATGATGAATATGTTTGTTTCTTTATGCTTATTTGTCCTATGATTATTTATTTTAATTGCTAGAGTGGACTCTAAGTTATTATTGCTAAGTTTGATATCAAAAGCGGAGTTGTGGTATATGAACTTGTGAAGCAACTGAGTTTAATAGTTATGGCGGATCTACGTTATTAATCTTAGGGAGAACATTCAATCAAATCAAACATAGACTGCAGACAGTCATGTTTTCTTGATTAATCAACTTATCTAGTTCTTAAGGGTGCCATTGAATTAAATTAGTAATGTGGACACTGTGGTTGTTTAATGGTTAGGGTTAGTTGTATGGTAGATCCGTTAACTAATCAATGTTAAGAAGAGATAAATATTCAGAATATAAATTGATGTTTCGTTTCCATGATGAGTTCTTATTTCTGTAGGTGGATGTTTACTTGCAACCAATGTTTGTTCTCTTGATAATTTTCTAATTTTATTTAATTTCGCTTGATAGTTTTCTGTTTTCTTTTGTTGTAGCGTAGATAACATCAAACCCCCCCCAAATTGCATATCATCTATCATAAAAATCTTACTTGAACCTACCTGATGGGATCGACCCCTTGCTTACTCTATACTATCTTGTGTGTTGTGTTTTATGCTAGGGTAATTAATTTGTGCGACCGCGACAATGCAACAATAAATGAAGATGTTAATGTTGATTTAATAGTGGTAGATGATGATATGTTAGATGATTTAG
>Ga0325414_1007745_pt1 | contig 11370 bp, 11 predicted proteins | sample PopdelMetagenome_8_FD_206183 | JGI IMG/M metagenome (GOLD analysis project Ga0325414, IMG submission 206183) | Populus deltoides microbial communities from Bellville, Georgia, United States - Leaf-PdKOR-R3 | ecosystem: Host-associated > Plants > Phyllosphere > Phylloplane/Leaf | place: USA...
AAACTTTGTCACAAGCAAAATGAAAATCACTGGGTCATAACAGTTGTTATCCTGTACAATCTTCTTTCCTATTCATCTGCTTTTCCAGAATCTTTACTTGAAAAGAACGACGCACAATCAGCACAAATACACCCCCAACTCATGAATGATGGCACTAAAAACCCCATCGCATTCAAAGCAACGATGAAAAAACTCAATAAGTTTCCAAAGGGAGTCGAGTTTTCTAGCAAGCATAATTTTTTTCTTCTTCGACGGGAACATTTCTCCGACACTTTTCTCAAGGATGAAATAAGCATTCGACCGAGCTTGCTTCGATGGGAAGAACACAGTTTCTTATTTTATTTAATCTTTGATAATTACGGAACTGCTAAATCTAACGCGAAAATAAAGCTTCCAGGAATTAGTAAAGCAAGGGGCAAATTATGGGCAAATTATCAATGCACTTGGTTGTAGCGTCGTCTCTCATATTTAACAACACATTGTAGGAAATGGACGTTTTTTTTCCCTTAAGGGTAGCAGCATAAGCGAATTCTATATATGAGAAACACACAAATTTCCACTCCATAAAAAGTAACTAGTGCACGTAGCACAGGAAGATTGACCTCGAAATCTTAAATATATGGAAAATCTTCTTAAACTTCTCATAATCTGGGAGTCCATAGAAAACCAACTGAATAAACATCCCAAAACAACTTGCTTCATGTTGATAACAAAATTGGACGTCCTTGTACAGATTACTCTTAAGCAACACTTTCTTTCTTCAACCTCGCAAGTTCTTGCCTGATCAATCCACCCCTCTACAAGTGCGTGTAAACAAGATGTATATTAGATTGAGAAAGAAAGTATCAAAATTACAAAATCATGAAAAATAAAGATGGAATCCTAGAAAGCCATAAATAAATATCAAACAGTAGAAATAGAAGTTCAAAATCCAAACCTAGTAAAATAAGTCAGTGGAATTAAATTTGAAAGTAAATTATAAAAACATTTCAAGAGCCAATCTTTTATAAAGCACTATAACCAACCTTGATCTTAGCCAACATCAACTTGAACCGATCGAAGTCATTGAGAGCTGCCCTTCTCTTCTGAACAATCAGCCTTCTGCCCCAAGAGCTATTCTCCCACTTGTTCTTAACATCTATCATCGGGAAACAATACATCTCAATAGAGGGAGGAGGTATTTAGAGCACAAATGACACAACTTTCAGTAAGAACTACCCCTTACCAGCCTTCTCCATGGCTTCAATCAAAGCCTTCTTCTTCGGAACCCGGTTGATATCAATCTTGATATCGGTGAGTGAGATTCTCTTGAAGTTCATTTGGCTCCTCACCATATCTGGGGCATCAACCAGAGCCTGTAAAAGACAAGTCACAAATTGCATTTAATGTAAGCTGACCAATTCCACGGATGACCAAAAAATCATAGAATCAAAAGATATTTGAAAATAACATATCCTGAACAAGTTCATGATCACTAAACAACCTTACAGACTTCGGCATACAAAAAAACATCAACACTGATTTCCTCAGAGCAGAGACGTTAATCTTAAACACCCTAAGCTCAATAAACATTCAAAGGCTAATGCTTACAAGAAACAGAACAATTTCGCACATAAAAGCCAACAGGCTACATAACACAAACTAGTCCAATATGTGTATGCATCACCCAGGAAGTGAGGTAAAATTTTAGTAAGCAAATAAATTGCTCACATTTAAGTGATCTAAGGAGCACAAACTCTATTTTTTAATCGGTATTCTTCACTAGCAAGTTTGATTGACTAGCCTCTAAAAAAACATGACTCTGTTTTTTATGACAAAAAAAAAACAGAAACAAAAGAAGCAGTAAGCATATGGTAAGAAAAATAAACAAGAGACAGAAGCATACGCGGTTCTGGTCGATGACATCAACGATAACAACGATCCTGCCGTATTCTTTTCCATAGTTGACGAGACCTACCCTCCCGATCTCCACGTATCTCTTGAAAGGCTACAAGACCATATCACATACAAGAACAAAATGATGTTAGATTAAGAGTGGTATAAGTGAGTTGTCGAGAGAAGGAGAAGGAGAGAAGTAGCTAACCATGCTGGGTTCTTGAGGTGTGCGTCACCGTGAAAGCAAGGGTGGAGGCGGACAGCTAAGGAAGACGCAGAAATGACAAGGGGTTAGGGTTTGTTTGTCTTGTTATATATTTAGTTCTTACGGAAGATTTTAGACCGTCCGATTTAGGGTTTACATTCTTCTAAGGGGTTGGGTTTAAGGATAGGTTCCGAGCTGGTAAAAGTTATTGGGCCTTATTAAGTTCGGTGGATTTGGACTGGACGTATTGGTCACTGCTTTCTTTCCACCAGCTGGTAAACTCGGTATGATTTGATGAGTTGAACGATAATAATTTAAAGTGTTACTTCTATTTTATTAAGGATTGGTTTGAAAATTGATTTCATCAAACAACAATTCTAATTGTTTTTTTTTTTTTTAGTTTTTATCGAAAACAATGAGTTTTACTGCAAATAAAATAATATTATTTTAAAATTGATTCAACAAACCCACTATTAAAACCTTCAATTTGATGAAATCTTGGATTCAGTTTAATAATTTCTTGAAAGTTTATCCATCGACTGCAATGGACAGTCCAAGTTTGGTTTCCCTCTTTTCTCGTATTCTCATTACCCTTTGTTTTGGAATTGCACAACCGCAACAATTTTGTTCCAACAAGGGAACCTATTCTGTAAATAGTACCTCCAGCAATAATCTCAATCTACTACTCTCTTCTCTCCCTTCAAGCATAGCAGAGAATGGTATCTTCTACAAAGCCACAGTAGGCCAAGGCCCTGACAAAGTCTATGCTCTGGCCCTTTGTAGAGAAGATCTTCCCTCAGAAAAATGCTACAGTTGCGTTAACACTACTAGCCAAGGCATTAAACAGAGTGTCCTAATCAAAAAGAAGCACTCGTGTGGACGGGTTCTAATTGCCTGGTAAGGTATGCGAACCGTGATATTTTCGCCAAGATGGAGGAAATACCTCCCTTCTGCGTATCCAATCCGAATGATTTCTCTGGAGATTTTGCTAAATTCAACGAGTCACTACATGATTTGATGGAGAAACTTATAACTCAGGCTTCTTCGGGTCCCAAGTTTGCAACTGGAGATGTGAACTTCACAAAACCGATATATGGTCTGGTGCAATGTACCCCTGATATATCAGAGCGTGATTGCGGAATTTGTCTACAGAAGGGAATGGGAGAAATGGAAAGCTGTGCTGGTGGACGCGAAGGAGGAAGAATTCTTAGTCCAAGTTGCATAGTTTGGTTTGAGGTATTTCGTTTTTATATCCCTGCTGGTACTGTAGATGCTCCGCTACAATTTCCTCCAGGCGCGGCTATCTTACCTCCTCAGCCACCATCTCCTCCAAGTCCCGCTAACGTATCCCCTCTCAACGAGACAAGTAAGAAACGCGTGTTACATGCTTAAGTAGAAAGTTGATATCAATTTTAGGGTGTACAGGCAGTTTGAATTCTACCGTGAATGGTATTAAAACGAGTATTATTTTTTTAGCTCTTGTGGGTACTTGAGAGATTTTGGTAATTGATTAGAGTCCATTTGGATAAAAGTGAAATCGACTCATTTTGTTACTTGCATGCTCATGGCAATTAAAGGTACAGGTACTAGTGCAGGCAAGTTTTTTGTTTCCTGTGATGACTCCATGCTCATGAATAATTATGTTTGGATATTTATCAAATGGAGGATATATAATTAGCTCAGAAACGTTCATTCAACTTGTGTTTAATCTGAACTTATCTCGGTGCCATGCAGGAAACAAGATTGTTATTATCATTGTTGCGGCTGTAGCCAGCTTAGTTACCCTTATCACAATCATTTGTGCTCTTTTCCTATGGAGAAGGACTTTTCCTATGGAGAAGGATGAAGCAGAAAGTTGAGAGTAAGTCTATACATTTTTAGTGTTTGCTTGTCATTATTCTGCACCTTAGATGAATAGGTTTTCTACATGTTGGCCCTAAAAAGCAGTACTTGAGTTCATTTTCGTTTACATTGGAGTAGTGACTCCAAAAAACTGCCTAAAGCTTTTGCAATGTGCAAGATAATCGAGGAATGGAGTTTGTACAAAGAGTAATGATTATGGAACCCCTCCAAGCATTTTCTCTGTAGTGGAAGTAACATTAGCTTAAATATAGTTCACTAGATAATATCATGTCACCGCTTGCTTATTTTGATTTTTTACTTCTGTGAAGATGATGATGAGATGAGAATGCTAGAATCCTTGGAATTCAACTTCAGTACCTTGAAAATAGCAACAGATGAATTCAGCAATGATAATAAGCTTGGACAAGGTGGATTTGGTTCAGTTTACAAGGTAACCTTCTTGTAATAACAACGCACTTTCATCAGGTTTTTTCATGTCCGTAAAGCTGAATTAGTTGCAGATTATCTTTTCTCAGCTTGTTAACATCTTGGTATTAGACGTATTAACATAGATATATCAGTGAACAGCAATTGTTAGGAGGAAAGGAAATATAAAATAGAAAACATCAGGGAAAGAAATCAGTGGACATCAAATTCTGATTTCCTGTACACTTTCCTGTTCCAGAAGCTTTTATGTAACGAACATGAAACACTTGTCCGGGCTACTGTCAAAGCAGTGGGTAGTTCGTACTCGTGTTCTTCGAGAAGGCAACCGCTGTGCGGATTGCATGGCTAACCTGGTCATAATTATATCTTGGGTGTTCATATGTTAATAATCCTGTTAATGGTCTGTCTACATTATTGTATGCTGACATGATCGGGGCTGCTAGTCGTTTGTGGTTCTGTTTCTTTTGGGCTTAGGCCCCGATATTACCAAAAAGAATAAGAAAAAATGAAACACTTGTCTTTATTTACTCTGTTAATCTTCAGGGAGTGCTTCCAAACGGACAAGAAATTGCTGTCAAAAGGCTATCCGGCTATTCTTCACAAGGTGAAGTAGAATTCAAGAATGAGATTGTGTTATTGGCTAAGCTCCAACACAGAAATCTTGTTAGCCTTGTAGGTTTTTGCTCCGAAGGAGAGGAACGAATCCTTGTTTATGAGTTTTTGGGGAATGGCAGCCTTGATAAATTCATATTTGGTACTACTGCTTTACCTTTTACTAAAGGAATTGTTTAGCATATCTAAAGTAGCTCTCTTTTAATCCACAAGTAGGATTTGGTAAATATATTGAATGAAATTGTAGATCCAATCAAGAGCACCCAACTGAATTGGGAAACAAGGTGCAGAATCATCAGCGGCATTGCTAGAGGAATTCTTTATCTTCATGAAGATTCGAGTCTTAGGATCATTCATCGTGACCTGAAAGCTAGCAATGTCTTGTTAGATGAAGAGATGAATCCTAAAGTTTCAGATTTTGGCTTGGCAAGGCTGTTTCAACCAGATCAAACCCAACGCATTACCAGCAGAGTTGCGGGGACCTAGTGAGTATTAAAATCAACTCAATGATTATACTCTTTAGAAATTCCATAGAACTACTAGGAAAAAAAAAACTCTTTTATGTTGCATAAAACCTGAGATGGAATAAGTCAGTTTCGAAAGAGCTCTGTTATCATTTGAAAATTGAGATTGTCCTTCTGTCATTGATGTTGTTTAGCGGCTACATGGCTCCAGAATAAGCCTTGCAAAATCGATTCTCAGTGAAATCTGATGTCTTCAGTTTTGGAGTGTTGGTTCTAGAGATAGTAACTGGTAAGAAAAACAGCTGGCTGAGCAATTCGGAGGAACTAGAGCTCCTTCTAATCCATGTAAGTGTGCTCGTATCTTAGTCAAGCTTTGTGTTTGCTTCTTTATGCTTGGAGTAGACAGGAACCGTTAAGGATACCTAAGAAGTGCGTGCATCAAAATCAGTTTATCGTGTGTGATTGACCTGGTTTTTGTGTGGAAGAACTGAACTTTTTCATTCAGATGAGTTAGTTTCAACGAGAGCATTTCACACCCTGCAGGTATGGAGAAATTGGAGAGAAGGAACAGCTACGAACCTGATTGACGAAACACTGAGGGGCAGTCCAGTAAGTGATGTAATGAGATGCTTACACATAGGTTTATTGTGTGTTCAAGAGAATGTGTCAGGTAGACCCACCATGGCTGCTGTTGTTCCTATGCTCAATAGCCACTCCTGGAGTCTCCCATCACCTTCACGACCTGCGTTTCTTTTGGACAGTAACACAGACACAGGCTTGCCTTCATTAGAATCCGATACAGGAACTACTACGCAGGACCAATCCACAGAAAACACACAAGGGACAGCATATCTGTCTCCAAATTGAAATTTTCATAGACTCTCAAAAGCACGAAAACATGATTGCATTGTTTGAAAATTGATACAATTTCGAAAGACATGATGCTGCACATGGTTTGTTGAATGGTATCTGATGACCATAGTGATGTTAACTCTCCTCTGATTGCATTATGCTAGACATTGTTGTTTGTAAGTAAACTCTGGACCCTAATGATGTTAACTCACCACTGATTGTGATAGGAACTGGACCGGATCATAGCTATCCTCTTTGAGTGCTATTGAAATGATAAGATATGAACAGATCAAGTTGCACAGATACTAAATAGAATCCAGTTAGCGCCAAATCAAAATGATAATGACTGATTGATTCCTGTATAATTACATTTATACCTTAAAGGCTACGTCAAATAAGTTTTTCTTTATTTAGAAAAGCAAAATAGTAATTATACTATTTGGTCCACAGTACATATAGAGTACGTGTGCATAATGATTTCTTCATTTCTTTCAGTTTTTTTTCTTATTATATTCTAACACAGTAAGATTCCTTGAGATAGGAAAAAAAAAATAGCAGACATATTTCGTAGGTTGTATATTTTGGCATGAAATGTAGTGCAGACTAGACAATGGATGCACATTCAGAGGTCATTTTCTGTCGCGGCCCATCCATTGTTAACCTGTTAGACAGCCTCTCCCAGCCTATGCAAGTCTCTACAAAATAGAAATGTTCAATTGAAATAGCAAGTAAAATCTTTAATTATTCTAACACTAGGATACTCCACCACAACGCAACATCTCAGAACCTTTCTATATTCATCCCAGAAATGGAATCCTTAGCATCTATCTTATCTTCTTATCGCAGGGGACCGAGGCATCATTATTAAGATTATCTTCTAGCATCTGCATTCTACTGTCTACTTGAAATATGCCCTTCAGTGGTTGTTTTTCTCTTTGAGGACTGCTAAATTGCTTGTTTATATCAACAATCATGAGAATTGATTCCCCTTTTAGCTTGCAATTCTTCTAATATAATTTTTTTTCTTTTAAATTTTTTGTTGGCATTCTGTGTTGAAATTTCTCGAGGTTGTTTTTAAGTAACATTTGCGAATGGCTTGACGATTAGAATGATATGTGACATTCTTGTAGCCTTTTCGACCTTTCTGCGCAATGATCATAAGAATTTTTACACTTTGGAATCACTGAATCAATAAACTACTTGGAAAAGCAAGTTTTTGTTATTTTATGTATTCACCCATCTCCTGGAAAAAAAAGGAGTTGCCAGATTTCTTACCCCTTTAAGCTTTGTTTTTTTCCTCACAAACCAGGGAACATGCACGATGAATAAGAAACTGGAGAAAAAACATGTTGGGATCATTCAAACCATGCTTTTAACCTCTTTATAGTTCTATTCATTGTACATTGGTACTGGGTAGCAGTGGAGGGAGGGCCTTGCTGTTTGTCCAAATCGCATTTCACAAATCAAATGATTTGGATTAAGGCATTTCTAGCCTTCTTTTAGTCTTCTTTTCTTTCACATTTTTTTTCTTGGAAATGTCAGTAAGTTGCAAATTGTAGGAGGGAACGCGATAGGCTTCGGCAAATCGGATTAGAAATAATAATTCCCCGGCGATGGCCATTCATTTTGCAACAGCTACACATCTTCACATGGCTTGAACCTCTAGCTCTTATATGAGCCTAGGCTATTGCAGTAATGGAACGAGCACTTAGTAGTGGCAAATAAAGCAAATACATAGGTGGAATCCAATGCAAAGCATGCCCGTCTAACAAGAGCACATTTTGTGGGGTTTTGTGTTTTCACACTAATTTAGCCACCTTAACAAGTGTGTTAAATCACCAAATGAATGGCCTTCAATTCCTATCATTTGATACAGGTGGAAATCTCACAAGCTATCCGACTAGCCGTGCTAATTTTACCTTGGAACCGAGTATAGTTAGCTCAATCTGCCCTTTTTGTTTAAAACATAGCAGACAATGATCTCGTCATGGATAAAATGGAATATTCTCAATGTCAGGTATTGAAGTTGGCCATTTTGCTTGGTGGAGTGAGGGCTGCTAGGAATCTCATGTGTAAACCATGAGGAAGGCATTTTTCCTACTTTCGTTCCCTTTCCTTTTTATCTGCACAAAAAATACAAGTATCATATCATGTCTGAAAGAATGAATTTAACTCAATAATTTAAATTATTAAGTGAGGTCTTAAAATATAATTCATATTATTCTCTAACACATCTCCTCAAGTGAAAGTCATTTAAACTTGAATTTTACACAGACTCACATTACCTTATGCTTAATTTTTATTAAATAAATGGGGTTGATAAGATTCAAACTCATGACTGCTTGATTATCAAGGTTCTGATACCATATGAAAGATTCATCCCAACCCAATAGTTTAAGTTGTTAAATGAGATCTCAAATATGATTTATATTATTCTGTAACATATCCCTTCAAGTGAAAGTTATTTGAACTTGAAACTTACACAGACTCATATTACTTTGTGCTTAAATTTTTTATCAAATAAATAAGGATGAAGAGATTTGAATTCGTAACCATTTGGTCATCAATACTCTAATATCATATCAAAGAATCGTCTTAATTCAATAGTTTAAGCTATTATATTATTCTATAATATCTTGAGAAACATTGTACAATTGATTTTTTTTTTAATGTTTTTCGTCCTTTCCTTTTGAGGCTATAAAAACTCCTCTGCTCTGGAAAGAGACTCAAAAGGAGCTAAAGCATGGAAGAAACAGAAGAGATCTCTATTGCAGAAGAGAAAGTAGTGGACATTAGTCTCAAGGACCTTGCCAAGAAACTAGAGGAATTTGCCAAGGCCAGAGATTGGGAAAAGTACCATAGTCCAAGAAATCTCCTTCTTGCAATGGTAATGTCCTATCCTCCTTGTATATGTGTACAGAGCATTCATGCGAAGATCCTTTATGTATGTGTTTTTCGTGTCCGTTCCCATAGGCCACACATAGCTCAGAATGTTTTCTTCTTCTTTGCTATGTATTGGAATGCTCCTGTGTATGACTCGGTTCTATCGTAGAAACATTCCCTCTTCTCAACATGTCTTTTCACTAGTTTCTTGAATCTACTGGGGGCTAATGCCAGTTCACTATGGTGACAGAGTGAATACAACCCACAATATAAAATAAGGACAACTTTTGTTCTAGTTTAATCATCCATGTCGAAGCCGAACCATATGTAACGAGGCACTCACTGGAAGGGCATCATTAACGATTCACAGACTTGTTAGGGATTGACTACTGTGAAATATTTTTTTAGAGACAAGCTGTGTTTTTATTTCATAATTTCAGAAAGAAGTTTCACAGGGGCAGTGCATTAACAGAACAAATATTTGTCTGAAAGAACTTCATTTCCATGACTACTCAAGCCAGTTTGAGACACCAATTGTACGGCGGCGTAAGGTGGGGCGGGCAGAGGAATCTCTTCAGCCAATTTGCTCATGTTTGGGATTGAACTTGAGAAATTTTTGAAGGTGCCCTTGTCTTTAAATCTGTAAAGGTTGAATCATTGGCTACTAAAGGGTGTGTAAATGTTCACATTTATGTCTTGTAGCTGTGATGGTGACAAAATACATAGGTTGTTTTTGGCTCAGATTTTCCTGGTGACAGACTAAATCTCTCCATCATCTAATATTGGATTTGATTCCTTTTTTTATATATCCTGTTTGATGTGCAGGTTGGCGAAGTAGGAGAGCTATCGGAAATATTCCAATGGAAAGGAGAGGTGGACAAGGGGTTGCCAAACTGGGAGGAATCTGACAAGGAGCATCTAGCAGAAGAGCTATCTGATGTGCTGCTATACCTCATTAGATTGTCTGATATTTGTGGCATTGATCTTGGTGATGCTGCCACCAAAAAAATTGTGAAGAACGCTATCAAATACCCACCCAAGGCCTGCTGAAATACTAGTTTAATTTGAGTGTGCTGATCTTTGTTTGGCTAGCTTGAAACAATCATTTTGATGGAATCCCCGTAGAGACTGCATGATAAACTTATCCTTTTTGTTTATTGAGCTTTGCCCTTTCGGAGATTAGATTTGAGCTTTGTAGTATAGGCTGCATGGGAGCTCGTCTTTTGGTGGCCTGTGTAATTTCCGAAGGAAAACTCTGAATTCTGCTTGCTTTGACTCCTACGCTCAAAAGGATTTGTGTTAGACAGAGAGAGAGATTTATTTAACGAAAAAGGTTCATCATAATGTTAACCTGCAAAGGAATTAGTTATCCATGAAGTGCTGCTATCCATGGATTAATTTGAGAATTTTATAGTATTTAAGCGTAACTGTCTATATTTATTTTATTTTATAGACGAGGAACACTAAAATGAGATAAATTAATTTTATAGTATTTAAGATTAATTAACGATACTTACTCTAAAAAAGAAAAACAATAAAATAAGAGAAATTAAAAAAAAATTTAAATATTTTTTAATTTGTCCAGATGTGACTTTCTTTTTTAGTTTGTATCTATTGTTTTTTTTTAAATTAACTCATAAAATAAATATTTAATAATTACTTCTTAATTTTTTTAAGATTTCTTACATTCTATGGAAAGATTATAACATCACCTGCTCAAAACATTTTTTTTTAAAATCTTAAAACTATAAGGATTATAATATTAATCCAAATTTACTAAAATTTTATTTCCAAGACCTTGAAAACAATTTAAGCCAAATTAGAATATGACTTATAAATAACGAAGGTACTGTTCTTGAAACTAACCCACCATAGTTTTCACATCCGGTCTAATGCAAGATTCCGGTCCCGAGTTTTGATCGGGTCAATTCTTGTTTTTAAATCAAAACAATATCGTTTAGTTAAAAAAAGGTTAACGGGTCGCAATCAGATTTTTGATCAGGTCTTGCCGGGTCAACCAGGTCGTCAGGTTAACCTGCCGGGTCACACCAGGTTTTTCCTTCCCTTTTTTTTCTTCAACTTGGCCTGGCTTCAGACTCGGTCAGCCGGATCTCTGGTCAACCTATCAGACCGGGCCGGATTTCAAAACTATATAACCGGCACAGAGTAATTAAAATATTATGTAAATAT
>Ga0325414_1007746_pt1 | contig 11368 bp, 5 predicted proteins | sample PopdelMetagenome_8_FD_206183 | JGI IMG/M metagenome (GOLD analysis project Ga0325414, IMG submission 206183) | Populus deltoides microbial communities from Bellville, Georgia, United States - Leaf-PdKOR-R3 | ecosystem: Host-associated > Plants > Phyllosphere > Phylloplane/Leaf | place: USA...
AAATATTTAAAAACATATGAAAACATTAATTTAATATATTTTCATAAATTGTAACGATAAAACAAACATTCAATTGAATCATGACCACTAATTATCTATCTCAACAGATTAATAGAAAATTCAATTGAATCATGATCACTAATTATCTATCTCAAGAGATTAATTTCTACGCAGGTTGACAAGTATGGTGTCTCTAAGACTTAAAGAAGCTTTATTTTCGTGACCACATGGGACCGGTCAGATTTTTCCCCAACTCTTCATACATTAATGCCTTTTATTCTGGCATGATGGTTCATCAGCTTCCCTGTGCATATGCTCCATGATTGAGAGAGAGAGAGAGAGAGACTAAAGTGGAGCTACCAAACCTCTGTGATGCTTGCTTGCACTGGAGAGCCCATTTATGCATTAAATTCTGTGTACTTTCTCTACAGATCAGCCTGGCACATGCCATGTTTTTAAGCCTCGAGGAGACGTAAGATGACTCTCTCTCTCTCTTGTTTTTTTTTCCTTTCAAAGCAGAGTCAATCAAAATTAAATTTGCATTTCAAAATTAAAGAGTTAATTATAATTTATTCTCTGTAGTTTGTCATAACTAGTTAATTAATCCACATAGTATAAAGATCAATATTTGGTGTAATGAATAGTTTAATTATAGTGCTGTACGGCTTTCTATGCTTTTAGTGAAATACTAATCTTCATGGAAACGTAAATCCAATCAAGCTGGTTTCTTCCTTTTCTTTTTCAAAAACAAAAATAATCTGAATAATGAAGAGTTTTGCAGCCAGCTTCTCACGAATTTCCAACAAGCAGTAATAATTTTTTCAGTTTTCTCCCAATCTTTTAGTAAAAATCAAACATACTAAAACAAAGAAATATTAACTACTCAAAGAAATGCTGATGTGTATAAACTTGATTCTTTTCTAATGCTTGAACTGAACAATGTCTTCCCAGAGAAAAAGAATCCGATTAGAAGAGCTATAATCTTTGGGACCGGAGCAAGACAATTTTTTCTTTGTTTGCAACTGTTATACAACTAGACAACTGTTATACAACTAGACATCCCTTTACAGAACTGGGCATTTGAGACCTAAAAAGGAAAAGGAACAATGACAGAGTTCTGCAATGTACTGCATCTACATATTTTACTCATTTTGATTCCGACTGCCAATACCTTCATTCCTATGTTCGTAAGCAATTCCCAGGAAGAAGAAACCTAAACTTATCCGCATTCTCTATCAAATATGACGGGAGGTGGACCGCAGAAGCTGAATGGGGTATTGGTCCCATCTTCTTAATCAGCGCCTGAAAGGTGTGCTCCTCAGGTAGCATATCAAAGAGATCATTTCCACTGCAAATGATTTTCTGAATTCTAGAGTAGTTCAAAAATTCATTCCTCCTAACTCTATCTGCATGGCTATATGCAGTCATCTTAAACACAAATTCCTGAAGTCGGCGAAAGCAAAAACTACAGTGCCACCCAGAATCAGAGAGAATAAGGTCAGTTTGGCGTGAATGCCGGTAACCGGTGCGAGGGCCAAAAATCTGGATTGTGGCCCGCCAACTACTGTAATCTACAGGAAACTCAAATGAGTACATGTAGTGCTTGAGCTCAAGGTGCATGGCATGTGGAATTTCATCACACCACTGCAGTAGTTTCAATGTGTGTGGGCTTGGAATCTCATCTGCATCTGACATAATGATCAAGTCACCGTGGGAAATTCCTGAACTGCGGAGCAATCCACTCATAGCTTTCCGCTGCTCAAACTCAAGTACAAAAGGGTCTTCATTTTTTCCACGGGCAGCAATTCGGCCTGAAAATACACCATGGACAATCTTCTCCTTCGCAAAGGCAAATCTAGACCGGTTTGAGTCAAAGAAGAGAGGCTTGGGGATGCCAGTGAAAGTGGTATTCGATTCGAGGATTACAAATTTAGTGATGTAAGGATAAAGCTCCTGCCATCTGATCTCAAGAATGTCTAGCTCATTGCTAAAGATGATGGCATCAAATACACGGCGAGGCTCAGATCGTAGGGACCAACCATGTAGGTGGCAAAGATGTTCCATTGAGACATTCTCTGCATAATAGTGAGGTAGGTGTTTAAAGGGAGGAGGGGGGTTGTCCCAAAGTGGACGTAAAAAGTAGGAGACATGCTGGGCATGTGTGAGGATTCCAATCACACAAATTGGCACAAGTATCAGCAGTATGAAGAAAACAACCTTGAAGGTTACTCTTCTGTATGCTAAGCGAAGGAGTCTAGGGGCCATGATTTGGTTTAGAAAGATTGAACGGTGCAGTTACATGCATGGTCCCGATTCAGGAAACCCCAAAGCCATGCTTCTTCCAACTTCAATCACCTACACAATATTTAGGTAGTCATGAATAAGACTGCGATGACAATTAGAAAATAGTTTAATGACTTGTTTGCTAGACAAAGTTATTAAATTAAAATGCTGCAAACCTAATTTTAGTTTGCTAAACTCAAGGGGACAGTAATCGAAACAAGCTGTGCAGCAACAACCAAGCCTCAAACCCAGACTAGTAGGGGCCAGCTATATTTATCTTTCTGTGTCATTCTGCTTGGATCACAAGAGGCTGTAAAACAAAAGAAACATGAAGCAGAAGTTAAGCGCATTCTGAAATTTGGAAAATGGAAGTCAAGAAAGGTTTTTCTCCTTAAACTTGGCGCAGTAAAGAAAGCAAACAAAACTAGCGGCAAAAACAGAGGGAAAACCCTTAGAAAATTTCCAATAAACAAGTAACAACAGCAACAATCAGTTTAGAACCCTTCACCACTCTTCAAACCCAATTCTTAAAACTCTTATAGCTAACTTCTCCCTCCCCTAAACCCCAAGTGAAATCCATTTACACTACACATATAAATTTTAAAGTTGCAAAGAAAAGAAACGAAACAAATAAAGGAAAGGAAAATTTAAGCACTCGTCTTAAATGTTCAATGTGCACATTCCATTACCTGTTCTATTTCTTCTTTAATAATAAAATCACAATTGTCAGAATTCATCATGCAATGCCCATCGGTTTCATATCCATCACTCCAAAGCTACCGAGCAGTTCCAAAGCATACGAATGACAGATATGTAGATAATACTAAGAACTATTTTCAAATCTTTCAGTTGTAATTCTGTTGTATTTTGAACTTTACGTGGATAGAGTTAGCTGTTTGGAATTCAGAGCTGTACATATGCATAAACACATATATAGAGTGCACCGGCAAATATTCTCTCTTCCTCTATGGCATCTCTCGTTCCTATCTCTCAACCTGTCTTTTCTTCTCAACCCAATCACTTCTTTACTGTCAAGCTTACATTTAAACATTACATTGTGTGGGAAACAATATGCTAACATCAACCAATCAATTAATACCCCACCTCTCTGAGAACCCACATAAACAAACCTCTCAAAAACATCATAGGATCTCACCATCAGTCTCCAAGGAGTAACAGGACGAAACACACAGAAGTAGAGCTGGCAAAGCAAACCTAGTAACAACTAGCCAATTAGCTTGAATTTCACATCAGAATTTACGACTGTCTTTGTAATAAACGATTTGACAATAACAGTGCATGATGACAGCCCATCACTCTTCAACAAATTAATGCCATTTTTCTTGTCATCCCCTACCAACCAAATACATAAATAGAGAAAACAATGTATCTAAATATTCAAGATAATTAACCATGCATCAAAATAACAGAATTAAAATCATTTTAACATTAAAGATGCAATAATTTACCAAAAAAGAACAAAAACAAGTAGAAGAAGAAAGTAAGCGGGGTAAGAAAATTTCACGATTTCAAATTAAAAGAAAATGATAAAAAGAGTTTATAGTTTCTAAAATATATTTATAATAACATCGCAACATATAACAATAAAGAGTTGACCATTGATTGATCTAATGATTGTCATTAACATACTTAAAACTCAGAGCATTCAAATCCCATTTCTTCAATGAAGTGGAATTCAAAAAGAAAAAACAAGAAACCAAGTTGAAGCAGAGAAGGAAATGAAATGATAAAAAAAAATTAATTACCTCAATTAAACCAAGTTCAGGATCTGGAGATTCATTAATTAAATGAATAGATTAGATGAAAATTTCCCATTTTAATGCGGCACCGTTTTCAGCCAAGCAGAGTCGCAAAAAGCAGAAAGCAGAAACGGAAAATACTTTTATGATGGGAGAGAGAAGAAGACAGAGGGAATGACGGTCAAATAGAGTTCTGTCTGGTTACGTGGCATTTGATCAGTGGAGAGGGTGGTGAAGTTTATGTGAGATGGGTTGCAGTGGAAAATGAGAGGCAGTGACGTGATGTTGGGTTCGTGTCTTGACGAGTATCATAAAACACAGATTTTTTGGGATCTTACTTGATCCTTAACCTGATTCGTGTCTTGACATCAATTTGGGATCTTACTTGATTCTTAACCTGCATTTATTTATTTATGTTTTAATTACTAAGAGATAGATTTTTTTTTTTTTACTTATATATATATATATTAATTAAGAGAAATCATAAAACACGTAACTTAAACACTGTAGAGAATATTGCCCACACAGATACAGAGAACTGTTCACTATTGCAGTTAACTTACAATTTTGTCCCTTGAAGAAAGTTCAGGGTGCCGAGGGTGATTTCATCTTTTTCAAAAACCAATTGGTTATTAAAAGACTGCCCGAGGTAATTTTCATTTTTTAAACTTTTTTGAATAGTATAATTCCTTATTTACCCCGCACTCAACAAAATTAAATTGCTAACCAAGGGTATTTCTAATTTTATATTTTTTTTTCATGAAAGGACATCCTTTTATCTTAAAATAAAAAAAATAAAGAAAGAATTCAAAGAAGATTTTTCTTTTCACATTATTTTTTTTTTTGTCAATACCATAACCATGATTTGTCAATACCATAACCATGAAGGGTGTTTTGAACTTTTTGCTATGAATAATTAATTTTTAAATAAAAAAATAACAAATGTGTAGATCTTAAGTTTTAACACGTTGGAAGCGCCTACCCTTTTTATGCGACTCGTGTAGTTTCTCTTGGTGTTTGAATATGCTATTTCATAGTATCATTGGAAACCCCGCCTTGCCCTCTCACTCCTAGTATGACGTGTGATGGTTGTTGATGAGCGGTTTGTTGTTGGTGGTCGTTTTATTTTTTTTTATTCCTTTTCTTTTAGTAAAAATACATGTCTGTCCTCTTTTTTTTTATTATTTTTCAAGTACTTATTTTAGTACTTAACTATTTTTTTAAAAAATTTATAATATTTTCAATTTATTTCTTAAATTCCAACATGTCATATATTATTGTTTTTGATTTTTTCTTGGCTTTTTCATTAATTTTTTTTTTCAATTTTATTTTTCAATCAAAGTTTATATTTTAATTTCAGCTCTCATTTTTTTTCCTTTTCTTCTCTTAAAGTTTTCTTTTCAATTATAACACACACACACATAAAAAATTGTTTAGAAGTTATGTCCTATTTATATAAAAAAAAATTACATTCACAATATAATTTGGTTAATTCGAATTTTGCTCAAATTTTGGTTAAATTTATTTTACCAAAAAGTTGATTAGAAATTAAAACAAAATATTTTTAATCAAATCGAACCCACCAAATGCTGTCGTACAAGAGAAAAAATTGCAATTCTAACTATCAAAAATAGACATCTTTCAAATCTGAGGGATCAAACACTATCACAGGCTACAGATCTCAAAAAAAAAAAAAAAAGGAGGAGGAAAAACAATTACCCCTAAAGCAAATATTATATATCCACAAACACTGGGAATATGACTATATGACTTTAGTTTGGTCAGGCTTTATTAGTAAAAACTTCAGTTCTGTCAGGCTTTGTTCCATGTATCCATGTTTACCACAGCAGCATACCATTTTGTGAAGAAATTCTAACCGGCAGTATCAAGGAATAAAGGTGAAAGGAAAAGATACGCACAAAGAAGAGAGCTCCAACACGAACAAAAGAAACCCATAATATGTGTTTCTTCTATTTTAATCCAAAAGGTCATAAAGTTAATTAGGTTCTTCTTACTGCTAATTAATTACATAATACATAGTCAATTGATTCAAAATTCAAAGCGAAGGTAGAAAAAAAAAGCTAATCAGCTGCTTCTCCTCATCAATTTTAGTCGTTGGACTGTCCCAAGAAAGTTCCTGCAAGATTCAAAATGTCCCATAAGAAAAAAACAAATCAGTAACACCATCAATTTGCATGTCATTTCAAGCCCCAGAAGGCAAAATTTGCTTTATTGAATTTATGAGCATCACCTCCAAGGTACATCTTCAGCTAGTAGCCAGTCACCTTCTCTATCCTGGTAAGTCAGGCTGTAGTTGCTTGAGTTTTCCTGGCCTGTCCCGAATTTCACAGCAAAATCAGGAATCTGTCACTTCTCATGGTCTCGTTAAAATGGAAAAATATTAATTGTAATGTTGAAACTGCTTACATATCCCAAACATGTTAAGCAAGGTCTGCTTGAGTGTTGGAAAAGAATGGTGGAGGCTAACATCAATTTTCCTTGCTATTCCTACTCCCTCCATCTTGACCTTAATGTACATATACTTTGATGTTCTAGCTTGGCAATCTTCACAACCATTGTCCACTGCCTGATTGATCTCTAGCGCCCCGCTGCTTTGACGACTGAGCTTCTTCCTCTTGAACTTTATTGGTGGCCACCCCACTATTCCATCACTTTCTCCATCACTTCTGCCCAACCAAAAAAAAAAAAAACAATTGTCAAAAAACAAAACAACTAGCTATATTTTGCACTTGATTACAGAAAGAGAGAGGGTATATACTTGTTGGAGGCACAAGAGTTGCTACTATGGTTGTCGAGATCTTTAGGGAAATCATCTTCGTCTTTTGGCTGGTTATTCCAAACCAAGAGAGGTAACGTTTGAGGCCCATCTTCATTTCCTGAACTCTCTTCATAGGCATCAATAAAACTCCGTTTCTTGTCATTAGCATTCGTAGAAAACCATGAATATTGACCCAGTTGAAGTTGTCCCGAGCCCAGCAACCCTTTAGGCTCAGAAACATAGCTGTTTAGGTCTAAACCCTTCATTGTTTTCTCACTTGGGAGACCGAGACCAAGTTGAAGTTCCATCTTGCTTAGCTCAGCAACTTACTACGAAGTATAGTGTGTGTGTGTGTATCATCCAACGACAACAAAACAAAACCAGAATTCCCAATAAAAAAAACCCACAAGCAAGATGTCAAGAACAAGAAAGGAAACCAAGGAAGAGAGAGTTTTGGGTATAAGAGATCTGGGTTTCTTGCTACTAAGGGGTTATAATAGTATAGCTTAGAGGGACATACAGCTTATATAGAGAGACAAAATCAAGAGGGATTCTGCTGTGTGTGTTGAAATATGTGGCTGTGGTGGGGCCTAGAGAGTAGAGAGAGGGACATGGGATGTAAGAAGGGAAAGCATGGTTAGCAGGTAAGGGGACAGTGTTTAGGCAACAGTGGTATGATGTCCGAATCAATGCTCCACTTTTTCCCGACCCAGTTGCCCTCTTCGCTTTCGTCCTTTTGGGCGGCACCCACGCGCAAGCTAGTAAAGGTTGAAACCTTAGCTATCAAACATGTCCAAGTGAATTTGACATTCATCAGCAGCAACATCTACACAAAATTCTGTGAAAGATAAGATTGCTTGCCATGGCCCATGGGATGTTGCAGCTATTTCCATGAAGATATGGCCAAGCTAAAAAAGTGCCACTGTATCTAAGTTTATCCTCTCCACCTTTAAGTTTCACACAATCCTTGGCGTGAAATATTGTAAATATTGTTTAATTTCACATCGCTCAATCATACCAAGTAATCACAACTATGCATTTCATTGCATTAAGCAAGGGAATTCTAGAATAATATTGCCCTTCATTGGACAAAGAAAAAATAGTGACAAATTTAAATTTCCAATATGTTACCGACAAGGATAAATTAATATCAATGTTGGCTTTGTAGCGATCATCTCAAACTAGATCTGTTTTTAAATTTTCTGAGGTTGATTTTTAAATTGAAAGGAGTGGAAAATCTTAATCTTATATATCTATCCTTTATAATTAATAAAAATAAATTTGTTTTGTGTTGAGAAATAAAAGTACCGAACTAAAATTTAATTATAAGTATTGTCAATAAATAAATAATTAAGGAGTATACAAATATACATAAATAGACATAGTCTAAAAGTTATATAATCGGTAGTTTTCTTTAATGAAATATATTCAAGCCATGATGAACATAATTAATTTGATTATTATATAATAGAGAAGAACTTTCTTTATTCTATAGTCTAAAATCCAACGATTAATTAATTACCGATAAACAAAAGAAAATGTACATAATTTTGTGTGAAAATTAACGGATGCAATTACTAGCTCGAATTAGCTTGTTTTGTTTTATTGAGAATATACAAGCCTTTAACTAAGCTTAATTTGTTCTTGCCCTCCTTTTCTCATCCAACTAACCAAGCTATCAACTATAAATTAATTAATTTCCATGAATCTTTCTAGAAACAAAATATAGAATTGAAATTTATGAAAGGTTTTTTCTTTTTATTTCCCCCTTAACCAAGTGGAATCTATTTTTTTTTTTTTTTTACATCAGCTCACTACGTGCCATGATCACATGCTAACCAAAAGAGATAAAAGAAAGTTAGGTTAAAATCAGTCTCTTCCTTTTCTTTTTCTCTGGATGCAAAATCTGTCTCTTCTTTCTCTTTCTTTTTTTTAAGAAAAAAGAGAAAATGTTTGTGTTTCTCCTCCCTCATCATGACTTCTTTATTGAATAGAAAAGTGAAAATCATTGGATCCTAATTGTTGTCTAACACGCCTCTCACTTGAGTGTGAAAAGTGTACACTTACTTCTCCATTAGGACCGCGCGCATAAGATTCAATACAAAAACCTTGAACCAGTTGTATAATTCAGATTCTTGAGTCAAATCTATGGTCCCATCTTCTTTGTAACATTAGAAAAAGGAACATTCAGCCCTTCTATTTACGGACCACTCGAGAACTTACCCGACATTTTAAAAAAATTATTTGGAAATGTAGTAGTTTTCACTTTTAGATTTTTTTCAAGAGTGTATTTGTTTTGAAAAAAATATCAAATTGATATTTTTAAATGATCTTGATGTTCCTAATATAAAAATATATATATTATAATTCATTTTCAAAAAATAATATTTTTAAAAAACAACATCTATAAACCAATATATCACGCAATAATTCACTTTCTAGATGAAGAACACGTATTTTCCTGAATCTATCATTGACATTCACGAATGGATTACACGTTTCATTAGTTGTTATCCACGAAGACAATATATCAAGGGGACAGGGTCTAGTTTAGTTGATAAGAGTAGCCAATTTCATAAGCATTTTGCACCTTTTCTTCTCGTAAAACACAAGTCACGGGCAAGCAGAAAAGAATCCCCTTTTGAAACAAATGTAGAAATTCGAATAATGTAGCCAGTCTCCTGTGTGTGTGTGGGGCGGGGCTAACCTGAAATCACTGAACATTGATCATGGGTCAATTAGTTTTATAACATAGATTATGAGAGAAGAACATTCAACAGCTGAAAGGGTCCATGAAACTTAATTATACTTAATAATCCCAAACGTTGTTAACATCTTAGCCACTATAGAAATATGCTAGCTCTCCTAGCTAGAGCTTTCAATACCTAATTAAATTATTATATTATATGATATAACTCCATGTAGAGGTTCTTTTTGTCCCTTTTTAATTAAATATGCAAGGAAGAGAGATCATCCCCTCATGACCAAGCAACTAACAACAAAAATGTTCCCATGTCTTTCCCATTTAGGGCAGGCAATTAATAATCATACAATAATTAATAATATCGACTATAATAATCCAAACCAAAACACATCTTCCCTATGTGCTTTGTTTTTGCTCTGTGTGCCGCTTGATGATAAAATAACACCAACAGAAAAAAAACAAGCAATATTGAGTGTGTCACTTTGCCCCATGTAAACCCGAAACATGCTCACCGCCAGACTCCATTGTCACTGGAAGGTTGAACAAGATTGAACAGAAACCATGCAGGCTTCACGTGGCTATCTCCCTCACTGCTGGTAAGCTAGACACAAAATGGTCAGGGTCTGGACCGGAGAACCCGCACGGGGCAGTCCTTGGTGCCGCCCACATTCGAACAAGGTGAATGTGATCTATGCCACTCAGCCCTCATTGGTTAGCCCACGTGTTAAATGGTCTTGGGTTACTGAATACAATGTCTTTGGTCAAATTGTACGGAGTTTGAAGAACTTGTGGCGAAGAACTAGAAATATATCCACCACTCACTCTGTGCGGGATCTGGTGGTTCTTCTTGTGTTATGCCGTTTTCAGTGATTAATAATATCGTGTATAGGTGTGGGAAGAGCTAGTGAATAGGGTTTCTGGGTCCTTTTCACACCTACGAGAGCTATCTTCGAGGGGAAAATAGGGTTTTAAGATCCTTTTCTCACCTATGAGAGCTATCTTCAAGGATAAATGCTATCCAGAAAAGCTAAATTCTTAATATAAATATAGTTTATTTATTAATGTGCATTTCAATTGTGAAAATTCATTTTAAAAATTAATTGTATTTTAATATATTTGATGCATAATTATTTTAATAATTTGATATTACTTGATTAACTTGAAAAGTTTAAAAATAACCCAAATAATTCTCAATCAATCTAATATTAAAAGATGAAATTAAAAAAAAATCAAGTTAACCACGTTTTAATAAAAAAATAACTCGAGTCAATTTTGATGAACTCGCTAAACTCATGACACGGGTCATGAGATCAGAATAATCTTATAAAAACAAATAAGAATTGGTAAAGTTTTTTAAAAAAATCTAAAAAAAAATCTAATGAAAAAAAATATTATTGTAATGAATTTTTTTAATTGTGATTCACAAGGTGCGCTGGGTATTTGGTATAAAAAACTATTTTTTAGTAAATATTTAATGAGAATATTTTTTATGTTATTTTTTTTATAATTTATTTGAAGTAACTATTTTAAATTCTTTTATAGTCTTACTTTAGAATCATCACGGCATTTTTTTTATTGACTAAGTTTTAATTTAAAAAATTATTCTTATAATAAAAAGACATGTTTTCTTTAGAAAACGTAACATAAATAAGAAAAGAGGGTATTGGCTAGAGAGTTTTTTTTCTCATTAATTTAAATCATTTGAATTTCTACAGATATTTATTTTAATTGTGTTTACATTTTCATTCAAAAATCATGCAATTTATAAAAAAAAACTTTTTTTCATAAAAATTAAGGAAGGAAATGTATTAATAAAAAATAAATTTTGACCATAATGTTTTT
>Ga0325414_1007749_pt1 | contig 11365 bp, 4 predicted proteins | sample PopdelMetagenome_8_FD_206183 | JGI IMG/M metagenome (GOLD analysis project Ga0325414, IMG submission 206183) | Populus deltoides microbial communities from Bellville, Georgia, United States - Leaf-PdKOR-R3 | ecosystem: Host-associated > Plants > Phyllosphere > Phylloplane/Leaf | place: USA...
TTAGTTAATTACAAGAATAGAAAATATTTAAAAAATAATAAATAACAAAAACCCTATTTTAATTCATAATATTTTGCATCTTATTGTACAGTGTTTGTGGGAGCTCAGTTAGATTTTGTTTTATGATTATAATTATAATGATGCGCTCTGGTCAAAGACAAAATTTTGCTATAAAGGTGAATGTACGACCAAGCACTTAACACCAAGGCTTCAAAATCTTTTTGATGATCATTGTAGACATACTTGAATAAATACTTGGGGAACATATTTCAATGCTGATATGAGTTTGATAACTTACAAGCAGCTGAACTATTTGTTTCTGTGTTTTAAAAATATTTTTGATAAAATTTAAAATTTTTTTATTTTTTTATTAACTTCAAATTAATATGTTTTTAGTGTTTTCAAATCATTTTGATGTGCTGATGTCAAAAATGATTTTTAAAAAATAAAAAAAAAATCATTTGCTTGTATTTTGACACAAAAACCTATTTAAAAAGCAACTATAACCACACTGGCAAACACACATTCTGATTCCATTCTTTGAAACATCAGAGCATTGTTGCGGCCTTTACCAACCACAGGACCAGCATGGCTGATTTGACTTCTTGTATTATGAGGTTGTCAAAAAAATAACGTAAGTTATATATAAAAATTTTATTTAATAATTGAAGTTTTGATTTTACTTCTTAAATTGTTTTATGACGGGGTTAAAGAATAATATAAATTATATATTAAAATTTTATTTAATAGTTTAAATTTTTAAATTAAGATGGTTCTTTAATATTATATTAGAGTTTTAATGATCAAGTGACTACGAGTTTGAATTTTACTATCCTTATTGATTTGATAAAAATCAAACATAAGATAATGTGGACCTATACAAGTTTTAAATTTAAAGGGTTCACTTGAGAAGGTGTATTAGAGAATAATATAAATTATATTTTGAAACTTTATCGAATAACTTAAATTTTTAAATTGAATTGGTTCTTTGAAAATAAATATCACAAGCCTTTTTTTTTAATCAGTTTTATTAAAACTAGCTTGATATAACAAGTTAATCCGATGATCGGTTAATTTAAGATCTAAACTGGTTGAAATTGATTTAATTAATCGGATGATTAGTTAATACAAGATTTAGAGTGGTTGAAGTTGATAAGTAGATTTTTTTAGTCTTCTTATAGATTATGTATCCATATAATTTTTTTTTTAATCAGAAAACGTAAGGTTTTTTCTTAAGACTTCTATTATTAACGTCAGTTTAGTTTTAGAGCAAAAACAACACCGAATAAACCTTCAAATCATAGCTTTTGCAAGGAATTTGATCCTTGACCCTAGCCCTGCCACGAATGGTTCGAGCTGCTCAAAATATTAGATTATTCGCCTCTTGTAAGTATAATTAGGGTATTGAGAATTGGAAAATTCGCAAATGCTATTTAACAATATAGGAAGAACCTGACTGAAACTCTCAGGTGCGTATTGAAATTCAAGAAATCGTGGGCAGTAATCGTGATTTCGAGACACTTCAAAGACATTCATGCAATCTACCCGTGGGATAGTGAGGTATTTATTATTAATCATATTCAATCTACCAAAAACCCAAAGTGTTAAGGGTTCGGAGTTTACTAATTGTTCTGACAAAATATTGTCCTCGCTGTTGCTTTCGCATTGGATTCGCCACTCTGCTAGGTATCTTATACTGCTTGAATGCCCAGTGATGGTACTTTACTACTCCTGTTCATACGTTAACCAGCTTGAGCAGCAAGCAATCATGTTATGAATTATGCTATATAATGCTTTGCTTTTTACATCCAAAAAAGAGGATAATCTTTAATTTTGACTTCGTTTACCGGTATCATTTCATCGTTTCTCAGCAAATTCCCGAGGTGGTATAATTGTGGATTTACAGTGAAGATATTCTTTGCTTGCGATTTTGCTTGTTGGAATTTTCTTGGAAGGTGCTTGGGAGATAAGTCAACGGAATTTTAGTTCTAACAGGTCTTTATTTAATTATTTTTTCTTTCCTTTTTATAGGGACCGGTGGCAGATAAAGATAAAGCTATTTCATTCAGCTCAACTTAGTTCTCAATTACAAGCAAGATTATTTGTCATTAGCAAACATGGAGGCTCAGATGAAGGATTGTTCTGAAAATCCCATCATTATTTCGGACATGGGTACAGAGGGTCTACTTAGCCATTATCAGTTTGAAGACGGGTCATCTCAGTTTATTTTTCTGGACATTGATAAAGAAACAGGAGGCATCAGTATCAACAATCCCTTGAGTTTCACCGCCGGCAGTTATGTACAAATCATCTCTTCATCAGAGGGATTGCTTTTATTGTCTAGTACTGGGGAGAATCAGCTCAACTATCTTGTGTTCAATCCCTTGACTAAGCAGTCTGTGACTCTTCCACAGCATGGTATCGCCAGGCTGATTATCAGGTCAGGTCTCGCTTTTGATGGGAAACATTATCAAGTAGTGCTTGTACATGTTTCTAGAGATGAAGAGAAAGGATTGGGCCCACTTCCTGGTGATATTGAATTGGAAGTCTTCTCTTCTGAAACTGGGGCTTGGAGAAATCATCGACCTTTCAGTTTGTCTCTGAATGTTGAGTTACCTGATAATGAGTTTCCTGAGCTGAACACAACCCCGCTTTTTTCCAATGGAGCAATCCACTGGGAGATAAGCGGGCAGTTGCTTGTTTATCATGTTGAAGATGATTACTGTGAAGTAATTGAACTGCCAAATGTTTTTGAGGATTGGTCTTGGCAATCGACAATGACTTACAGGCGATGTCTGTGGGAATCTGAGGGGAGAGTACACTACACTTACACTGATTTTGATGGGGTTCATTCTTGGAATCTTCTCAAGGAAGATGAGCATAATGTTTACTCACACCAGAACGTCTATGACCGTGAAAAATTCAGGTGGGCATTGGCATATACTATCAACCATGAAGACTTGGCAGAACAGGATCCTGATATTCTCAGTCTTGGTGATCAGTGGGAGCCTCGCAACATATCTCCTATTGCTTATGTTCAAGATTCCGAGACCATGTACTTGCAGCTTCCAGGAATTGTTGTTGCATACAACACCAAGAATCGAGTTTTGCTGAAAGTATGCAGGTACACATTTCCAGGCGTAGATTTTAATTGCTGTTCTTTCTTCCCCTCCATCCACAGAAGTGAGTGCCATAAGCAAAATGCAAGTAAATCACGAGTAGGAGAAGTGGTTGATTTACCTGTAGGAGAAGTGGTTGATTCATTTTCATTTTAAGTGGAGCTTTATTGTACTAGCATTCTACTTCTCGTATACTTTGTATCGCAAATTCAATTTTATTTCCAGCTAATTGCATCTGGTCTTGGCACTATTTGTCTCCTAATTATGCGTTTATGGGCTCTTTTACACGAGATTTGTGAATCTCATATAAGTCAGGAGCATTATTTATCATTTAGTTTAAGAAATTGCGAATAGATTCCAAACAGGCCTACCGGCTTTGTTATCTACATTAGAAAATCACATATTCATTTTCCAGATAGAGGTTTTATAGATGATTGCTACAATTGAAGTGTCAATACGGCCCTTATGGTGAACTGTGGTATAAAAGTCAATGAGTTTTGCTGGCTTGAAGTAAAATACGTTCCTTATTTATAAGATAAGTACATCCACAAATAAATTACTTCCGAGGATATAGCCTAACCTTGAGAAGATTCAAGCGATTTTAGATATGATTCCTCCCCAAAAGATCAAAGAAGTTCAGCGTCTCATGGGAAGGCTAGCTACTCTTAACTAATTTATATCCAGGATGGGAAAACACAACCTGCCTTTCTTGAAAATCTTTAAAAACATCACTAATTTTGAATGTACATTAGAATGCCAAGATGCCAGGAATCTTTTGAAAGAACTCAAGATACACCTCTCCTCCTTTAATATTTTATTACAACTAAGAGAGCGTGAAAGCTAGTTCCTTTGTCTTAGGATCTCCAATCAGGCAGTCAATTCAGTGTTAGTTAGAGAAAAAAAAGCATACAATGTCCTGTTTACTATTCTAGTCGAACCCATATTGACGTTAAGACCAGATATTTGAAAGCAAAAAAGGTGGTTTTAGCTTTGGTAAACCCAACTTACAAGCCCTTCAAATCATAATACTGAAGGATATGGCGTAGGAGTAGTACTCGTAAGTCCTCATGAGCAAGTTTTAGAGTATGACATTCATTTTAAGTTCTCAACCATCAACAATGTGTCAGAATATAAAGCTCTCCTAACAAGATTGGATCTGGTAGAAGCTTTAGAAGCCTTTCCCCTACTTATTCACAATGATCCTTAGTTAATAGTAGGGCAATGCCAATAGGTTTACAAAAACAGAGACCCTACCTTTATAAAGTATCTCTAAAAAATCCAAACACAGATCTTGGAGAAAGATGGGGGCAAGGAAATTTAGATCAACCAAATTCCAAGAGAAAATAAGACAAAGGCCGATCTCTTATCTAAGTTGGCAAGCTCCAATTCAAATTCAGTCACTACAAGATTTAACAGTTTTATCGACAGAATTTTTTCGTCGGCGTAAGACACATATTCCGTCGGTAATTAATTTACCGACGGAAATGCTCCGTTGGTGAATCGTTCATCGGTAATTTTTTGTTTGTCGGTAAATCCGTCGGAAATAAAAAAAATTACCCGCTTCATTTCGTCAGTATATCCCTCGGTAATAATTTTTTTATTACCAATGGATTTACCGATGGAAATTCCATCAGCAATTCCGTCGGTAATTATTTAAAAACATTTTAAAAAAATCATTTTATAAAATTATAAAATAATTAAATTAACATAAATCAACACTGTATAATATATACTCAAAATGCTTGAAAAAAAATAAGAAAATCAACTCAAAAAAATTTGCAACAAATAAATAAAACGAAAAAATAAATTCAACTAAAAAAATTCATATGAAAAAAATAAAGTTGCAATTGCTAAAAATTTAAAAATCCTATAAATAAATCAACTAAAAATTGATCTCATGTGAAAAAACAAATCTCACAACAACATTTATACAATTATTAAGAACAAAAAAATTAAAAATAAAATAAAAAACAAATATAGTGAAAAAAATCATGAAAAAAGAAGAAAAATCTTACCTTAATGTAGTTGCAAGTGAAGCTAAAGAGAGAGAGAAAAATTCATAAAGCATATTAATTAAAAAAAAACTAAGAAGATAAAAGAAGAAGAAGAAGAAGACATGCCCGAGCATGGAGGAAAAGAGAAGGAGATAAGGAGAGAAAAGAAGAGAAAGAAATAGATATTGATGTTTTTTACATATAGTGAAGAAGAAGAAGTAGTAGAAGAAGAAGAAATAAGTCTGTCTCTTGTGAAATAAAAGGACTCAGGCTTTTTATTGGAGCGCGTTAGCGACGGATTTACCGACGGATAATTGAATATTAATATTTTTTAATTATTCCGTCGGTAATATTTAATTTAAATTTTCAATTTCGTAAAAAGTTTTTAGAAACCGTCAACAATTACCGATGATTTTTCAGTCCGTCGGCGATTCCGTCTGTAATATTTAAATGAAAATTTTAAATCAATTGAATTTTTTCAGAAAACCACCAAATAACACCGATGACTTTTTATTCCGTCGGTGATTTTGTCCGCAAAGAATAACAATTAATAGTGCAATTGGAAAGTAAATAGTTCTGGAGCTCTCTGGGAAATACCGACGGATTTTGTCTGTCGGTAATTCCCTTTGTAATTGACATGATGAACAGTGTAAACAAGTTTACCGACAGATTTACCAACGGAATTTACCGATGGAATAAATTCCGTTGGTAAATACTGACACGTCATCATTTTTTTTTTGCTTTGTTTTAATTTTTTTTCCCACCGTAATTCCCTCAGTATATACCGAGGGAATATTTCCATCGGTAAAATCCCTCGGAAATTTACCGACAGAAATATTCCCTCGGTATTTCCGTTTGTATTTATCGGTTTTCTGATAGTGAGTTGACCTCCTTTTGAAAGTTTGGATTGAAATCCTGGAGAAACCTAGCATAGAGGAAGGGCCGATGATTGCCTCGGTTGACACAAAGAATGACTGGAGAACTCCTATTAAGGATTATCTGCATATAGAAGAGCTGCCCCCAGATATAAACAAAGTCATCTTTCTAATTAAGTAAGCAGCCAGACACTACATAATTGATGGGACCTTATATAAGCGGTCTTCCCAAGCTTCTTTGTTGAAATCTTTGTCTCTTAGTAGAAAATGCTTATGTTTTATGGGAAATTCATGAAGGAGTATGTAGCTTACACATCGACTCTAGAGCTCTTGCAACCCCAGTCACTAGAGCAAGGTTATATTGGCCAATAATCCTTACCAACTTGGTAAAATAGTGTGACCAATATTAGAAATTCATATCGGTCTCGAGGCAACCTTCTATTGAGTTGACCACTATATCTTCTTCATGGCCATTCACCTAGTGGGGGATGGACATACTAGGCCCTTTCCCAAAAGCCATGGGAAACAATCAGTTCATCTTGGTGGATATTGACTATTTCATAAAATAGGTAAAAATAAAAGCTTTAACAGATATAACCACCAATAAAATCATTTCCTTTCTGCGGATAAACATCATTTGCAGATTTAGGATTCTGAAGGTCTTAATCACCGATAATGGAACACAGTTCAACAACCATAAAATAAAGGAACAATATCAAAGACATCATATCAACCCTCGATTCTCCTCAGTATCTCACCCCTAGACAAACAACCAAGCCAAACTCCTCAATGGAGTTTTGCTCAAAGGACTTAAGAAGAAGATAGTAAAGGCCAAATCAGAATAGGTAGAGCTATTTAATGAGATTTCATGGGCCTAAAGAACCATCCAGAAGACATCTATAGGGAAAATCCTTTTCTTCTCACTTATGGAACTAAGGCCATAATCCCAGCTAAAATCAAATGCACAAGTTATCGGGTAGCCTATTAGACAACTGAGGGCAACCATCTAGGCCTAAGAAACAATTTAGATCTCCTAGAAGAAAATTATCTGACTGTAGCGATTAGGAATGAGGCTTACCAACGCAGAGCTGCTCGTTATCACAACACTAGGGTTTATAAGAAAATCTTTAAGCTTGGAGACTTAGTGTTAAAAAAGTTGGAAGCAACTGATAATACAAAAAGTAGAGGTAAAATGGCCATAAAGTAGGATGGTCCATTCAAAATCGCAAGGATAGTAAAGGCTAACACCTATCAGCTCTAGGATACAAAGGGAAAACATCTTCCTATGCATGTAACTCAGATCATTTGAAATTATATCATAGTCAATAAAGCATAAATTATTCATTGATTTAAAATGATTTTTGTCTTTCCTAGAGAATCCTTAAAAGCCAAACCAACTTAGAAGGAGGAATAAAAGTATCCAATTACCCCATAACCTTCCAAGGATGGGATGAACTTGGTTTTCCTAATGAAATTACATATTTCCCTTTGAAGGGATCAATTGTCTCCCTAGTGCGATTGCACAACTTACCTTAGAAGGGATAAACGTGATCTTTTTAGTGCTTTTGGAAAACCTCCAAGGATAGGAAGGATAAAGCCATCAACAAAAGGGATTGATGTCATCTTCATAGGGCAATCACCCCACAATCTTTTAAGGATAAGATGAACTCGGTCTTCCTAGTAAAATTGCATATTTTCCTTGGAAGGGATCAATTATATCCCTAGTATGATTGCACAACTTATCTTGAAAGGGATAAACATGTTCTTTATAGTGCTTTTGTGCAACCTCCAAGGATGAAAAGGACAATACCATCAACAAAGGGGATTAATGTCATCTCCCTAGGGCAACCACCTCATAACCTTTTAATGATGAGATAGACTTAGTCTCCTTAGTGCAATTGTATATTTTCCTTATAAGGGATCAATTGTCTCCCTAATGTGATTGCATGACTTACCTTTGAAGAGATAAACATGATATTGCTAGTGTTTTTGCACAATATCTAAGGATGGAAAGGACAACGTCATCAACATATAGATTGATGTCATCTCCACAGGGCAAGCCTTCCATCACCTTTCAAGGACAAGATGGACTTGGCCTCCCTAGTGTAATTGCATATTTTCCTTTGAAGGGATCAATTATCTCTTTAGTATGTGCCATAGGGCGCGCGCGGGACATCGAGCTATAGTGGGTTTGCCTCTTGTGAGATGTGTGTTGAAAATAGGGTTTGGGAATAATCATAAAATTATGATTATGATTTCAAGAGTCGCCACCTATTGTTATGGTCACTAGGAAACCTAATGGTTTGCGACAGTCTAGGTAAAAGATTGGTTGTGCAAGAAGAAGACGCATCATTTCTGGTGCACCCTACCTAAGGTAAGCTGCATTATTGTTTGATTGTTTTTTATAGGTTGTGTTTCTATCCATTAGTCTTGTCTAAGGTTCAAGGTAGATCTCCCTTTCTGAGAAAATCTTTACCTTATTGGGTTAAAGCCTAACTATTCTAAGGCCCAAATTTTAGCATCGCATTTATTTCTTTGTATCTTTAATACCTGAGGGTATACTCTAGTGTGTAGTTTTACACCCCCGCCCTCGAAGTATTAAAGTCTATAGCTTTAAATGTAAAGTGAACAAAATTATTGGTAAAAGATTTTTGAAATTTTGGTCAAACCTTAACGGATAATAATAAACTAGTTACGATATTCATTTTTATATTTTAAAACATGAGAAAGATGCATTTTTGTTTTATAAAAGAGTGCTTAGAAAACTTTTAGGATTTGAACGTATGCACGAAAATGAAATATTTTTGGTTTTTTTTAAGAGGAAATTAATTAAAAAAAATTGAGATTTTTTTTTAATTTTTAAAAAACATTTTAATAAAAGTTTCGGAGAAAACTAGGTATTTTAATACCGAATCTATATCTTACAATGTAAATATACAACCCGATATTATGCAAAATTATTGGAAAAACATGTGAGAAAATCACAATATTTTGAAATGACCCTTGAAATTTTTTGAATTTTTTTTGTTTTATTTTATTATTATAAAAAATAAATTGGGCCAGGTCTAAATGGGTCCAGCCCGACTCAGTCGGGATAGGCCAACTAGTAACCCAACAAACTGTTTTTTTAGGTTTGAACTGAACTCGGCCCAGCCATCTGGGCTAGGCTGGAACGGGTCCAGCCCATGACCCACATGGTTACTGGCCCAGCTCATCAACCATGTTAATTAATTTTCTTTTATTTTGCATACAGAATTATGGTTTTGCATGCAAATTACCATGGTTTTTTTAGTAAAATAGGGAGGAGAAGAAGGTTACTTTGTGTGGGGGATGGCTAATTGGCAATGCTGGGAAGGATGATGTGTTGTTGGTGGTTGCGCTGACAGTGGAGGCGCGGTGAAAAAAAAAGGAAGAAGAGGGTTGATAGAGAAGAAAAAAATCTAGGAAGAAAAACTGATTTTTTACCTACTTTGGGCTATGATTTCTTAATACTTAAAGCATGGAATCCACCCCTATTTATAGGTGGTGGAAGAGGAACACTTTGTCTTTTTTGGAGACAAATATTAGCTATTGATTCAAATATGAAGAATCTCAACTGTTGGTTCAAAGGTGTTATCATGGTCTGTCAAAATAGGTTGCTAAAACTGGTCATGTTGGCCACTTTAGGGTGGCACCACAGCGGTTATAGGGACAGTTGGCCGGCAAGACCTACTAGAGGATGTAGTACAATGTCAAGCCATCATGGTGGTGTATGGTTTGCCCGATTTAGTGTGGGGGGGAGAATAATTAAATACCCATGGGAAATAGCCACCTGGGCAACTTTTTAGGTGAAAAAAGAAAAAGATGATGAACGGTAACCAGATGACATGATGGCTTAGTGTCATTGTGAATCTCATGATAAATATGACCACTTTAGTTATTTTGCACAACCTCCAAGGATGGTAAGGAAAATGCCATCAACAAAGGGGATTGATGCCATTTTCCTAGGGCAATCATCCTATAACCTTCCAAGGACATGTTGAACTCAGTCTCGCTAGTGTAATTGCATATTTTTATTGGAATGGATATACATGATGTTCGTAATGCTTTGCACAACCTCCAAGGATAGGAAGGACAAAGCCATCAACAAATGGATTGATGTCATCTCCCTAGAGAAATCCCCTTACAACCTTCAAATGAAGGAATGGACTATGTCTTCCTGGTGTAATTGCACATTTGCTTAGGAAGGATTTAAGAGATTAGAAATATATTTCTTATTTTAAATTCTAAAAATATATGGAATGTGCACACACACATTTTTAAATGAAATATTATAATTTAACCTTTGATTTGATCAAAATAGCTATTATTTATATGATGTCATAAAAAGAAGATTTTGTAGATACCTCTTTTTTTACATCTCTATTTGAGTCCAAGTGCAATTTATTTGCTACTAATGCCATAACCATTAGTTATGGCAAAACAATTTTTTTCTTTTTGAGTTTTTAGGAAAACAAAGTTGGTTTTATAAAGGTTTTGGGCATGTCAACCCAATTGGCCTTTAAAATAGGTCGAATCCTTAATGAGTTTTATGAATAAGTTATAAAATCCAATGCAAATATATGTGTGAATGTGAACATCATCTGTTTATGTAGAAGCAACCTCATGTATAAATAACACAAATGAATTAATAAAAAAGCCAACATGAGCAAGATACAAACTTTGAAGGAATCGCTATTGATGTGCAAAAACTAATAAGACTTGAAAACATATTAAATACATTCACAATGCACAGTCATCCACAAAATTCATCGTGTTGATAAATTAAACATACAAGATATTCAAGTGTTCATACACATACGCAACTAATCACAAAGTTTGTCTAACATCAACAACTTCATCATAAATACAAATCTGAATCAACCACAATAATATGTTTAGGATTTGAAATAGACCTTCCAAAGTCGTTGGCATGGTAGGAATCAACTGAAAGCTGCTGGAACTAATGGAAAAAAGTTGGAAACTTTTTAGAACAATGATTGTGCCCACTAATGTCGGTGTATAGAGGTCACACACCATCGCTGCTGCTGGAACTAATGGAAAAAAGTTGGAAACTTTTTAGATTGGAAGCGCCTTTCTCTCTCTTTAATTCTCTGTTGTTGATGTAGCAAACATACACCTGTAAAGGAATATCTACTTTATGAAGGTTTTTTGCTTCCTCTCAACTTTCTTGATTTTCTCTTTACAATAATTATTTCTCCCTCTCTTTTAGATGGCTACTATGTCATCTATACATGAAAGAGGAATATGCTATGACTTTGTTACGGACCATGGTTGGTCGTGGTTGTTGACATCGTACTTGTGGAAGGAAAGGGTTATCGATTTCAATAATGATAAA
>Ga0325414_1007750_pt1 | contig 11365 bp, 10 predicted proteins | sample PopdelMetagenome_8_FD_206183 | JGI IMG/M metagenome (GOLD analysis project Ga0325414, IMG submission 206183) | Populus deltoides microbial communities from Bellville, Georgia, United States - Leaf-PdKOR-R3 | ecosystem: Host-associated > Plants > Phyllosphere > Phylloplane/Leaf | place: USA...
TAGGTTAACTCGTCAAACCATGTTAACCTATTAAACCCGGAATCCGTGTCATGGAAGTCTAATAACTGAATAAGAAAATTTAACATTAATAAAAAAACCCCTAAAAGTGTAAAAAAAAAAAAACAGCTCATCTTTTACTGTGGACTGTACTGTGCAATCTACAGTAAAAGACTAAGTCCTTTTAATTATATCTTAATCTCTGAACCATGTTTGGTACTTCCATAGGAAACCAAATTATCATAGCGGTGTTTTTTAGTTTTTAAGTGGGTTTTTTTTTAAGTAGTATTTTTTAGTAATTTATTAAAATAATATTTAAATAGTAACATTTTATTTTTTGAGTTATTATTATTATTGTTATTGTTATTGTTATGTATTTAAATAGTAACAGTAGTAGATTTATACGTATGAAAAACATTTTAACCAAAATTGTATGATTTTGTAGCATTTTATCATAATTTAATTTTTGACCCTTTTATTTTAATTACTGAAAAGGATATAAAAAATAATGATGAAAAAAAATAATAATGATGAAAAGCAAGTAAAATGAAATAAATGAAGAATGAGTTAAAATTTGGGTTAAAAGCAACATGATTGGAAGTTTTGGGGTTTAATCAAACTTTAGAATTAATCTAATTAATCCAATCAAGGGTTTAATTGGAGAATTGATAAGTTTTGAGACTTAATTGAGTTTGAAATTAATTTAAGTAATCCAATTAAAGGTTTAATTGGAGAATTGATAAGTTTTGAGACTTAATTAAGCTTGGAATTAATTTAATTAATCCAATCAGGGGCTTAATTGGAGAATCGATAAGTTTTAGACTTAATTGGATTTTGGATTTAATTAAATTAATGAACTCAGGGACTTAATTGAAGAAATAGCAAAGTTTGGGGTTAATTAGGAGCACGATTGCAAAACAAATTAAAGTCCAAGGATTAGTTTGTAAAAAGAGCCAAAAAACAGGGGTCCAATTGCAATTTATCCAGGGGCTTGATTACACGATTTCAGAACTCCAGTGACTAAATTGCAAATGGCTATTCCCATCACACAGACGATGCCGTTTCTAGAAATCAGTCGTCGCCTTCTTCGTCTCCTTCCACAGGGACGGTTTCTGCAGTAATGGCTTTGAAGCCGTTTCAATTGTAAAGATGTTTGGCATTCTCTGGCTATAAAGCCAGAGAAGATGAGAGAGCGCGGGGGGAGGAGAAAAAAAAGAGGAATCACAGAGAGGAAAAAAAGAGGAATCATAGAGAGGGAAAAAGAAAAGCAGAACTAGAGGAGAAGACAGACGCAAACCAGTCGAACAGAGAATGACAGGGGTGAAGAAAAAAGCCACGAATAGCAGAAAATGAATAATGAGGAAGAACCAGAATAGCAAACTGTTTCCCCTGGTTTCTTCTCAAAGAAACAGAGGAGACAAACGAACAGGGGGAAGGAAAAAGCGACGAATGGGAGAAAAAGAAAAAACTGGGGGCATAATCGAGGATAGGAAGAAGAAAACAAAGGAAGAAGAAACTAAAAAAAACAAAGAGAAACCAGAGGGAGCTCACGTTCAACCGGCAGAATGTCACGCTTTTATTAACATCTCCTTTGTCCTAAGCAGGGGCAAAAACCGAGGGGATTAATGAGGAGAAGAAAGGGCAGAACCGAGGGGCCAATGGGGAGCCTGACGAAAACAGAGAAGGAGAGAAGTTAGCTTTGGCCAATCAACACATCTCCGCCATTGTCTTCGTCATCAAGCTCCAGCACCAAGCAGACATTGAGAGAGACAAAGAGAACAAGAGAAGCAAAAAAGACTAGAGGCAGGGAAAGCAAGAAAGAGGCAAACTGATCAGCAACCACGCTCCTTCGCCTCCAGCAGACCAGGTAAGCGACTTCTTCTTCTTCATTTTGTTGCAGCTAATTAGCATTTACACTGTGCAAGTGAATTTTAATTCACTCACACAGTGTAGCAACACGCGTGCGTTAACGCAGCGTGTTGCTCAGCCCAGCCAGTTCACTGGCTTTGCCCAGTGACCAGGCTGGGCTGGCTGGGTCCGGCCCGGCCCGGCCCCCATGGGCTGAGCTGGACCCCACCCCAAAAAATAAAAAAATAGAAAAATAAATAAAAATAAAATATATGTATGCATGAATAAAAATAATATAAATTTATTGATTTATTCATTAACGCCAGAGTAAGAAATAAAATTACCGGTTTAAATTTATATTATTTTTATTCGTTGTATTCTATTTTATTTAGCTAGAAAAATAAAAAAATATGTGCATGCTTAAAAATAAATTTATTTTTTTTACTGGCGCTAGAGTAGGGAATAAAAAATATTGATCTAATTTTTTTATAGCTACGTAATATTTACCAACGGCAGAGTTGAAGATATTCATAGTTGAATATTCACTGACGCCAGAGTCAGGAATATTATAAGCAAATTATCATAGCGTAAACCAATAAAAATTTAGCAATTTAAGACAAAACCAGTAATGCAGTCTGCCTCAGGAAGAACGTTAAAAGGGTGATATGATCTTCCCTTTTATGTAACTAATCCCGCATCATAAAATCTCTGTTGACCAGTTAGGGTTCCTAGTGATCATAATACTAGGTGACGACTCCTTAAACAAGACATTTTTCCCTAAAAGAACAAGATGCTAGAAATCTGTTCTTTTTCCACAATCAAGAATATTTTTAGGGCCGTCGCGATGTCGGGTGCGACAATTATTATTGTTATTGTTATGTATTTAAATAGTAACAGTAGTAGATTTATGTATGAAAAATATTTTAACCAAAATTGTATGATTTTGTAGCATTTTATTTTTTTTCAACCTAGCATCACTGTTTAATTTTGTATAGATTAAAACTTAATTTAGAAATCCCCTTTCCTGGAAGTAAAATCAAAAGGTAATGAAAAGTTTTAAAATATATCAGATTTTTTTTTACTTCCAAATTTTAAAATAAATATCACTGTATTGCTTGATTTCGTGATTTTATTAAGAAAAAGGTTATAGTAAAAAATTAATAAGAATTCAAATAATACATAATTAAATAAAGTTTTAAACAACTGAAAAAGATCTTGACGTGGATTTGATTGAATATAATATATAGTTTTCTTGATTCTCTTACTCTCATGCCTTGTGAAAAAAAAACCAATATGCATCTTAAATTAAAAAGTTTATGATGCAAGCTTTTAGTTTGTACAAATTAAAATATTATATGGATTAACTAGCTAATTTAAGTTATGATATTTAATGAGTTTAATAATATTTTTTTATTTTAATTATTTGATAAAAAATAAAAATAAATTCAAAATAAATCTAATATAAAAAATATAAAAAAATATTTTTTTTACCAGAAACTCAAGGTTAAAGATTAAAAAAAAAGAAATTTCAGGCCAGACAAAGTCAAACATGCCAAGGCCTAAAAAAAACCAAGCATATGAGTTTGCATGGGTCAAATTTATTTATTTTCTTTTAATTCAGTAATTTTACTATAATTACAATAATAATCTCATCAATTACGCTAAAGAATTTAATTAAAAATATTTTGTTTTTGAAAATGAATAAAAAAAGGCAAGGGAGTAGTGAAGCTCATGACCTTTCACAGATCTTTTAAATATATCATGTGATTTAGCTCCAAGCACATCCATTATATATGAAAATGTAATTTTTCTTAATCTAGTAATATAAATATTACATAAAATCATGCTTATTTCATTAGCATGTTAAAAACCTAAAACTTGCCATAGATGTTTTTTTTTGGCGGTGCAAATTCTTACTGTATAACTATTTAAATATTTAATCATCATTTAGCATTAATTGTGCTTTTTAAAATTTTTTAGTTTTAAATTAATTTTTTTTTATTATTTTAGTATATTAATATTAAAAATAAAAAGTATTATTTTAATATATATAAAAAAACAATTAAAAAAATAATTTTCACTCCCCCGAATATGCTTTTTTAATCAACAATGACAAAACGGATACATCTTATTAATATCCGTTGTCTTGTGACATGCACTATGCTATCATGAAGATGGACTGTCGTTTGGTTAATTTTAGTTTTGTTTTTTCTTTCTTCAAGGCGCGAAGGAATAGAATCAGTAAAACGACGGCGCTGAATAACTAGGGATTTCCAATTCTCCATTCATACAAAGCTCAATCGTTGATTTCAAAAATCTCAACCTTCCAAGCCCCAAACATAGCGTAGAAAACAAGAAAAAAAAAGATTCCATTGCAGAATCATTTAAAAAGAGGAAGTAGAAAACGCCTTCGAGAAGGAGAAGAGGAAGAGGAAGAGGAAGAGGAAGAGATCGAAGCTGAAGAAACTCCCTCACTCGGTAAATAATCAACTCTTATTTTATAGCTTCATCAATTTCTCCTTTGAAATTGTATTTGACGTGCCGAGTTTTGTAAATTTCTATTTATCAAGTGGACAGTCCTGCGTTCACCGACACAGTGGTGGGTGCGAGCTCAGTTTCGACACATCGACAGGGTCAATCGCCCTCACTCTCTTCTTTCTCGTCCTTTTTTTTTAATATTAAGTTGGTTATTAGTTTTCTACCTTGTTGAGGTCAATTTACTCTTATTCGAGCTTTTGGCTTGTCGCGTAATCTATTTTTGTTACCGTGTTTGGATTTGGCTTTGTAAATCAGTTAATAGCCATGCTTTCTGTAGTGTATTTTATTTATTTATTTTTTTACTTTGTTGACATGCAGAAATTGTGATTTCAGGTGTTGATTCAGCCTTTCATTTACATTCACAACTATATAGCAGTGAACAGAACGCTAGTTGATAGAGAATTAGAGGTTTAATTTAGTTGATAATACCTTACTCTAATGGTTACAATATTGATAGCGTTGTCTTTTTTAAAGAAAATTGAGATATGCAATTTTTTTATTTGTTTTGAATGAATTGTGTTTACAAGTTTGGCAGTAACTCTTTTTCCCCCCCGAATCAGATGCTTTTTACAATGTGATGGACGGATGATGTGCTATGATATGTTATGCAGTCGTCGAGGAGAGAGAAGGTATTGTGTGTTTTCAAACTTAATACTGGACAAGATGATCATGCTATAATGTCTTTGGATGATCATTTAACCGAGGTTGATTGCTTGTATATAGGTTGTAGTTTTTCAACTTTTATTGTCAGAAATGGATGTGCGTGAAATTTTTGTTTCAAGGTTTCACAGCTTTTAAATGGTGATTATGTCCTACATTCTTTTTAAGAGTCTGCCACTGCTGATTTATTTTCCTTTTTCTTCATTATATGTGCAGATACACTTTGTTGTGGAAAGAATGGAAGTTTTTGAGTGGTTTAAAACACATGTTATTGATAAAAAGCCGGATCCTAGCATTGACCATCATGAGCTTGTATGTTACTGATATCATTCTATTTATGCATGTTATGTTTGCCGGTGAAAAAAAGAAAAGAAAAGAAATCCAGAATGCAATTATGGAAAGAGATGTCTTCCTTAATAGCATGATGATGATAATTTTATTTTCATCGTGTCATGTATTTCAGTATTTGCATTATATTTGATAGTGAAGTTGGTAACTAACAACCAATGAATCATTGAATTCTATTCACTCAACAAGGACCATAATTCCCACTGTCTCTGGAGTTGGTAGCTGTAGATATCTTATAGAGCATTGGTTATGCATGTGGGATGGGTATGTGTGCGTGCGAGCACCCGCGTCTCACAACTTTGAAACCCTTCGATGTGGTGCTTACTCTTATCACCTGGTGGAAGGGTGAAGGATGAGACACCTTCCCTTTAATCAATGCTGGTCTTTTTGTAAGCAAACTCTGAATTTTCATAATCTGCTCTACTGTGTAATTGCTTGAATTAATGGATAGCCATGCCAAGACATGCCCACTATGGTTAAGGATTGTGCAGACTATTTCATGAACATGTTATTCTACCTTTAGAAACCTCTCACCTCCTATTCGTGAACTGATCCTAGTCAAAGTATGTTTATTGTGGATGAGGTTTTCACATAAATGAAAGAAGTGTGAACCAGTCCAGTTGGGGAAAATCTGGAGCTGCTGGTTGGCAGCCTGGTTCATGTGCAGCAAATGCCTTTAAGATTCACCCAAAAAAATTCCAAATCCCATAATTGATAAAACATCAATAAAGATCCCTGTGAATATTTGTTATCATTAGATTTTGAGTGAAAATATTGCTTGGCCGTGTATCTGAATGACATGTATTAAATATACTAAATCAAATGGTAGCTTGTAGTTTCCTTCCAATAGGATCGGCGTATATTGAGTTTTGATGATTTCTTCTCTGGGATTCCAGGTTCAAATAAAATCAATGGGATCGTAGTAGCACTACCACTTGACATGTCCTCTAGCAAGGTATGTAAAGGATAGTTGGTGGGTAAAAACATAAAATTTCAGAGTTCAGAAGAAAATGTGTGGAAGGTAATTGGGAGTTGTACTGTTATGACATAGTTGGGTACTAAATTTATGGACGAAGGCTTTTGGACATATCATTCCCTTGACATATTACTTGTCACAATTTTATTGGATCTTGGCTTCTAGATTGTTCTAACCAAAATATTAATTTATTGCCCAATTGAGAATATACAAGCTAAAACCTTTTTTTTTTCCTTCTGGAAGTTGTTTTCCTGATAAAATGAGTTTCCTCCAGATATGCAGTCCTTGAGAAAATGTAATTTTGCATACAATTCCAAAACTTTTAAACTTCTCATTTTTCCTTGGTGGTTTTAAAATTGGCATTTTTTTTTTAGTTACTTGTTACTATCTGCCCAAATATTGTTACACAAATTCAAAGTTTGTTATTAATCTACTTTCGGAACTTTATCCAACACATCTCTAACTTTTTTTTTTAACTAGAATTTTGTACAATAAATAGAGAAGAGAAGCTAACATACTGACCCTCAAAACAGGAAATAAATACTAGATAGGAAAGTATCCTACACTAAACTAGAAAGCAATAATCTAGAGAATCTGGATAGTTAATACTAGATTTTCTTTTCTAAACCATATATACTAAGATTTCTCTAAGATCCTAACTGATTTTGAGACTGATTTCCACACTCCCCCTCAAGCTAGGTTGTATATGTTATACATGCCCTTATGACTCAATTCTTTAAAATTAGTCCTTGGTAGAGCTTTGGTGAGGATGTCTGCAATCTGAGATTTTGTTGGAGTGTAGATGAGGTGAACAATGTTCTTCTCAATCTTTTCTGTGATGAAGTGTTGATCTATTTCAATGTGCTTTGTCCTGTCATAATGAACTGGATTCTTTGCTATGTTTATGGCTGGTTGATTATCACAATGAATCTGGATAGGTGTTAATGATTCCATGCCAAGTTCCTTAAGTAATCTTTGTATCCACATCCTTTCACAGATACCAAGAGCTAGAGCTCTAAGCTCAGATTCTGCACTGCTTCTAGATACCACAAGTTGTTTCTTGCTTCTCCAAGTAACTAGATTTCTCCAAACATAGGAGCAATATCCAGAAGTAGATCTCCTATTTATAATTAATGTTTCCTGCCCGGTCTATATCTGTGTAGATTTCAATATTTCTGTTGTCACATTTCTTGTATAGAAGGCCTCTACTAGGAGTCATTTTTAGATACCTCAAGATTCTATTAACTGCTGTCATATGATCTTCTGTCAGGTTGTTCATGAATTGGCTTACAAAACTAACAGAAAAGCCAATGTCAGGTATGGTATGTGAGAGATAGATGAGTCGACCCACAAATCTTTGATATCTCCCCTTATCCAATGGTATACTATCATTTTCTGCTCCTATCTTCTTTGTTGAATCCATTGGAGTGTTTGCAGGTTTGCATCCAAGCATTCCTGTTTCTTTTAGTAGGTCTAAGACATATTTTCGTTGAGAAACATATATACCTTTCCTTGATTGTGCCACTTCCATGCCAAGGAAGTATTTGAGATACCTAAGGTCTTTGATCTCAAATTCCTTGGCTAAAAGTTTCTTTAATCTCACCAGTTCTTCCTCATAATCCCTAGTTAAGATGATGTCATCCACATGTACTATTAGGATTGCTATTTTCTTTTCTGGAGAGGTTTTTACAAACAGTGTGTGGTCTACTTGGCATTAGGAATATCCATATTGTGCTACTGTCTTTGTAAATCTGTGAAACCATGCCTGAGGGGATTACTTGAGTCCATATAGTGATTTTTTTAGTCTGCATACTCTGTTAAGGTTGGAGGATGTTTCTAGTTTTGGAGGAATCTCCATGTACACTTCTTCTTCCAAGTCTCCATTAAGGAAAGCATTTTTTATGTCTAGTTGATGTAATGGTCAGTCTTGGTTAGCTGCTAGGGATAGAAGTACTCTGATTGTATTAAGTTTGGTCATTGGAACAAATGTTTCTTGATAATCTATACCATAGGACTGAGTAAATCCTTTTGCAACCAGATGAGCTTTTAATACTTCCATCAACCTTATGTTTGATAGTAAATAACCATTTACACCCAACTGGTTTCTTTCCAAGTGGAAGTTCAGAAATTTCCCAAGTTCTATTCTTGTTTAAGGCACTGATTTCATCACTTACTGTCTTTCTCCACCCTGAATCTTTGAGAGCTTCTTTAATAGACTTAGGAATATGTACACTGTCAATGGCTGAAACAAATGCATGATAGGTCGGTGATAACCCTTCATATGAAACAAATTTGCTGATGGGATGACTTGTGCATGATATAACACCTTTTCTCAAAGCAATTGGAATATTTGAATCATCAATAACAGAGGCAGTATTCTCACAGTCAGAAGTTTCCATGCCTGAGTATATTGGGGCAGAATCTGGACTTGGTTCTGAATCTTAGTCATGTATAAGAAGTATTGTGTGTTCTATCTCCTTTCTAAATTTTTTTCTTCTAGAATAGGTAAGAAGCTCATGATTTGTGATCTGTTTTGGTGTAGGATGAATCTGGTCAGAAGATTTGACTGAGGCTGGTGGTGCTGGGACTGATTGGATTCAGGCTGGAGGTGTAGTGTAAGGACTCAAAGTAGGAGAGCTCACAGGGGAATGACTTTGGACAAGACTCTGTTGATTGTCTCCTGAGTTAATTACATGATCAGATTGTATATCTCAATTCTGATATTCTCTCATGGTTGCCCCCTGAAGATCAGACTCGGGATAATATGCTTGATGTTCAAAAAATATGACATCCATAGAAGTATAGACCTTTTTGTGAATAGGGGAATAACATTTGTAACCCTTTTAGTATGGAGAGTGTCATAACCCAATTCTGGGTTATTCCCCAAAATTATTCTTTTTTCAAAATAAAAATCAAAAAATAAAATACAGGCTGGCAATGTGGAGAAAGTTGATCAAGAAAAATAGGCAAAATAGGTAAAAATAAATCCGCAATTTTCGGAGGAAATTCAAGGCCTTTCGGCGCCCCATTGTGCCCAAAATCGGAGAAAAAATGCAAATTCAAGGTCAAATTAAATGATTATTGGATAAATTTGCATAAAAATTAAGTCCAATAACATAATTAAATTTTAATGGGCCAATTTGATTTAATCATGGGCCAAATTGAATTTTAATTATGTTCAAGAATTAATTTGGGTCCAATTGAAGGATTTAATTAAGTGCAAGGACTTAATTATACTTTAAGCGGGTCAAATTAATTTGAGGGCTTAATTGGTGAAAAATTAAGTTTGGGAGCTTAATTTGGACTTAATTGAGAAATCAGAATTTTAAGATACCCAATTTAATTTTTACCAAGTGAATTAATTGAAATCAGGGGTCAAACACAAAACTTGAGGGACCAATTTTGAAGCCCGAAAAACTATTTTGCCTATAAATAGCCTTCATTTTCAGCTAAGCAAAGGAGGGGGCAATTTTGACAAATAAAAAAAAAAGAAAAAACCCTAAACCTATCTCTTTCACACCCAGCCGCCCCCCACGTTTTTGGTTTTCCTCTTCCAGCCGGACTCCCTTCCCTGCACAAGCCTTCATTTTCCTTTTCCCTCTCCAGCCGGTCCCAGCATCTTCTTCTTCCCTCAAACCGGCACCGTTTTCCTGCTCCTTCTAGCCCAAACACAACCAGCCTTCCCAGTCTGTCGTCCGCCGAACACCAGCAGTGAAGGAAGACCATCAACACCGCAGCCTCCCTTCTTTTTTTTCTCTCCATCGTCTTCTCCTCCAAAAACAGAGACCGGCCACTCCCCTTTGCCCTCTGGTTTCTTCTTCTTCCAGCAGTGACGGCCCCTCCCCGTGAAGCAACACAGTCTTCCTCCAGCAGACCTGGTTGCTCGGCCCAACAGCCTCCACAGCGGCTCCCTTCTTCTTCAGCTCCGACCCATACACGGTTGTGCCAACGGACCCACAGTTGCTCCCTGCGCCCAGGAAACACTTCCTTCTCCTCCTCTCAGCGGCAGTTCGTCTCCATCAACAGCCGCCAGCCACACCTGGAGAAACCCACACCTGTAGCAGCTCCTCCCCCCAGCAGCAGCAGCAGCAGCAGCAACCCACAGCCGGGTCTCTCTCAACCGACCCCCCCCACTCCCCTCCGGGTCAACGGACAGACCGATCTCCATCAACGCCGGCTCTACAAGGTCACACGGCAGCAAGCCACCTCACCGTCTCCTTCAACCAGCGCCCACAGACCAGCAGCTCCATGGTCCAGCGACCGGCCACTTGAAGAAGAAGAAACCGGATCTGCAGTGAAGCAAAACAGACCGTTGCTTGCGTTTTTTTGTGTGTTTTGCAGGGAGTGGTGTACCTCACTTCTGGCAGGGAAGGGAAGAGAAGGAGAAGGCAGGGCAGATCCGCCCGTTTCTGGCGCCGCCAGTGACGGCGGCGCGTGGGAAGACGCGCCACCATGAATTTCTACAGTTCCTGAAGCACTTCCTTTGCAGTTCCTGGAGTTTTGAGGACTGTTTTGTAAAGTTTGAATTGTTTGATGTGATTTTTATTTATTTTTGAATATTATAATTTGTATTGTGGATGTAAAAAAAACAAAAAGAAAACAAAAAAAAAGCAAAAAGAAAAAAAAACAAAAAAAATATGAAAAATGCATGTTTGTTTTTATTTCAGGGATTTTTTATAATGAGACGGCAAAAGAATAAAGAAGAATTTAATATTTTGATTGGATCATCGGTGTAGAAATATAAACTTGTACGAAAGTTGTATTTCTAAATTCCGATGAAAAAACAAAATTTTTAAAACTTCTTTAACACATCACAGCCACGAAGCAGCTTACCTCAGGTAGGGTGCGTTAGGGGTGCTAATACCTTCCCTAACCACAATCAGTCCCTTACCCGCGAATCTCTGACAAGACCAGTCAACCTGGGTTTCCTAGTAACCCTCAATTAAATACTAGGTGGCGACTCCAAACAAAATCAATTCCAATAACAGAGAGAAAAAC
>Ga0325414_1007753_pt1 | contig 11363 bp, 5 predicted proteins | sample PopdelMetagenome_8_FD_206183 | JGI IMG/M metagenome (GOLD analysis project Ga0325414, IMG submission 206183) | Populus deltoides microbial communities from Bellville, Georgia, United States - Leaf-PdKOR-R3 | ecosystem: Host-associated > Plants > Phyllosphere > Phylloplane/Leaf | place: USA...
AAGAAGACAGGGAGAAAGGGCTAAAAACTGCATTATGGAGGTTATATGTTGTAGGATTACAATCTTAGCTAGGGAAACAAGACTTTGTCCTCATGGCCGTGAAGATCGAAGGTCACGCCAACGAAGGGAAAAGGGGCATTACTCAATAACTATGCTTCAATAGTCATGATTCTTTAATTGACGATACCATTAATTCGAAACTGGATCTCCATCATTTGAAATTATCGTACGAGTACTTCAGAAGTTTGTACTGGTCACTTAGAAGGGGGGGGGGGGCTTCAAAGGTTGTTAGTTAGAATTTTGATGATAAAAAAAAAAAGGAAAGGAGTTTTTAAAAACTTTTAAAGGATTGTAGAGCATATCGGTGAAAAAATAAGAGAAGGGTATCCAAGAAAGTCGTGTTTTCTAGCGTCTTGCTCTTAGGTGAGGTGGATGCTGATGTGTAGTCTGTAAAACTAGGAAGTCTTCTTTTACATTATGAAACTCATTGATGATTAAGTTAATAAAGGATGGAGGAATTCTACGATTGATGAAAGAGAGAAGAAGAGGAAGAGGAAGATGATTAGACGTGGGTGTGGAGGACAGGAAGTTAGATTTAGTGTATAATCACACGGAATAGCTTTAAAAGGATTAATTTATGTTGTCAAACCCCAACTAATTTTGAAGTGAATTTGTTGTTCTATTATATAATCATGCTACTTATTTTTCATTCGTCTACTAAATGAAGTTAGATGCAAAGCATAGGGTAATGTCAACTTGTATTTAAACTAGCCAAGTCAATTAGGTTACGCACTACTAGATTTAACAATTTTATCAACGAAAATTTTTGTTGGTATTTATACCAACAGTCCATCGATATGTATTTTACCGATGAACTCACAGACGTAAACAATTCATCAGAAAAACTATCATCAGTAATTTATAGACTGTAGATAATAAATATATCAATGAATTTACAGACAGAAAAGGCGCACCAAAAAAATTATCCATTTTACTCTATTGGTATATCTATTGGTAAATATAACATATCACCGACAGAATACTATCTGTAATTTTATCGGTGTGTTAACAATAATTTTTTTTCAATTCTCTAGAATATACCGACAAAATAGTTTCATGAGTAACCCCATCAGTAATAGTGGCATTTGCAGTAATTCTTTTCCAACTCTCTAAAATATACTGACGGTCTAGTTCTGCCGATAACCCTGTCAGTAAAATTTTAAAAATATTTTAAAATATATATATATTGAACAGAAGTAAAAAAATAATTAAAATAAATTTATTTTAAAATTTTAAAATAAATTAGAATACAAATCAAATATTTATTACAAATTTAAATATTTGTACATTTAAATACAATGAATCTTAAATAGAGACGACGCTGGAGGAGAAGGAGGTTGGTCGTCGCCGAAACCATAGGGGCCAATTAGAGGATGCACATGAACCACCCATATGTGATCTCATTTTAATTACCAATCAGCGGAGTTCTTCATAATCAACAGTGAGTCATTCATATTTATCATTAAGATGGGTTGTCTAATCTTATACTCGTTGGTCTAACATCGCCGTGAACTCTAAAGTTTAATCGCCCAGAATCGATGGCGAGCATCCAATTGTCGAAGCACTACGGATCCTCCATAAGTTTTCAAGCGTAATGTTAGAGAGTCCGTACATTCAATTTATATCGAGCCCACCAGACAATCCTACCTCCAAAAGCTAATTTGGATCGATGTCTGGATAGGTCGAAGGATCATTCTCGTATCTCTTCTTCAACCAACTATTATATGTATCCTAAAAAGAAAAAATAAATTCATCAAATTTAAGGAAATAATAACTTAAGAAAAAAATGATTGAAAACCAACATACCACAAAGTGTTGAGCTCGACTATCAACGAACTGTTGCACCTTTTTTTGGCAGTCATCACTTCGCACATGCATTTTAACAAAAAGCTTCATTAGGCTTGACTCGCGTCCAAGAACCGTAGTCTATAATAAAAAATGTTGTCGGTTAAATATATTTGTAAAAAACAACAAATAAAAAAAATATTATCATCTATTTCGCATGAGAAATGAAAAAAACAGAGTCATCAGTAAGTGTGGTAACGAAATCATGAACACGTCAGTTCTGGTTATCCATACTGAATTGTGATCATCGAGTGAAACGCGCGGATGTCACGTATTGAATGTATTCTACCCATACAGCCTCTGAAACGTATGACAATCTAAAGTCCTTTCAAGTTGCCACGTCATTCTAACATAAAAGCTCTCTTTCTTTCGCATATTTTTTGGTTTTTTTTAGTCTCATACTAAAAATTACACAACCTATATGGTGCAAATTAATTATCTATTAGTAAATGAAAAGGAAGATTTTAATATTTGGAATAAAAAAAATTATCTTGAATTCAATCTTACCTAATTGCTGCAAGATTCTCTCAAATCCTCCTCGCAACATTATCATCAGCTCTCTCCCATTCAAATTTTTCAATGAAATAAAAATTTATAAAATAAAAATTTCAATAATTTCAATAAACAATCCAAATTAACATAAAAAAATATTTAAGTTAATATTAATCTTGCACCTTGAAAACCATGCACTGACCTGTAGTTTTCATTCAGAATATTTGAAAATATGGCTCCATTAAAACAATGAAATTTCCATCAATGATTTAAAAGCCGATGTTATTGATCTAGCAGCCTCGATATTTGTAAACCTGAAATTGCATTCATTAAATAATATTATTTTTTTCAAAAATTACTAAACATGACATTGTAAAGCAAAAAAAACTTACGTTGAAATGTCGTCCTTCCATTGGACCTTGTACTTGCACGTAAATGGATCCCGCTATGAAGAGACCCCCCCTCGATGCTGCAGTATGCAATAGACTTTCCCCTAGGCATCTACACAAATTACATATAAAAAAATTCTTATTTAAAAAAAAAAATCAATCGCATCTCTCCTTAATAGGAGACCATCCAAAAATTTTAACCTGCAAATACACAACATAAATGTCACAAACCAGTTGATTTTATTCAATTTATTCTAACAATTTAGCATAATTCAATTTCATAGAAAATTTTCATTTTCAACATGATAATATTTTTAATCATAAATTTACAATAAATTATTATAAGTTTACAAAAATTCAAAATAATAATTAAAATTAATCCTACACACTCAATTGAAATTGAAAAACAAAATTGAAAAAAAAAACTAAAATTCAACAAAATAATGCAAAAATTATTACAATAACAACTAAAATTCAACACAATTATTTCTAAGTGGTAATATTTTTAATCCTAAATTTACAAAAATTTATTCTAAATGGAATAAAAAAATAATAATTAAAAATATTCTCACACATTTAATTGAAATTGAACAATAACTTTGAAAAAAAATAACTAAAATTCAACAAAACAATTCAAAAATTTTTTCAATAAAAAATAAAATTCATGTCATCTATTAATTGATAAAATTATTAAGAACAAAAAATTGAACAAACATAATGACAAAAAAAAACATAAATAATTCAAAAAAAAACACAAAAAAAGAAGAAAAATAGATGAAAAATTCTTACCTTAATGGCGTACTTGATATTGGCTCTTAATTAAAAAACAAAAACTACAAAAATAAAAAACAAAAAAAATGAAAAGACATGTTAATAAACCCAAAAAAATAAGAAAAATAAGAAGAAAAATGAAGAAATACAACATACCTTAGGATGAGAAGAGAAGAGAATGTTTGATCTCGGGTTTGAAGGAGAGAGAGAGAAGATAAGAGAAAGAGAGAAACGGGTGGGTGAGAGAAAAAGAGAGAAGAAGAAGAAGTCTTGGTCAGTCATGGTTGAGGTCTTTTATTTTGGTTTTTACTGATAGGATTACCGATGGAATATTAAATATTAATATTTTTAATATCTTTTTTGTGATTCCATTTGTAAAGTCCAATTGGTATCTAGGCCCTTTTACCAAAAAAATCACAGAGGAAAAATTAAATATTAATATTTGTAATATTTTCATTGGTGATTTCGTCTGTAAAGTCAAATGCAAATTTTCAATTGGCGTGAAAATTTTCAGAAAGCCCCTCCAAATATTAACGGTGGCTTTTCATTCTATCGGTGATTCCATTGCTAAAACAAGTGAATAGTCAAAAGATCATTAATTATCACCGCATTAAGAAGTGAACAGTTCTCATGGTCTCTGGAATTTACTGACGGAAATATTTTGTCGGTATACTCGTATGTAATTAACACTATGAACAGTATCAGGGTAAAGGGGAACAATTCTCATGGTCTCTAGAATATACATATTTCGTCAATATACCCTTATGTAATGAATTCCATGAACGGTGTCAAGGTGAAGGGGAACAATTCTTATAGTCTCTAGAATATACTAACGGACATATTCCGTTGGTATACCTATATGTAATGAACACCGTGAACAATACCCGTATTGGAATTTAACTGGCATGACCCTGATTTATTCTCATAGCATCCATAACTATATTCATATAAGAATTATTATTGTCATCTACAACTTCATGCACGTTGCTAGAACTAGAAGTTGACCCAACCATCTATTCTACCATGTATTGTTACAACATTTGGTCAATAAATCTTTTTTATTTTTACACCTCCTGCATGAACATCTAATATTGTCTCCACTAATATTTCTCGGATTAGATAGTGCGTAATTAATAAAACCTTGAACCTCATTATAATAATCCATCATCCGCAACCCTTAGGTTTAATCTCAATACATCTATGAATGATCATTCATTACTTATATCAAACCTATATAAAATAATGATGACAGCATGTATTAATTAACTATGTTAACTAAATAATTTGTAAAAATATTGATTTAGCTCAAACTTATTCAATCTATTTTAATAGTACTCTTAATTCATTATCAACTATCTATATAAATTCAAATTTCTACACATGTACCAAAAATTACAACTCAGCAATAAAATTGACAAAATATAAAATGACAATAAAATTGACAAAATATAAAACGAACTCGTTAAATAAGTCATTATTTATTTCTTCATAAAATATCCGAGTCAGAATTTCGACATAAGTTTCATCAATTTACAAACAAATATAATTTTACAAAATCTAAAACAAACTGTAACATGTACAAATCCCTAAAAAGTAATGAGCAACACCTAAATCTTGAAGCTTGAACTCTGACCTCAATAAAGTGATCAGTCATTTAAGCAAGATGAAATTACTCCCAATAAGTAAAATATCATCAACATAAACAAGAAAATAAAAGATATCACCACCTAAAAACATGATGAAAAATGATGTATCAATCTTGAAAGTATAAAAATCATTGGAAGGGAGATAATCACTCAACCTAGTTGTACCAAGCCTGAGGGGCTTGCTTTAACAAAACAGAGACTTATAAAGCCGACATATATGAGAAGAAAGAGAGGATGAACTAAATTTGGAGGTTGTTCTATATATACCTTTTTCTTGAAGTGTTCCATTTAAAAAAGCATTATGAACATCTAGTTGATTGATATATCAACCTCTAGATACTACAATAGTAAGAACCAACCAAATGGTAATGGGTTTAACCACGAAACTGAAAGTTTTGAATAATCAATACCCTTATATTAAGAGAATCCTTTAGCAACTAAGTGAGCTTTGTATCTCTCAACGTTATCATTATCAAGGTGCTTAATTTTATACACCCATCAACTGCCAACCATATTTATAGAAAGGTGAAATGGAACTAATAACAATGTACCATTACAATGTAATGCATGGATTTCAACTTGCATCGCTTTATGCCATGAAACATCGATTTTCTTCCTAAAAAGTAAAAGGTTCGTGAGCAGGAGTGGATGTTACCCATCATGAAGATCATACTGAGGAATCCAAAGATCGGCTCAAACACACATGAAGTGGATTGTTCCATCGGTTAGGAACCCATCAATACCTTTAAGCCATATTTAGACCACACAATACAGTTTACCTCAGGTAATGTGCGCTAGGGGTGCTAATACCTTCTCTAGTTACAACCATTCACTTAACCTAGAATTTCATATTAGACCAGTCCACTCAGGCCTCCTAGTGGCCCTAAACAAAATAACTAGATGGTGACTCCTTGATCCCGACATCGCAACATCACGCGCTCAAGTGTGACAGAATGACGACTCCACTAGGGACTTTTTTTAACAGTTTTGGAATAGGTTTTGTGTGTTTTATATGATTTGATGTGTTTAAATTTTCACATCTGGCTTCTTTTTTTTTTACTTATATATGCTTTATCTTGCTCATGCATGTGTGTTAGATATTGATGAATGTTTTCATGCATCACTAGTTTATGTATGATATATCGCTCCAGAATGCACACACATGGAAACTTCAAGTTAGGTGGGGGAGTAGTGGCTTACCCTATGACTTTTAGTTAGGGTTTAAGTTCATAAAACCATTCGACTCTTTTTTGAGTGCTAGGACTAGTAGTGATTGATATAGGTACCATTCACGAAAGTAATCATTTACACAACAAGAAACCCTTTTAAGACTAGATAACACCTACCTTAATGTCTCAAGTAAAAGGACATAGAATTTGCCTATAGAATGAATGTTCCATAAATAAATATTGTTGCATTAAGACATGCTTAACACTAAAAAAACATCTTGAATTGCAGGACTTAGGATTAATACCATGGCCACCATTAAAGAGATGAACTTCGTTGAATACGGGTTGGATTTTGAATCCCTATAGCTATTAGAAGGGGATTGCTTGAGACTAAATGATAGCAAATTGCCACCTGTCACGGGAGGGGGGCGCGATGTCGTCTGGCGACAGCGGAGGCTCCTTGTAGTGCCTCCTGGGTGAGGGGTGTTGTGTGTTGGGAAGGTTTTTTGGATTTAATCATAAAATTATGATTAATGTTTAGGAGTCGCCACCTAGTATTATGGTCACTAGGAACCTATGGTCTGCGAGAGTCTGGGTAAGGGACTGGTTGTGCAAGGGAAAGACGCATCACCCCCAGTGCACCCTACCTAAGGTAAGCTGTATTGTTGTTTGATTGTTTTTTCTAAGTCGGGTTTCTATTCGTTGGTCTTTTCTAAGGCTCAAGGCAGATTTTTCTTCATGAGAGAGTCTCTACCTTATCGGGTTAAATCCTAACCGTTTTAAAGTCTGAATTTTAGCATCACATTTTTACACATTGTATCTTTAATACTTAAGGATGTACTTTATCATGTAATTTTACACCTCACAAATATTAAAGTCTACATCTGAATCCTAAAAAAAGATTGGAAAAGGTTTTTGACATGTTGGTCAAATCCTAATGGATAATCATAAACTAGTTACGATATCCATTTTTGATTTTTTAAACATGAAAAAGATGCAATTTTTGTTTTTATGAAGATATGCTTGAAAAAATTTTAGGATTTGGCCGTATGCAATAAAATATATATTTTTTTTAAATGTTTTGAAATTTTTTTTTTTTTTTGAAATATTTCAGAGAAAACCAGGTATTTTAATACCGGAGTTGTATTTTACAATGTAAATATACAACCCGATATAATGAAAAATTGGTAGAAAAATATTTGAGAAAACCGCAATTTTTTTGAAATAATTTTTTTTGAAAATTATAATTCACGTCTACTATTCACTCAGTGAATAGAGATGGCGAAGACGAAGAAGAAGAAGGGGAAGGGGAGAGAGGGCAAACAACCTGGCGCGGCGGTGGTCCGGTCGAGGATGACGGTGTGCTGCCAGTGGTTGCAGCGGTGGAGCTGGTGGCGAGTGGCAGAGCAGGATGAAAGAAGGAGAAGAAAATCTGCAGGGGGAGAGAAACCGGCGGTCGCGGTGGCTATTCTTCCACTGGTGTGGATTTGGGTTCGCAAGGAGGCTACACCGCCATCTATTGGTGGAGGAGAAAGGTGTCTACGGGGTCTTCAGGGGCTGAAGACACGGTGGAGAGAGAGGAAGAAGGAACGTCTTGCAGAGGAGAGAAAGACGTTCACGGTGGCTTATTACAGACGCAGTGGTGGCTGGCCGGTGGTCTTGGCAAAGCTTGCTGGTGCTGGTTGCTCAAGGCAGAGCTAGAGGAAGAAATGGTGACGGTGCTAGTTTCCCGTGGTGGAGGAAGAAAGAAGAAGAAAATCTGCAGCGGGGAGATAGAGGAAGGCTGGTTTTTTGGCTTACTTTGGACCAGATTTTCTCCTCTCTCGGGTCATCAACTCAGCCTCTATTTATAGGCAGCGGAAGAGGGTAATCTCTTCTGCACCGGGGTAAAATTTCAGCCCTTGATTTAGATGGGAAGGATCCCAACCATTGCTCAAAGTAGACATGGTACACTGTCAAATTGTCAAATCTGCAGTTGCAAGCTGCCTGAGTTGGCCTCTTTGGGGTGGTGCCAGGTTCGTTTATTTGCCAGTGAGCCGGTGAAGACCATGCCCAAACGTAGAGGGATGTCTGGTGATCAGTTTCGTGCAAGTTTTGGCAAATTTGGTGGACGTTAGGTTCATTAAATGCACCTGCAAAGAAGGTGACTGAACCAGTTTTTCCAGAAAAATAAAGAAGAAGATGAACAGTACCAAAGCTCTGGTTTTGGTCCAAGTTCATTTCAGTCCTTTCTCTTTCAATTTCTTTCAATTAAACCTCTAATTAACACTAAACTTTTGCAATTAAGCCCCTGATGAACTTCAATTGGAGTCCCGAAATTACGCGCCTATTGCGATAGAGTCCTTGGTCTCGGATTTCTTCAATTTAGCCCCTAATTGACCCAAAAACTTCAATTTTCTTATAATTTTGCCCCTGATTTCAATATATTAACATGGTAAAAATTAAATTTGGTCTCTTAAAATTCTAATCTCCTCAATTAAGCCCAAATTAGGCTCCCAAACTTAATTTTTCACCAATTAAGCCCCAAATAAAATTAATTTGACCCATTTAAAGTATAATTAAGTCCTTGCACTTAATTAAATCTTTCAATTGGACCCAAATTAATTCTTAAACATAATTAAAATTTAATTTGGCCCATGATTAAATCAAATTAGCATATCAAAAATTTAATTATGTCATTGGACTTAATTTTTATGCAAATTCGTTCAATAATCATTTAATTTGACCTTGAATTTGCATTTTTTTTCTCCATTCTTAGGCATAATGGGGTACAATTAGGCCTTGAATTTCCTCTAAAAATTACAGCATGATTTTTCGACCTGCTTTCTCCACGTTGTCAGCCTTTATTTTATTTTTTTATTTTTATTTTGAAAAGAAATAAATTTTGAGGAATAACCCAGAATTGGGTTATGACACCACCCATCAGAAATGTGTGTTGCTTTGAAAACATCTTGAAGAAGCTCATCTCACACATGAAAAGCATCCCTGAGGATGAGTTTTTAAAGAAACATTGGAGGATAGTGGAAATCACAAAGGTGTCCATGCAGAATTCATCAATTAAAGCGTTGATGTAAACATGCTTCATTTTTTGGAATGTAAACATGTGTCCTACTTTGAAAGAGTATGGTTTACTAATTAAATTCCCTCGAAATCTATACAAAGTCTACTTCTACCAAAGGCGCGACAAAGTTCTAACTAAATTGGCTGAATTGATCAAAGTTCCAGATCTCCATAAGATATTGAAAAAAATTATTACTAGCCTAAAGTGGAAGATGATCGAAGAGGTATTCTAAAGAAGGAAGAATGACTCTAGATTTGTTGAAGAAAAGGGCAGAATACTTGCTTAGGAATCTTTAGTTTGGTTTTATTTCCAAACCTTACTATAATAATCAATTGAGGCAACTACAGCTTTTATTGCATATAAAAACACTTAGATAAATCTCACTGCGATGATATAAGCAGAAACTATCTTGACGCTCAACCATTGTAGAAGGGGTGGAAAGGAATCGATGAGATATTATAAAGAGTTGTTGTACATATGTTGATTAGCCATATAGAAACTAAGAAACTGGTATTTAACAATTTCTGATGGTTTAGTCAAAAACCATTAGAGATAGTTAAAGAGGAGGAGCAGAAGGACCTAAATGAGGAAAATTAGAAAGTAAAATTACAGGGAATTCCATAAGGAGAAGTGAAGTGGAAAGCCTTGTAAATGAGAGCAACGGATTGTTTAATGAGTTGTGGGCAAAGATAATGGGTTCCTCTTATGGGAGTAGCTGGATATGTTAGCTACGCCACCATTTTGGTTGTAAAGAAACTTGGAGGCGTACAACATGTGCCAAGGACGACCAATTTATCCCAATTCTATGGGTTATTCAAGGACCAATTTGATTTGGAAGTTGTGGAGAACATCAAGTAAGACTAAAAGCTTTTGGTATTGATCAAGAAGGAGTCAGATGGTTTGAAAGATCCAGTTACTAGTGAAAAGTATTCAAAATGGAGAAATCCATCACTAATCATCATTCCCATTACTCTTGGATTTGAAGTCAAGACTTCACATGCTATTGAACCACTAAAAGAAAGAGAATTAGCAATGAGGAAGAGTTGAGAAAACAATTGGAAAAGCTTTAAATAGAGGTGGGAACCAGTAAAGCCGTCAGGATATCCCTCGAGGAGCAACTCCTTGATGAAGAGAAATTGAGAAAGTTTGTAGAGCAGTAGCTGAAGCACAAGCACAAGAAAATCATGTACTTAGAGAGGCAATTAAAAGAAGAAAAGGCAGCTAAAAACCGAGCTGAGAAAGAAGGAAGAGAATTAGGAACAAATTGGATACAAACCAATACTAAGCTGGAGGCTTTGAAATCCAATTTCAATGATTGCCAATAAAGGATTGATATGTCTTCAAGGACCTAAGCTGAGTTAGAAAGCCATATTGAGCAATATAAAAAGGTTATACAAAAGCATATAATGCTAAAAAGTGAGCTAGCTAAAGCAAAAGCCAAAAGAAAAGTTGTTGGGTCTTCAAAATTGATTTGGATAATAAGAAAAACGAGATGAATATGATAGATAAGAAGCTCGACAAAGAAAAAGCCAACGCAAAATATTTGAAAGAAAAGAATGGGCTGCTCAAGTGCCACAACCAGATGATTAATACCAACAATAATCAACTGAATAGGAATAACATGTTACTCTTGGAGAACATGAGAAACATGGATGAGCAGATTGATCGAGCCTCTGTCTATGCCCGAAGAATCTGCCACAATGCTCGGTAAGTAAGAAGGGATGCCCATCGATATCAAACAAAGCATGGTTAAGACTAATGCTTTTTTTAGGGACATAGAAAACAAAAGTTTTCTCTTTCTCCTTGTAAACAATGATGATGAGTAGACTAGCTTTCAAATATAAAAGTTTTCATCAAGTATTGATGAAAGGGCTTAGACTCAACCTTTTGAGCAATATCTCTTTGTGATTAGTATACTTTTATTAAGCAT